>AUXO015272897.1_pt1 | contig 11282 bp, 10 predicted proteins | sample 768731 | NCBI WGS metagenome assembly AUXO01 (sample SAMN02715735, study PRJNA202380) | gut metagenome | biome: sheep rumen | host: Ovis aries | place: New Zealand: Palmerston North | reverse complement strand
GAAGAATTTTCAAAATTAAACACATCTGCAATTGTTGAAAAAATGGAAACTTTCAATGGTGGTGCAGCAGGTAACGTTGCTGTTGTTGGTAGCAAACTTGGATTAGATGTAGGTTTAATCTCATGTATTGGTCAAGATTTTAAAGGAAGTGAATATGAAAAAGATTTATTAGACAATAATATTGATATTTCTGATATGATTTTTGAAGATGGTGTTAACACTTCAACAGCATTTGTATTGACTAATCCTGATGATGAACAAATGTTTTATTTCTATTGGGGAGCTGCTAAAGGATATAAAAATTCTGAAATACCTAAAGAAGCTATTGATAAAGCTAGTGCAGTTCATTTTGCAACAGGAGATCCTGAATTTAACATCAAATCAGGTAAATATGCTTATAGTCAAAACAAGTTAGTATCTTATGATCCTGGACAGGATTTACATTTATATTCCAGTAAGGATTTAAAAGAATTAATCAATAATTGTAATATTCTATTTGGTAATGAACATGAAATTGACCATATCTGTGATTTACTTGAAAAAGATATTGATGAAATAATTAAAGAAGGCCCTGAAATTTTAGTAAGAACTATTGGTGAAAAAGGAAGTGTTATTTACACCCGAAATGAAGATCCAATAGAAATTGAAGCTATACCTACAGAAGCATTTGATCCAACAGGTGCTGGAGATTCATATCGTGCAGCATTCCTATCACAGTTCTTACGTGAAAATAGTTTAAAACAATGTGGAAGATTTGCAAGTGCCGTATCATCTTTTATTGTCGAAGCTCAAGGAACCCAAACAAATATACCTACTATGGATCAAGCCTTAGAAAGAATGGATGATTTTTGGACAAATTCCAATGAATAACCACCATGTAATTGATTTTTAAAAATCAATTAATCTTCTTTTTTTTAATAAAAAAAAAATAGTGTGAATATAATAATTATGGAGAGAATAATTGAGTAACTTCTTTTACATAATCTGATTTTACTAATACAGATATTTTTTGATTTTGATTAAATAATGTATCTTCTTGAGGAATTATAAGCTCATCATTTTCATAAACTGCACAAACAATGTAATTTTCAGTAGGACTATAATCCAATACCCGTTCACCTATTAACTCCAGGTTTTCCATTTTAATATCTAATAATTCAGTTGTACCCCTACCTAACACAATTAAATCAGCAACTTTAGGCCGAGTTATGATTCTTTCAAGATATGCTGCTACAGTTGACTCTGGACTTACTGTTACATCAATTCCAACCTTTTTGAATGCTTGTTCGTGATCAAGATCATTTACTCGAGCAATAGTTTTTTTAATATTAGGATAATTTTTACTTAAAACTGCAGCCAATAAATTTACTGAATCTTTACCAGTTGCTGCTACAAAAACATCTGCTTCACTGATATCTGCATTTTCTAATACTGGAACAGAAGTTGCATCACCACGCATAACCATAGCATTAACTTGTTCAGCTACTTCTTCAGAGACAGTTTCATCATTTTCAATGAGAGTAACATTTATCCCCTCTCTTATCAAAGACTGTGATAAATTTAAACCTACTCTTCCAGCCCCCACAATTATTACATACATACTTCTTTATCCTCAACGATTAATTAATTAAATAAATATTATATTATCATTTAATGATTATATAATTATCTAATTTTAATAAGGTAAATAATATATGCAATAAAAAAGATAATCTATAATAATATGAATCATATTCAACAATCACATTAGATTATGATTATTAAAATTAAGAATTATTTTTTTTATAAAAAATTATTAATCTTTTATTTCTATTATGGGTTATAAAGGAATTTAAATTTAAGAAATAGATAAAATTACAATAAATTAGTGATATATATGAGTGAACATTGGACTGAAAGAATTGCTGAAGAATTAAGCAAACAAGATCGAGATGAATTCATTGTAGGTAGTGGAACATCCATTTCTGGATCAATACATATAGGAAATAGTTGTGACGTATTTATTGCAAATGCTGTTAGTAAAGAGCTAAGAAAATTAGGAAAAAATTCAAAAACATTATGGATAGCTGATGACTACGATCCTCTTAGAAAAGTTCCTTATCCTTTACCAGAGTCATATTCCAAATATCTTGGACAACCATACTATGAAATACCATGCCCTGAAGGTTGCTGTGATAACTTTGTTGAACATTTCAAAAAACCTTTTGTTAATGCATTAGAACAGTTTGATATTGAAAATTTAGAAATTAAAAGTGGAGCTCAAATGTATAAAAATGGTGTTTATACTGAAGCTACAAAAATAGCATTAGAAAATACCGAAAGAATCAAAGAGATTTTTAATCAATACCGCGAACATCCATTAAGAGATGATTGGTTACCATATAATCCTATTTGTTCTGAATGTGGACGTGTTAACACAACAGAAGCTTATTCCTATGAAGGAACCAAAATACAATATAGATGTGAATGTGGTCATGAAGGAGAAATGGATTATACTAGCGGAAAAGGAAAATTAACTTGGAGAGTAGAATGGGCTGCTAGATGGAAAATACTAAATATAACCTGTGAACCATTTGGTAAAGATCATGCTGCAAGTGGAGGATCATACGATGTAAGTAAATTAATATCCGAAGAAATATTTGATTATCCTGCACCATATCCAGTACCATATGAATGGATTACTCTAGAAGGAAATGCTATGAGTAAATCAAAAGGAGTGTTCTTCTCACCAGAAGCATGGTTAGAAATAGGTAAACCAGAAACATTAAATTATTTCATATTTAGAAACAAACCATTAAAACCAAAAGATTTCAATCCAAAAATGGGCTTTTTAGACCTTATGGATCAATATGATAGAGTTGAAAGAATCAATTATGGTATAGAAGAAGCAAGTAATGACAAAGAAAAAGATAAACTTAGCAAAATTTATGAAGTTTCACAAATCAATGGTGTAACTGAAGAAATGCCATTCCAGCCATCATACAGATTCTTAACTGTAGCTTACCAAATTGCTAATGGTAATGCTGAAAAAATATTTGAAATATTAAAAAAGAATCACCAATTACAAGACCGTATAGCTAATTTAGATTATTCTGAATTATCTCAAGAGGATAAAAATACATATTTACAAAGATTAGAAAATGTGAATAATTGGTTGAATAACTATGCACCAAAATTCGTTAAATTCCAAGTTATGAATAAAATGCCTCGTATTGAAATTACTGATGAACAAAAAGAATTTTTAAAACAAGTAGCAGATATTTTAGAAAACGAAGAATTTGAAGATAGTGTTCAATTCCATGATAAAATGTATATTGTAATTGAATCTCTTGAAATGAAACCACAAAAAGCATTCCAAGCAATTTATAAAACCATACTTGGTAAAAAACAAGGTCCTAAAGCAGCATCTTTTGTACTATCATTAGATAAAGACTTTGTTATAAAAAGATTCCGTTTAGAAGAATAACTTTCTTCTATTTAACTTTTTTTCATTAAAATTTATAATCTTCCAAAACCAAAATTTATAGTTGTATTTTGTGCATGATGTGATGCAAAATTTAAGAAGTTATCTATATAATCATTATTTTTAACATTCAATGCACTGATTATATGTTGAGTCTCCTTAGAAAGTATATTACTTGTATGTAAACATCTATATGCCATGCTATTATTAATAAAAGTATAAATGTTTTCATTTTCTTCTACTATTTTCATAGCTTCATTAAATGAAGTAACCACATCAATTATATCAAAATCCAAATCATAATTAGCTAAAGTTGTCCATGCTAACCTATGAGCCGAATCTTCCACTTCAACAAAATTTAAACCATTTAAATCATTAATATTAGAAAAAACTTCATTTTCATGTGTCATCAATAGTAAATTATCCCTACCAAGAGGTATAGGTTCTAAATTTAACAAATAAGCCTGTACAGGATCATCAAATCCAAGAATATCTACCATACCCATATCAGCTAATTTAAAAGCAGTACTTTTATCTGTACTAATAAAACGTATGTCATTCAAATTATAAGCACGTGAAAGATGACGAATAAATTCACAAGATATGGGTCCACCAGCAACTTTAATTAAATCATCATCATCTTCAAGTCGTTCTTCATAAGTTACATAATCATCCAATAATTTAAAGGCATATTCAGTTAATGAAGAACCTTTATTAGTTACCAAAACCAATTGATGAGATAACTCCTGTTCTGCATTTAAAATACGTCTATTTAAGACTGAATGAGATATTCCTAACTCTTTAGCTGCTTTTCTTTGAGATTTAGTTTTATTTATAGCTTTGAGTGTATCAAATAATTTATAATTAAATAAAACATTATTAATTTCAAAGTCCAGTTTACGATTATAACTCATGAAAAATCACCATTTTTTCAATAATTAATTAGTGAGTGTTAGACATATTATCTTTTTCTGTTGTTTTTTATTATCTTTTTTTAACAAAAAAATATTTTTGTCAAATACTCTTAGTAAAAAGTAAATATAAAATTTAACATATTAAATAATAATTATTGAATATAATTATAATCCAATTACATTTGGCAATAAAAACTAAGGGAATTAAAATATGATATATCATGATGCATTAAGTGAAATAATAGAAAATGTAAGCAAAACAACAAAAAATGTTGATCTTAAACAATTATCTGAAATGACCAACATGATTGAAAATGTAGAAAACGTTTTTGTGATGGGTCTTGGTCGTTCTGGATTAGTAGCTAAAGCATTTGCAATGCGTCTTATGCATTTAGGTTTGGATGTGTATGTTGTAGGTGAAACTGTTACTCCAGCTATTACTGATAAAGATTGTCTTATAGCAATATCTGGTTCTGGTGAAACTAGTTATATTGTTAGTACTGTTGGTATAGCTAAAAGTATAGGTTCTAAAATAATAGCAATAACTTCATACCCTAATAGTACATTAGCAAAAAATGCCGATCTCATTGTAGAATTACACGGAAGAACAAAAGTAGAAAGTGAAAACAATTATATTCGTAGACAAATAAGCGGACAACATCAAACTTTATCTCCTTTAGGAACATTATTTGAAGTTAGTGCACTAATATTTTTAGATGCAACTATAGCACAAATGATGCATGATCTTGGTCAAACAGAAAAAGATATGAAGGGTAGGCATACCGTTCTTGAATAAAAGTAATATTCATAGATTATCTATGAATTAATCTTTTTTTTATAGTCAATAGTATTGGCATAAATTATATTTTTGCATTTTTTGGAATACTTTTTTGTATTTTAAAATCATTTATGTCAAGTTTAGTCAACCACCGTTATAATTGTGGTTTTATTTTTAAAAGTATACCTTATTTCTATTATTTCATGAAGTATACTTGGAATATCTATATTTATAGTCTGATTTAATAATTCTCCTTTTAATTGAAGTGTTATATTTTTACCTTGATTATCAATGAATAATATTTTACCCGGTATGAATACACGATTATATGAAATTTCAAGTAATGCGTTTTCTTTAAAATTCGACCAAATAAAATTAATAAGGTCATCTTCTTTTAGATTTATATTAACCATATTCATAATTTAACCTAATGTACTTTAATCCATACATGACCTTTACCTTTGGAATCTATATCACCAGAATATAAATTGTATGTTCCAAAATAATACTTACCCTGTATAAATGGGTTTTGTATTTTTTCTTCTAATTTAAAACTTTGAAGCATTTCTTTGACTTTACCATTTATAACCATGGTTCCTTTCTTCATTTCACCTGCAGGCCATTTATCAACATCACCATTTATTTCAATAAATCCACCAACCATATGTATACCTGCTAAAATATCACAGTTACCTCCAATATAAATTTCTCCACCCATCATACAATCAGCTAATTGTTTACCGGCATTACCATCAATAATAATTTTACCACCAGACATACCTCTCCATTCACCGATATACGATGAACCACAAAATTCCTTAACATTACCTCTGATTTCCAGAACTCCTCCAGTCATTTCACGACCAGCATAACTATCTGCATCACCATTTACAATTATATGACCCCCAGACATCATACTGCCCACATGTAAATCTACATTACCATTAGCTATAATAGTACCACAAGTCATCCTGTTACCAATATATTTAATCCTATATAAATCCCCATCAATAAAAATTGTACAATCATCTGCTTTATCACATTTTCCCTCAATTTCAACTATAAAATATTTATTTAATGGTTCTTCCTGATTTCCATGATAAATAATTGTTTGTTCTATTTTTTCTTTTGATTTATCATATAATAATTCAGGTAAAACATTATCAAACTCTAAAGGTACTGTAACAGCTTTTTTCATGAATAAATTTATAGTTTTCATTTAATCACCATATTCTACATCAATTCTAGTATCGGGTTTGATAAAATGATTACAAACACCATAATTTTCATAATTTATTGTATAATATCTGTTGAATTCAGGCTTTATCCTATTAATCAAATCATTTTCTTTTTCTTCAAGTCCTTTTACATTACACCATATATGATTACTATCAACTAATTGAACTATATTTCCTTCTTTAACTAAAATTTCACCATTTTTAATTGTATATAACGTATTTAATAGTTTTTCTTCAACTATATGCGAATTTTGAAGTAATGTTGGATCAAAATCATTAACATCAATATCATATACGGAGACATCTGCTTTGGCACCGACACCCAAATGTCCTCTATCATTTAAACCAAGAATTTTAGCTGGAGATGACCTAGTTATAATAGCTATTTCATTCCATGAGTATTCTTTATCATATGAAGCTAAAGCTGTCCTTCTGGTTGCCCATGAATGAACTTCATTATCTAACATGTCATTTATTTTTTCATTACTCATTATCCAACTTATTATTTTAGGATATCTTATAAATGGAGCAGCATTAGGAGAATCCGTGGTTAAGGCTATTTTCCAAGGATTTTTAACACCCAATAAAAATTCTAACCCAACAGCCCATTGTAATGTACTTACTGGAGATTTACTTGAATAAATTGAAGGAATAAGTCCTGAAGAAGTTTCTACCTCAATATCTTTATTAGACCATTTTAATCCAGTTAATTTAAATAAATCATATTCCATAGGACCATCAGCAGTCATAGTGGTAGTTTCATCAAAGGTTAATTGACCAATATCACAGGTCATGTGATTATGACTGTTTATATAATCAATTAATTCAGAAGCACCTGAACTTACATCCCTCCAAGTAGTACCCTTATAAGCATGGAATTGAATATGAGTACAATGTAGTATCTGATCTCTAGAAACATTTTTATTCTTTTTGATATCTTTAACACAATCAAATGTTTCAAGAGTAGTTTCATAATTACCAGGATGACCCAAATCATTCGTATGAACATGTACTGAATGAGGAAGACCTAATTTCTCATTAACTTTAGTCAATTCACGTATTACTTCTCTTCCAGTAACACCCCAATGAGGTTCAGCTTCATCTAAATCTTTAACATTTTTACCCCAACCCCATGCTTCACATCCACAAGGATTAACTATTTTAATTCCATAACCCTTAGTTAATTTTAACCATTTTGAAATAAAAAGCATTAAATCTTGTGAATTATTTTCTTTTACAAATTTAAGCATGAACCAATTATTACCAAATAAAGTTAAAGTAGGTACGTCCAGATTAGGAATACTTTTGATTTGTTCATGAGTATCTTTTGCTTCTAGAGGTGGTACTGCAGCTTCAGTAACTGTAGTATAACCCATCCGTGTATACCTATACCCCGTTGCAGGACAAGTCGGAAGAGAAAAACCTGCTTCAAATCCATCAACGCCATTTGATGATGCTTTTTTTAAACCTTTTCTAATATCTTCGGGACGGTATAATCTACCTGTTGCAAGTTTAGGTCCTGCAATATGTGAATGTAAATCTACACCACCAGGCATTACTAATTTACCTGCAATATCTATTTCTTTTGCATTGCTGGAAACTTTTTCAACAATCTTATTGTCTTTGATTAGTATATCTTTTTCTTCACCATCAATATTATTAGCTGGATCAAATACTATTCCTCTTTTTAAAATGTATTCCATTTACTTGTCCCCTTTGCTTTTTAATTGTTGAATACGTTTATATAATTCTATGAAAATCCATTCATCAGAATGACAATTATGTGGTTCTTCAACTACTTTTTTCATATATAGAGGTACTGAATCAATACGATATACAGTTCCTGCTGTTTCAATTCCTAAATTAGTACTTGGTAGAACAATATCAGATAATTCAGTTATAGGACCCCATGTTGTTCCAATTTGAACTACTGGAATATTAACCAAATGTTTTATTGAATAACCTGGAAATTGAATAACAGGATCATCAGATACTGATATAAATACATCAGGTTCTCTTCTATTAAGTAAATCAATTGTAGTAGTTTCACCTATCATATACCTAGGATAACCCCTTGCAAAATCAACCCCATAAGGATAGCCTGTTTCAGAAGTTAAAGCTACATTGAAACCACCCACATTCAATGAACCTTTCATAGGTAACATGGACCATTTAGAATAACCATTTAAATCTTCAACCAAACGTATCAAAATATCCACATTTCGTTGTTTGGACAATGTTTGACTTACACCTAACCCAAAGAATATTACTCCACATTCAGCATTTTTCATTACATTAACCATTTCCATAATCCTATCTCTTGGAACTCCAGCAACTTCATCCTCAATTTTTTGACCTTTAAGTACTGCCCTTAATGCATTGAAAAAGCTATAATCTTCGTTCATATTAAACTGTATCCAATCATCAGATACTTTAGCTGTGTTCGTAAATTTTGGATCCCAAGTAATTACTTGCCTGTCTTTTCTACCACCTTGTCTGAAAAAACCTTTAGGGAAAGCTGTGAATTTAGATAAGTGCCTTGGATGATCACTCATCGGATTTGTTCCAACATAAATTATAACATCAGCCCTATTTTTTACCTCACCAAATGTAGTCACAGGATGACCTACATTTTGAAATGCTTGTATTGATGTACCATGATATATTGTTGAAGAATTATCCATTACAGCACCAGTTAACTGAGATACTTTAATTCCTTTTTTAATTGATTCTATTGATGATTCACTCCAACCATACAATAATGGTCTTATACTTTTAGATAATAAATTAGCTACTTTATCTAAAGCTTTATCCCAAGTGGTTTCTTCTAAAATGCCATCCTCATTTCTTATCATAGGATTTAATAATCTTTGATCAGCATGGCTGACAACTTTACTAGCACCTAGTCTACAAGCATTCCTAATACCCACAACTTGTTTATCTTTTAATAAATATGTAATATCATCACAGTTATTTCCGCAGCAAAAACAAACACAATTATTTATTTCTTCATCATATTCTAATGTTGCCATAATATTACCTCATTTTTACATAAACTGGTTTATCATTTGCACTTTTGTAATCAGAGTTACCATATTTATTATAGTTTACTCCAATTAACTCTTTAACTAGTAAAACATCTTTATCTGATTTACTTATTTTACCAGGTATGCCCTTATATGTTGGAACACTACAACAATATGTTTCAGGACTCACAACAATATTAGACCATGGCCCTCTAGGTATAAAAATCATTTTTTCATGAGGAGCATCATGAGATTTTTTAGCATATAATGTGACACGACCCCATTTAGTTTTTACATCCACAGAATCTCCTGATTTTATTGACAATTTTTCCATATCCCTAGGATCCATATATACAACTGCAGCTACTTGCCTATAATCATTTTTTAATGTAGACCCATTTTTTTCATGAAAAACTTGTTTTGCTGTTGTTCCTGTATTAATTAAAACTTCCATTTTTTTCATTTAAACACCTTTCTCATGATAAATTGATTTTGTTGGACAAACTTTATTACATTTCATGCATGATATGCATTTTTCAGGATGGAATAACGTTACAACCCCATTTTCTATCAACATTATAACTTCTGTAGTATTTGGCCCACTTCCCCAAGCAATTTCAGGACATATCTCCTGATTGATTGGACATACCATCACACAGGTCCCACAACCTAAACAGTTCTCTTGGTTAACTTTCAACATTGCTTTACTCCTACATTTTATAAAAATGAATTATTTTAAAAAATTATTGATAATAACTAATCCAAATTAATCAGATTAAATAAAAAGCATAATTTATTAAATTTGAAAAATATAATCAAATAGACAAAATTGTTATTTAAAAATATTATATGTTTCCAAATAAAAAAAAGTTACTATAGGAATACTAGAAGAATATTAAAATAATAAATAACAAATTATAGATTATAAAAACAAATCATTATAAAATCTTGGGATGAAAAATTATGGGAAAAATTAAAAAAGAAGACATTATTGAAATTCTTAGCAAATATGATAAAAAAAATATTACTATAGCTACTCTTGGGAGCCATACAGCACTACATATTTTAAATGGTGCTAAACAAGAAGGTTTTAGAACAGCAGTTGTCTGTGAACCAGGAAAAGAAAAACCATATGAAAGATTTGGTGTAGCTGATGAATTTATTTTTGTCGATAAATACAGCGATATTGTTAAAGAAGATATTCAAAAACAATTACGTGATATGAACGCAATTGTAGTCCCACATGGATCTTTTGTAGCTTACGCCGGTTTAGATAATGTTGAAGATAAATTCAATGTTCCAATGTTTGGAAATCGTGATGTTTTAAGATGGGAAGCTGAAAGAGATAAAGAAAGAAAAATGATTACCGAAGCAGGAATCAGAATGCCTTACAAGTATGATGATCCTGAAAAAATTGATAAAGAAGTTATGGTTAAATTCCCTGGAGCTAGAGGAGGACAAGGATATTTCATTTGTTCCAATTACGAGGAATTCCAAGAAAAAATAGAAGAAATGAAAGCTAGAGATTGGATAAATGACGATGATGTGAAAAATGCACATATTGAAGAATATGTATGTGGAACTAACTTCTGTATCCATTATTTCTACTCTGTACTAAATGATGAAGTTGAAGTCCTTGGAATGGATAGTAGATACGAAACTAATATTGATGGAATAGTTAGAATTCCTGCACAGGACCAAATAGCTGCTAATTTAAGTCCATCATATGTTGTTAGTGGAAACCATCCAGTAGTAATACGAGAATCTTTATTACCACAAGTATTTGATAACGGTGATAAATTAGTAGAAAAAGCTAAAGAATTAGTTAAACCAGGTATGAATGGTCCATTCTGTTTACAATGT
>AUXO010246521.1_pt1 | contig 11282 bp, 9 predicted proteins | sample 768731 | NCBI WGS metagenome assembly AUXO01 (sample SAMN02715735, study PRJNA202380) | gut metagenome | biome: sheep rumen | host: Ovis aries | place: New Zealand: Palmerston North | reverse complement strand
TAGCCGCGAGCTCTTCGAGATTCGCGAAGCAAACGGGCAGAGCCATAAGTATGATTTCCTGACGGTGGGTTCCATGGGGCACAGTTCCTCTATAGCATTGGGTGTCGCCTTAAATAGGCCCGAAAGAAAAGTGTGGTGTGTCGATGGCGATGGAGCCGTGCTTATGCATATGGGCGCCATGGCAGTTGTTGGTGCAAACGCCCCCAAGAATCTGGTTCATATTGTCATCAACAACGGTGCACACGAAACAGTGGGCGGCATGCCCACGGTGGCCTCCCAAATGGACCTTGTAGCAATCGCCAAGGCGTGCGGGTATCCCAAGGCTGTGTCTGTGGATACTTTTGAAGCCTTGGATAGGGAATTGAAATCTGCAAAGGCCGCCGAGAAACTGACCTTTATTGAGGTCAAGTGTTCCATTGGTGCCCGCGAAAACCTAGGCAGGCCTACAACAACTGCTTTGGAAAACAAGCAGAATTTTATGGATTTTTTGTCTAGATCGTGTTGAAATTGAACAAGAACTGCCTGGCGGACGACATTGAGAGTTTTATTGTTTTTATGTTTCAATAAATAGTAAAATGAGTTTTTATGCTTGTATTGCAATTGATTGTGTCGGGATGGATGTGTTTAATCTTGTTAATGTCTTTTGCCAAGATTAAATATGGTGTTGCTCTTTTTCTTGTGTACATGATTCTTGTTCCTGCCGTGATGATAACGATTGGCGATAAAATGTGGGGGGCCAATGTTGTCAATACTGCCTTTTTGCTGTCTTATATAGTTTATGTTATTAGAAATAAACGTCCTGTTGAATGGAAACCTTTTATTCCGTTTATTTTTTATTTTGTAATAACTTTGGTTATTATGCCTTTTCAAACGGGCATGCCAACTATAGAAATGTTTGATCAGTGGCGAAAAGATGTAATGTTGTATTTGTTTTTGCCTTTTGTGATGTGGAATATAATGAAGGATGATCCGACATCGGTAAGGCTTTTTAGAAATTCTGTGCTTTTGGGAATAGTGGTTGCTGTTGGTTATGGTTTTTATCTTACGACTATGCCAGGAGAAAATCCTTATCAAATGGTTATGCTGTTGCTGTCTGGCGTAGGTGGTGACATAGATTGGTATTCTTATTACGGGGCATTTGGTGAGGGGCGTTTATTTGGTCGAATCTCTTCTGTGTTTCAGCATCCAATGCAGTTTGCTCTGTTTTTAGGGCTTTCTGCTGTTTATGTATTTGGTGTACGCAATAAGATTCCCAAAAAATTTTTTGTGGTAATCATGTTGGGGTTAATCGTGATGTCAATGATTTGTGGTGTTCGTTCTGTTTTGGGAGGTTTGGCGGTTGCTGTTGCGTATTACCTTATCGTGGGCAGAAATGCAAAGGTCTTTGGTGCTCTTTTAGTTTTAGGATCTATAGCGGTTGTTATTATCTCTCAGATTCCAGAACTTTCTGTTTATTTGGGGTCTATTGCTGATGTCAATAATAAGACTGGGGCTGTTTCGGGGTCTTCTTTTGAGATGCGTTTGGATCAGCTATATGGAGCTGTAGAAGAAGCCGAGGCAAACCCCATTTGGGGGCTGGGGTACAGTTGGACAACATATTATCAATCTTTGTATGGCGATCATCCTATATGCTATGCTTTTGAAAGTCTGCTTTATGTGATTATTTGTAATTTTGGAATAGCGGGTTTTGTTATTTGGGGTGCGTTGGCAGTGCTCATTATTTGGAATAATTTTAGATTTAATCTTAAGGAAAAAGTTGTTGTCGACGCCTTGTTTGTTTTCTATATGGCCTATTCGGCGATTACAGGTGAATATGGCTATATGAAATTGTTCCTGATATTTTATGTGTTGCTTCTTGGTGAATCTCTAGAAAATGAAGAATTTGAAGAATCAGATGAAAGTGGAAAATCAGAAGAATTGGATGAAAATAAGGGTTCTGATAATCAGGATATGCAAATAACAAAAGAATTGTTGCGAAAGTAATTAGGATTAGTTATTGATCTGCTGTAGGAATTTTGTATGAAAAGATTGATTTTTTTGATACTATCTTTTGTTCAGAGACATGTCTATTCTTGGAAATCTTTGGCATGGGCTAAGATGAAGCGTATGGAAATCCGCTCTTATTGGCTTTGCTCTGCTTTTAAGCTGTGCCCTAGAACAGTTCGGTTCGGAAAGGTTGGCGAGATACAGGGGACAAAGAATATTTCCATTGGCGAGAAAAGCTGGTTTTCGGATTGGTTTTATCTCACGGCATGGGATACCTATGGCGACAAAATTCTTGAACCCGAACTTGTGATTGGTGCCCACTGCATTTTTGGTTCGTTTAACCATATCTCGTGTGCGAATAAAATTGTCATTGGAGATAATTGCATGACTGGCAAGTGGGTGACTATTACGGACAATAATCATGGCCGTACTGATGCAGATAGCTTAGATATTCCCCCTGCCCATAGGGATATTGTCAGCAAAGGGCCCGTTATTATTGGAAAAAATGTTTGGATTGGGGACAAGGCCACAATTTTACCGGGTGTCAAAATTGGCGATGGGGCGGTTGTCGCCGCCAACGCCGTCGTGACGAAGAACGTTCCTGCAAAGAGTGTTGTTGCCGGGAATCCTGCTCGTCCTATTATCCGCAATTAACTATATTGCCATAAGACAAGAGAAGATTTTTCCTTGGAGATATGTTTTATGGCAAAGGCTAGAGTAATTGCGTTTTATTTACCCCAATTCCATCCCACTCCTGAAAACGATAAGTTTTGGGGCAAGGGCTTTACGGAATGGACGAACGCAGCGAAGGCCAAGCCTTTATTCAAGGGACATCATCAGCCGCATATTCCGGCAGATTTAGGCTTCTATGACTTGCGTATGCCTGAAATTCGAGAAGAACAGGCGAGGCTTGCGCGAGAGGCAGGAGTAGAGGGTTTTTGCTATTGGCACTATTGGTTTGGCAATGGCAAACAGTTCCTGCAGAAGATTTTTGATGAAGTGGTTGAATCTGGCAAACCTGATTTCCCGTTTTGTGTCGGGTGGGCAAACCATTCCTGGAACAACAAGAATTGGGTGAATACTCCATCAAAATCTAAGGATTTTTATATCGCAGAACAGACGTATCCTGGACCAGAAGACCACGAAACTCATTTTTATTCGCTGTTGAAGGCCTTTAAGGATCCTCGCTATATCAAAGTTGATGGCAAACTCCTGTTTTACATTTTTGCTCCTAGGGATATACCCGATGTTTCTGGCTTTATGAGCCTGTGGAATCGACTTGCTCAGAAGGAAGGCCTTAAAGGGTTTTATTTCGTTGCACTGCAAGAAAGCGGGAAGATTGCTTCGGTCAACGAAATGTTGGCAACGATAAAGAAAAACATGAAAAAGAAAAAGGGCGGACTGTTCATTGATGCAAAGGAACGGTTTGAAGAGATTTTTGGACTTGGCTTTGATGGTATCAACTCTCGCGGCATAGGCATTGCGCATTACCGCTATAATTCTTTTTTGATGACCATGGTGAAGGATTTCTTTAGTAGGGCGATGTTACGACTCTTTGATTGGCGTCCTGTTCAGAAATACGATTTCAAGAAGGTAAGCACATTGATGTTTACCGATGAAGATAAAAAGGATAATGTTTTCCCGACAATTATTCCTGGCTGGGATCGTTCTCCACGTGCCGGAAAGAGGGCCATTGTTTGGTATAACAATAGACCGGAGTATTTTAAGAAACAGGTGAAAATGGCTCTTGATCTTGTGAAGGATAAGCCGGAAGATCGTCGCATTATTTTCTTGATGGCCTGGAACGAATGGGGTGAAAGTAACTATATGGAACCTGATCTTGAATTTGGTCATGGATTTTTGGATGCATTACATGAGGCTATGACGGAAGAATAGTTATGAACCGATTTGATTATTTGATTGTCGGCTCAGGCCTGTTTGGGGCTACATTTGCCTATCGTGCCTCCAAGATGGGAAAAAAATGCCTTGTTATTGACAAACGTCCACAACTTGGAGGGAATGTCTATTGCGAAAATATCGAAGGCATTAATGTACACAAGTATGGGGCTCACATTTTTCACACGAGTAACAAAATTGTGTGGGATTTTGTGAATTCAATTGTTGAATTCAATCGCTATACAAATAGTCCTGTTGCAAATTACAAAGGCAAGCTTTTTAATTTGCCGTTCAATATGAATACCTTCTACCAGATGTGGGGCGTGTTGACTCCGGATCAGGCTCAAAAGAAAATTGACGAACAGAAGGCTGAGGCTTTAGCCGCGTTAAATGGACGCGAACCGGCTAATCTTGAAGAACAGGCGTTAACCTTGGTGGGTAAGGATATTTTTGAAAAACTCATCAAGGAATATACTGAAAAGCAATGGGGCCGTGATTGTAAGGATCTTCCTGCATTTATTATCAAGCGTCTCCCGGTTAGAATGGTTTTCGACAACAACTATTTTAACGACAAGTACCAGGGTATTCCGATTGGGGGCTATAACAAGCTGATTGATGGCTTGCTTGCCGGCGTGGAATGCTATACTGGTGTAGATTTTTTTGCTGAGTATAGGGACAAATGGCGCTGTATTGCTGACAAGTTAGTCTATACAGGGCCTATTGACGAGTATTTTGATTATCGTCTTGGTAAACTTGATTGGCGAACGGTCAGCTTTAAGACTCGCGTGGAAAATGTACCGAATTTCCAGGGGAATGCCGTGGTGAACTACACTTCGCACGATAAGCCCTATACGCGTGTCATAGAGCACAAACATTTTGAAATGTTCGGTTCAACGGTTTATGAATACCCGAAAACGGTAGTATCTGAGGAATATTCTACTGAGTATAAAGAGGGAATGGAACCTTACTATCCGGTAAACGACGAACGTAACAATGCTTTGGCTGAAGAATATCGCAAATTGGCCGATACTGAAGACAGCGTGATTTTTGGTGGTAGACTTGGTCAATATAAGTACTTTGATATGGCGCCAATTATTGAACAGGTCCTGAATTTGGAAATTTAACAATGAACGTAAAAATTTTTGTTTGCTACCACAAGAAAGATGTCTATCGGAAGGTGGATGGGTATATTCCCATTCATGTTGGCAAGTCTATTAGCAAGGTAGATTTAGGTTTTATTGGTGATGACATGGGTGACAATATTAGTGCGCTCAATCCTTGGTACTGCGAACTAACGGCGCTTTATTGGGCTTGGAAAAATGAAACGGAGGCCGACTATATAGGTCTTTCGCATTATCGTAGGTCTTTTGATTTCAAGGCGAAGGGGCAGAATCGGTATAGAAGAATTGTACACTGCGATGAAGACTATTTTTATGAACATAGCAGAATAAATGAAAAGTTTATTGCGCAGTATGATGTGGTTCTCCCTGAGTATCAGCATTTTTGTATCCCTATTGCGGTTAATTTGCAGAAAAACCACGTTAAAAAGGATGTCGCAATCCTTCGTGATGTTGTGGGTCGCCTGTATCCGGATTTTTTAGATGAATATGATTGTATCTTTAATGGCAATGTCTATGCTCCGTGTAATATGCTAATTGCGAAAAAAAGCGTGTTTGATGGCTATTGCCAATGGCTTTTTGATATTTTATTTGCTTTCTCGAAAGAAATGTCTATTCCTTATGACCCGTATCAACCTCGCGTATTCGGCTTTTATTCGGAACGCTTGATGCTTGTGTATATGAAATACATGAAGTTTAAAATTGGACGGGTCCCGTTGACGTTGCTGGATGGAAAAAAAAATTCTAATTGTATTTTCCAGTATGCGCGAAGGTTGGCTTCGGATATTGCTTGTTTGCTTTATAAGAAGTTTGACTAGATTGTTTGGAAATAAAAAATGAAACTAATCTTAGTTGATGAACAGAAACAAATTCAGTTGAATATCTTGAGAAAAGTCCATCATTTTTGTGAAAGCAATGGGCTACATTATACATTGATATTTGGAACTCTTTTGGGCGCGATTCGCCATAAGGGATATATTCCGTGGGATGATGATATTGACATCGCTATGCCTAGGAATGATTATGAGGTCTTTGTAGAAAAATTTCAGGATGACAATTACAAGGCCTATGATTATAGACGAGATGAATCCTATAATCACCCTTATGCTAAGGTTGCTGATACAAGGACGCTTCTCAAAGAATGCGTCTGTATGAAGCCGATAGGTGTAAATATTGATGTTTTTCCTTATGATAATTTGGGGTTTTCGTACGAAGAATGTGTTGCTCTGACGAATAGTCTTTCAACAATTAAGAAAAAGTTTCGGATAAAATTGCTTAAGCCGTCAAAAAAGAATGTTTGGTGGAAACGGTTGGCGATTCGCTTGCTGAAATTTACTGTGATAGGCCTAACGTTAAAGGAATTAGCTTCGAAAGAAAATGAAGAAATTAGGATGAAAACTTCTGAAAAAGCTTTGTATTCAGCAATTCTTACGGAATCTTCTATAAAGTCTTGTGTCAAGTCTATTTGTCCAAAGTCTTATTTTAGCGAATATATTGATGTTGAATTTGAAGGAGAAAAATTCAAGGCTATCAGGGAGTACGATGCTTGGCTTAGAAATATGTATGGTGATTATATGATTCCGCCTCCTGAAGATAAAAGAACATCTCCTCATACGATTGGGGATGTGTACTGGATTTAATATGAAGATTCTTCTTGCTAATAAGTTTTATTACCGCCGTGGCGGTGATTGCGTTTATATGATTAATCTTGAGCAGTTACTCAAGAAGCATGGTCACCAGGTTGCTGTATTTGCCATGGATTTTCCCGAGAACCTTCCGACAGAGTATTCAAAGTATTTTCCGTCTGAGGTTAAATTTAAGCCTGGCCTAGGGATGCTTGAAACTTTGGTTCGTCCTTTTGGTTCTTCGGAAACTAAGAAGAAGTTTAATTTGCTGCTTGATGAGTTTAAACCCGATGTAGTTCATTTAAACAATATCCATACGCAGCTTTCTCCAATCTTGGCGGAGATTGCGCATGAACGCGGCATTAAGGTGGTATGGACCCTTCACGATTACAAATTGCTGTGTCCGCGCTATGACTGCCTAAAAAATGGCGAATCAGTGTGCGAGGAATGTTTTGAGAATAAGCGTAAGGTTCTAGATTACAACTGTATGAAGAATAGCAAGGTCGCAAGTATCCTTGCTTATAGGGAAGCTGTGTCGTGGTCTCGAGAAAGATTGGAAAAGTGTACAGATACATTTATTTGCCCTAGTCAGTTTATGGCATACAAAATGGCGCAGGGAGGATTCTGCAAGGCTAAGCTGGTTACCCTTTGTAATTTTATTGATGTGGAAAAATGTAAGCGTGATGATCATTTTGAGAAGGATGGCTACTATTGCTTTATTGGCAGGCTTTCTCATGAAAAGGGCGCTCGAACGCTTATTGATGCGGCGAATCAGTTGCCGGATAGAAAGCTAGTTGTTATCGGTGGCGGGCCTCTTGAAGAGGAGTTGCGTAAGGTGTCTGGCCCTCACATCCAGTTTGTTGGATTCAAACAGTGGAATGAAATCAAGAGGCTTGTGGGGCGTGCTAGGTTTGCAGTTGTTCCATCGGAATGGTATGAAAATAATCCGTTGTCTGTAATAGAAGCTCTTTGCCTCGGAACGCCCGTTCTTGGCGCTAATATCGGTGGTATCCCTGAACTCATTCAGAATGGTGTATCTGGATCGATTTTTGAGAGTCGAAAAACAAAAGACTTGAAGGAAATGATCGAAACCCTGTTTACGATGAATTTTGACTATGCGCATATTGCCGAAATGTCTATGGCTCGGTATGGTGCAGAAAATTATTATGACAAACTGATGAAGGTTTATAAGAAAGAATCGTAAATGCTACAGGTGATCGTTCATCCATTGCAGACGCTGAACAATCCAGCTGTTTAGGGAATCTATCGCCTCCTGATAGGAGGCGTAAGGTTCCTTATGGAATTCGTTTTCGGTGCTTCCGAGAATAGGCCAACGTTTAAAATCATTCTTTGTGTAATTTTCCGTTAAATTTCCATATTTAGATATGGAATCTGGAATTGTTGCAAAGAAATCTCGGTGTTCTTTCCAATAATTGTCGGCTTTATCTTTTATTTGAGTGTCGCAAAGGATTTGGGCGGGCCAACCTTCTGAGCGTATCGGCCAACCATCGGGGCCTTGCCAATCTTTGTAATTCCAGTTCCCATAGCCCTGATCGAAATCCCAAACGGGACCCATCCGTATAATATCGTCGTATTCCCAAGTAAAGAAGATGCTTCTATGGAATGCGGCGTCAAGATTCTTCGTGAATTCCTGAATCCAGTAATACCGAATAAAGTCGTCTACATCAAGCCATGTGTCGATGGAGTCCTCTTCATGAAATTTGCCGTTGGACAAATATTCCGACCAGTCACTTATGTGTTTCGTGACTAGAGCGAGGCTTGAACTGTCGATATCCTTGGGATAACATACTTCAAACAGTCTGTCGTCTTGCTCGAAATATGTTTTGTCGCTTTTTTGTGTGGGACCGATTTCTAGTAGAAAACTGTTGTCTGTTTGGAAAATATTGATTCGGTTCTTACTTACCTTTGGCGTTTCGGTGAGGAGGTAAAGGCCGAGATAGGAACTGTTGAGGTATAATTCTACAAATTGTGTTCGTGGGGAATATTCATCGCCCAACCAATCGGCGAGTTTATATGTTATGAAATTTTTGAGGTGGGTTTTGTCCGCATAATTAGCGATTAGAGCCCATTCTTTGTCCGTGGGCATGTCAAGCAGGGGGTGCTTTTCGGTGAATTTCAACTTGTAACTATGCTTGGGCATCGCTGTGAAAGATGTGTTTCCGCGGGCGCGTATGGATAGGGGTAAAATTTTGCTTTCGGGGGTGTCTTTCCCGTATATTTGCAATTTTGCAGAACGGTATGTGTCGCGACTGTCGACTTCGACAAAGTGCTCGGTCTCTATCACGAAACGGGGAATGCCGACATAGGGATATTGGGTGTCATTTAAAGGGAGATTGTCGTTTTCGTATTCATCGAAACTTTTGTAATCGTCACATCCGCATCCAGTAAAAATAAAAGCCATATACCCAAGGAATTGGGATATGGCCTTGACAACTAAAAAGGTCGTATGTCTATTAGTATTTGCCGTACTTGTACCCGTATCCTTCGGAGTGACGGTGCTCGTACTTGTTGATAACGAACGATGCATGGGCGGCTGTGTTGCCTTTTAGGAGTTGCTTCATTCCTTCCTGAATTGCATCAAGGGAATGCTTGTTGTATTCAATGACCATGACCACCTGCGATGCTTGACGACAGGCTAGGGCTGCGTCGGTAACTAGCATAATGGGCGGAGTATCGATGATTATAAGGTCAAAATCTTTTTCAAGGCTAGTCACGAGTTCTTCGTAGTGTCTAGAACTAAGGAGTTCTGCCGGATTTGCAGGAACTTTTCCGCTAGGTATCAGGAACAAGTTATCTACATCGGTGCTAGAAATGACTTCGTTCACGTTAACCGTATGTAACAATACTTGGGAGAGTCCATCGCCGCGTTTAATTCCGAATTCTTTGTGCAGGCGACCCTTGCGAAGGTCTGCATCTATCAAAAGCACACGTTTGCCGGCATTTGCGCAAAGTGCTGCAAGGTTGACGGAAACAAAGCTTTTCCCGACTCCGGGAATAAGTCCGCTGACACCAATAATGGGGCGGGCTCCTTCTTCCATACTGAATTCAAGCGAACTGCGTAGAGAACGGATTGCTTCGATGGCGACATCGTCGGGCTCGACAATGGCAAGGGGACGAGTGCCCTTGGTTCCGTTGGGGTTGCCTTTTGGTATTTTTGCGTAGACGCTGTATCCGGTTTCTCGTTCTAGAATGCGGGAATCACGGACGCCGCCACCAAGCGCTTCCTTGATGATGACGATGAAGGTTCCGAGGAGGAAGCCGAAGAAAAGTGCGATGGTGATAATAACGGAACGCTTGGGTTTTGCAGGGGAGTCAACTTCTTCGGCAAAGTCAATAATACGGACGGATCCGACTTCGCCAGCAGAGACCAACTTCAATTGTTGAATGTTGTTCAATAGCGCCGTATACATGGACTTGTTGAGTTCGACGTCATTAGTCAGTTTGAGAACTTCCTGCTGGGTTGTAGGTAACCGTTTTGCTTCATTTGTGTTACTGGCGAGTTCCTTTTTCAGGTTGTTTTCTTGATCTTCTAACGTCTTGACTGTGGGGTGCTCTGCATGAAACAGTCGAATAGCTTCTTGCTTTCGCTGCTGGATGTTCAAGATTTCCTGCTGGAGTTTGTTGCGCTTTTCGAGAACTATTCTTGTTTCGGCGTAAATATCGACAGAACCTACTCGGTTGCGGTAGGTGTTGTACTTTAACAAAGAGCTGTCCATCTTGGCTTTGATTTCCGGAAGCTGTTTCTCGAGGAAATCAAGGGTCTTTTGCGCTTCTGCATTGCGAGCTTCCACGTTCTGGCGCAAATAGGAGGTTGCAATTTCGTTAAGGACTTCTGTGGCACGATCGGGATACTTATCTTGGTACGAAAATTCTAGAATACCTGTTTTTCTTCCCTTTTCGTTTACGCTGAAGGCTCTTTTAAATTCTTCGATTGCTGCGAGACGAGTCAACTTGAATATTACAAACTTTTGACCTGCTTTTGCTTGCATCTTATAGACGCTAAAAATTGCAGTGTCACCAGCATAGGGAAACCTATAGGTAGTACCGGCTTTGCCTGAGAGAACTTTTTTCTTTAAATGGTCGTATAGGTCGTAAGATAAACTGTCTGTTGCTATGGCTATCCATGCTTTGTTACGTTCCTCTTTGGGAAATTTTTCCCAAGGGATCTCAAATTGAATTACGTCCATGCGTCCTTCTTTGTGGCGAAGGCGGTCCAGTTTGTTAGTAGGAATAGCCTTATATTGAAGGTGCATTTTCTCAACGGCGTCACCAATAATTTGCCTACTTTTGATAAGTTCTATTTCTGTTTCGGCCGGGCTGGTTGTTGCAAAAAGGCTTGATAGTCCGCCCATCATGGCTGTGGCGGGACCCTTGTTGTTCTTGGATTCTATTTGAAGGAGTGCATCAACTTGATAGGTTGGGCGAATCCAAAGAGAAACAAACACTCCTATCATGGCTGCAATGATTAAGCACGAGGCCATGATGGGAATGTTTTTGGCTAATGTTTTTAAAAGGTCAAAAAGATCAGTTTCTTCTTTTTTCGAAGATGCAGACATATAACCACCACTATGTTAAAATTGTTCCTACACTCGTGAAGCAAAATAGCAATTTTTCTATTATATCATTGATGAAAAAA
>AUXO012003189.1_pt1 | contig 11283 bp, 8 predicted proteins | sample 768731 | NCBI WGS metagenome assembly AUXO01 (sample SAMN02715735, study PRJNA202380) | gut metagenome | biome: sheep rumen | host: Ovis aries | place: New Zealand: Palmerston North | reverse complement strand
CAAGACATTGAATATGCAATAGCTACACGTGTAAAAGGTGATGATGATATAATCATTGTGCCTAAAGCAAGAGGTTCTTCATTAGATCCTAAAGCTTCTGAAATTGATGGAACAACCACTAAAGTAGGTGTAGATGCTACAAAATCAATTTTAGCACCTGAAAAATTTGAGAGAGTTAGCTTTAGTGAATAAATTACATGATCCTAAAAAGGCAGGAAAAGTGTGGTATTGAAACTTAAAAAACTATTTAGGTGAAATTATGGAAAAAGTAGGTGTTATGGGTGCGGGAAGTTTAGGAACTGCTTTAGCCCAAACAATTTCTGAAAATGTTGATAAAGTGTATTTGCATCTTAGAAAAAAGGAATTGAGGGATTCAATTAATGCAAGCAGATACAATACAGAATATTATCCAAATACAAAACTCAAAGATAATATAATAGCAACTACCGATTTAAATGACTTAAAGGAATGTAGCGTTATATTTTTGGCTATCCCTTCATCTGCTTTTAGGTCAACTATGGAAAATCTAAAGGGGATATTAAGCAATGATACCATTCTCGTTACAACTGCAAAAGGAATAGAATATCCATCATTAAAAACTATGGGAAAAATCATTGAAGAATATTTCAACGATCAATATGTGGCCCTATCCGGACCTAATTTCGCTTCAGAAATCATGCTAAATCTCGCCACAGTTTCCAATATTGCATCAAATAAGAGAGAAAATTCCGAAAAAATAAAATCAGTATTGGCTACTCCTCAATTTAAGTTAAAAATAATTGATGATGTCATTGGCCTTGAAATTTGTGGAATTTTAAAAAATATAAATGCAATAGCTAATGGCATATGTGAAGGAATGAACATAAATGAAAATGCAAGATTTGCTGTATTGACAAAAGGTTTCGAAGAAACCAAGATAATCATAAAAAATATTGGTGGGCAAGAATCCACTGCAAGTGAATACTGTGGATTTGGAGACTTGGTATTAACTTCAACATCATTAGAGAGTAGAAATCACACTCTAGGTATGCTATATGGTCAAAGAATCATAGTGGATGAAAAATCCAGTGGAATTGTCTTTGAAGGCAAAAATTCCATTATGGCAATGAAGAGCATTTGCGATTCAAAAAATATCAAAAGCGTTACAGTTGATTTTGTATATGATGTTATTGTAAAGCAAATCCCCCCTACAATAGCTTTTAATAGTTTATGGAGAAATATTGAAGAGTAAAAAATGCAATTAATAAGGAAAAAATTTGTTTGGAGATAGTATATGGTTAAATTTTCAATTGTCATACCAGTTTATAACTCAGAGAAATATATAGAAGAATGTTTAGGCAGCGTAATTAACCAAACATTCAAAGACTTTGAAGTCATATGCATAAATGACGGTTCAACAGATGCCTCTAAATCCCTTCTTGATGAATTTGCAAATAAAGATGAACGTGTCAAAGTCTATTCTCAAGAAAACCAAGGTGTTGGAGCAGCTAGAAACTATGGTATTGAACTTGCACAAGGGAAGTACATTAGTTTTCTTGATAGCGACGATATCTTATCCCCAAACACTTTAAAATCCGTTTATAATTTCTTTGAGAAACATTATGATGAAATTGATGTTGTCTCAATACCCATTTTCTTCTCCAATGAAAAAAATCATAGCTTAAACAATAAGTTTAATCTAAAAAACAACTCTAAGGATACCATAATTGACATGATTGAAGATGAGGATATCGTTCAATCAACTGTTAATTCAACATTTATTAAAGCGGACTCCATAAATGATTTGAAATTTGACACCACTGTGGCAACTGATGAGGGACTGGTTTTTATCAATGAAATTTTACTCTCAAAAAACAAAATGGGATTGGTTAAAGATGCTAAATATTACTTTAGCCTAACTAACCCTTATGCACTGCGAAAGACTGGAATCGGTAAAAAAAGCTTTTTTACTAAACGACTCGAATGCTTGAAGGCATTGATTGATTATTCTATGGAAAAGAATGGGGATGTTCCTAAATATATCCAAAACGCAATAACCTATAGCCTTAAGTCTTTTGAAAAAGTGGAAAACATTCCGGAAGACTTTACAAAAGATGAAAAGGATGAGTTTTGGGAATCATTCTATGAGCTTTTAACTTATATTGAAGAAAAATCCCTATTTAACCCTATAATTATCCCTATTAAAAAAATATACATCAGCCGTTTTTTAATGTATATAAAGAATCATAAGGAATTCCATTCAGAAATAGGAGAAGATGAGAATGGCATTGAACATGTTTTTTTAAAAACAGGCAATACAATAATTAACACTATAGATAAGCATAAGATCTTTTTGGATATTGTTGAACTTAAAGATAATTTCATGAACATAAGTGGAAATTTTGTCAGCTCATGTGCAAGCGAATCACTAAGAATTGAAGCAATTAAAGTGGTTAATGGTAAAAAGGAAGTTTTTAAAGGAAAATATGTGGAATACCCAAGAACCACAAGAAAGACAAAAAGATTTTTGGGAATTGACTGGAGATTCAATTATAACTTTGATTTCAAAATCCCTATAGAAAAGAATAAGGAAAATAGAATAGATTTCCGCGTCATTTATGAGGAAAACAGCAAGAAAAAAGTGATGAGGAATAAAATTGGATTTAGAAGATTTTCAGAATTGTCAAAGTATAGCCACTATTACATAAGAGATTCCCAAATTGTAACTGCGTTGAACAAATCAATAATTATAATGCCTTATAAGTATAGTAAAGCTCTACGTTTAGAATTTAGTTCATTTAAAAAGATTTTAACAAGCAATCAAAAGTTTAAATTCAATGCAATTTTCTATAGATTGTTGTACCTGATTCTTTTGCCAAGGATGAAAGATAAAAACATATACATGTTTATGGATAGAAGGGACAGCACTGGAGATAACGGGGAACATCTATTTAGATATGCATATGATCAAAATGATGGAATATCAAAATATTTTGCATTGGAAGACGACTGCAATGAATACAAAAAGCTTAAAAAGGAATATGGAAAGAATTTATTGAAATTTGGGTCAATTAAACATAAGATAATGTATATGTTTACTGAAAAGTTAATTAGTTCGCAAGGATATAAAAAGCATCTTAATCCTTTTGCGGATGCAAATCTGAAATTGGTTCAAGGAATTTCTTCTCCACCAATTTATTTCCTGCAACATGGTGTTGTTAAATACAATAGAACCAATTGGCTTAGAAAATTTGATTTCAATTTTTCACTTTTATTGACTGTTTCAGATTTGGATTATAAGGCCTTTGTTGAAAATTATAATTATGATGAAGAGATAATTCAACCATTAGGTTTTCCAAGATTTGACAATTTAACTAATAAAAACCTCAAAAAGGAAATTATCATTATCCCTACATGGAGACAAGCACTTAAAACAGACAAAGATCTACTGGATTCAGAGTATTTCTTTAGATGGAATAATTTATTGAAAAATAAGGAATTGATGGATTTCGCAAAAGAAAAAGGTTATAAGATCATATATAAACCTCATCCAAATTCCAAGAAATTTTTAGAATTCTTTAATACGGAATATGTTGAAGTTGATGAGAAGAGAAGATTCCATGATATACTTTGTGAATCTGCTTTAATGATAACAGATTACTCCTCAGTCCATTTTGATTTTGCATATCTTAACAAGCCAGTGATATACTATCAATATGGTGACCCTTCAATTGAAATACCTGAACTCGGAGAATCTTTGATTGAAGAGGACTCATGTACTTTTGGTGCAGTTATCAAGGAAGAGGAGGATTTGATAAATAAGATTAAGGAATATATCCTCAATGATTGTAAAAATGAAGATGAATATAGAGATAGAGTAATTAATTTCTTTAAATTTAATGATAAAAACAATTGTAAACGTGTTTATGATTGGATTTTAAAACATTGAAAACAATATGGGGCAAACTATGAAAAAAGTTATAACATATGGAACATTCGATATGTTCCATAAGGGGCATTATAATATTCTAAAAAGAGCAAAGGAATATGGAGACTATTTAATAGTCGGTGTTACAGGAGAAAACTATGACATTGGCAGAGGAAAATTAAGTGTTCATGATACTCTTGCAACTAGAATAGAGAATGTTAAAAAAACCGGATTGGTAGATGAGATTATCGTTGAGGAGTATCTTGGTCAAAAAATCGGAGATCTTATTAGATACGACATAGATTATTTTGTAATCGGCGATGATTGGAAAGGAAAATTCGATCATTTATCAAGATATTGTGAAATGGTATATTTAGAGAGAACTAAAGGAATTTCAAGTACAGAACTTAGAGAAAAAAACTTTGAACACTATGACATAGGCATTATCTGTGATGAAACAGACGATAATGAAATTGTTAAAGAGGCAAAGTTAGTCAATGGTTTTGAAGTAAGGAATGTTTACTCCCCAGATGAGGAAATCTCTCTAAAATTTAAGGAAAAATACAATATAGAAAATATTTTTTATGATTGCAATAGCATAATCGAGGCCTCCGATATTGTTTATGTTCGCTGTACAATTGAAAAAAGGGTTGATTTCATTCGTAAAGCATTGGAAAAAGGAAAACATGTAATATACGATTCACCCGCTACCTTTAAAACTAAGGAATTAATGGAATTAATAGAACTGTCTAAAGAAAAAAAAGTGATTTTGATGGAAAATATCAAGATGGTTCACATTTATGTTTTCAATCAGCTATTGTGGATGACACAAGGTGGATTGATTGGAGACATATTGAGTTTCAATTGTTCAATTTCTAAAAATGATGATGCAAGATCCAATCTCTTTTATGATTTGAGTTCTCTTACATTACTGCCAATGCTAAAGATTATGGGTCAAGATTACCAAAAGGCTGATTATATGGTAACAAAGGATGGTGAAGATATAGAATTTGCATCCATGAACTTTGTATATCCAAATGCTAGAGCGGTAATCAATGTAGGAAATAAAATAAGAGTAGATAACCAACTAGAAATCATAGGAACCAAAGCAACTATCCGCATGAAAGAAAATTGGTGGAGAAGCAAAAGCTTTAGAATTTATAAACCTGGGGAAAGCGATGCAGAGCTTTATAACACTAACTTTGAAGGAAACGGATTCAAATACTTAATCAAAGCCATGTCGACCATGTTAAAAAATGAGCGCATTGAATCAATGGGTGTGTTTGAAGACGAATCCATAAAGATTGTTGAAATATTGGAAGAAATAGAAAAGACAAATTAAGCTCAAGGACTATTGATTTAAGACTATAAAATAAATTTTGAAAAATGGGGTATTAGTATGATAAAAATTTTTGACTTTGAAGCTTGTAAAAAAATAGGTACTGAATTACCTTCAAGTGAATATTACGAGTGGATTGATTTTGCATTAAAGAACAAATCCCGCTTTGTTATGCCTGCAAAAACACGTATAGGGCAAGACAACGGTGATTACTATGCATGTATGCCTTGCATGTATGAAGATGAGAATTTAGTCTGCAATAAAATGATTGGTCGTCATATGCTAAAGCCAGGAGAGGAACGAACTGTAATGATGAGTGACTTATTGTTATATGAAGCGGATACAGGAGTCTTGAAAGCTGTAATGGATGTGGAATATATTACAACTTTAAGAACTGGAGCTGCAGCGGCTCATTCTGCAATAATGTATGCTAAAAAAGACTTCAAAACAGTAGGATTGTTTGGTTTGGGAAATATAATGTTTGCATGCATAGAAACATTAATGTCACAGATTAAAGACCGTGAAATCACTCTTAAACTATATAAATACCATAATCACGAAGAAAGATTTATGGAACATTTCTCAAAATATGAAAACATTAAATTTGAATTGTGTGACACTTATGAAGAAACTGTTGTAGACAGCGATTTGATCATATCCGCTGTTACCAGAGCAACAGAAGATTTTGCCAAAGATGAATGCTATAAGGAAGGAGTGACAATAATTCCTATCATGACTTTAGGATTCCAGAACTGTGACTTGTTCTTTGATAAAATCTTTACAGACGAAATTGAACAAATTCGTGGATTTAAATACTTCAACGAATTTAAATCCTTAGCTAATACTACAGATGTGTTGTTAGGTCAAAAAGAGGGCCGTACAAATGATAAAGAAAGAATTTTAGTATACAATTACGGATTGGCAATTCACGATTTATACTTCGCATCAAAGTTTTGTGCTAATTCATTAGGATTTGAAAAAGAAATCGAATATAATTTCTGTAAAGATAAATTCTTTATGTTGTAATGATTAATTAAGGAGATAATATGACTAATCTATTTACTATTGGTCCAGTTGAAATGTATAAGGAAACATTGGAAATTGGTGGAAAGCAAGTACCTTACTTCAGAAATGATGAATTTTCACAAATAGTCTTTTCCGCAAGTGCAGGATTGAAAAGATTGTTATTCAACGAAAAAGGTGAGATAATTTTACTCACTTGCTCTGGAACAGGAGCTATGGAAGCAACTATCATGAACTGTTTTTCAAAAGAAGACAATTTAATAGTTATAAATGGGGGGTCCTTTGGAAATCGTTTTGAAGATATTTGTAAGGTACATGAGATTCCTCACAAAGTCGTTAAAGTTGAACAGGGCGAGACATTAACTAAAGACATGATTGTTGATGTGATAGGAGAGGATAAGTTCACCGGATTGCTTGTTAACTTGGATGAAACCTCTATAGGCCAATTATACGATATTGGGATGATATCTGAAGTATGTCAGGAAAATGACTTGGTCCTTGTAGTGGATGCCATCAGCGCTTTTTTAGCTGATGAAGTGAATATGGACAAGTATGGAATAGACGCAGTGATCTTAAGTTCACAGAAAGCATTGTCTTTAGCTCCAGGTTTATCTATAGTGGCATTAAGCGAAAAAATGCTAAAAAGAGTGGATAAGATAGATTCTAAATCAATATACTTTGACTTTAAAGATTACTTAAAAAATGGTGAAAGAGGCCAAACTCCATTCACTCCTGCCGTAAGAGTTATCATAGAACTTGAAGACATTGTTAAGCGATTTGAAGAAAAGGGCATTGATAACATAATCAATGAAACCAATGAACTGGCTCTTTACTTTAGAAGAAGAATTAAGGAGATAGGATTGGATTATCCTTCTTATCCATTGTCCAATGCTGTAACACCAGTCATTTTTAAAGATAATAATGCTGATATGGTATATAGAGAATTGATTGAGAAATACGATTTTACCGTCAATCCAAGTGGAGGAGACAACGCTAAAAAAATGTTTAGGGTTTCTCATGTCGGTAATCATTCAATCGAAGAAACTGAAAAATTGGTTCTTGCAATTGAAGAAATCATCAAAAAATAAAATATCATCGTCAAAAAAAGGAGTGAATTTAGGTGGGCAGACTGAATACTGTGCAAAAGAATCTGTTTCAATTGTTAACTGAAATAGATGCCATTTGTAAAGATCATGGCATTGAATATTTCTTGGCAGGAGGTACCGCACTCGGTACCGTTAGAAATCATGCCTTCCTACCATGGGATGATGATATAGATTTATACATTACTCGAGACAATTGGAATAAGCTAAGAGATGTTCTGGAGAATGAGGAAAATGTCCTCCCTGAAGGACGATCATTTGTCTATAATGAAAATACAAAATACTATTGCAATCCAATCCCTAGATATGTAGACAATACAACAACAGCCATATATAAATCACAGGCATTAGCTGGAAAAGCATGTGGACAACATATAGAACTGCTTATCATGGATCCGATTCCAAAGGATGAGGAAAAAAAACAAGAATATGTTGAATTGTTGCACTTATACACTGAATTGCTCTCTCCTTACTTTGTAGTGAATAAGAACTTATCTATTGATGGGTGGAAAAAGCATTATGAATTATACAAAGATTACTGTAAGATAGTGGATAAGGAAGGAGAAGAAAAGGTATTAAAAGAATTAGAAGATAAATTAGCTAGTTTTGCAAGTGATGAAGACTGTGATACCTACTGCATGCGCTGGGGAATAAACACCCTGATATATAAAAAAGAGCATTATGGAAATGGAAGACTCGAAAGATTTGAAGAAGGAGAATTTCCAGTTGGGGAAAATGCAGAAGGCATCTTTAGAGTTGCTTATGGGGACAGTTGGATGTACATTCCAGAATATGAAGAGCAAGTTGTCCATAATGCATTGCAAGACATTGAAACACCTTTTAATGAATATACAGACAGATACCTTAAAAAAATCAATCGTGAAAGTGTATTTAAACAGTATAGAGAAAACAAGCGAAATAATGCAAGTGCATACTACTATCGTTTAAAAGTGAATTATTTAATTGCAAAGGAAAAGGTTGCGGTATATTCCAAGCGTGTTTCTAAAAAATTAGATGGTAGAGAAGATGAATTACGGTTAGCGCTGGAAAATAAAGAGTATGAGTATTTATCACAGGAATTTAAAGATTATATAACCTTGCAATTTATTCCTGATGTGAGAAAAAACAATATAATTGTTCCCATTTCAGACAAGAATCTTGCAACATTGGTAATGAGCTTAATCGAACAAGGAAAATATTATGATGCAAACAAGTTTTTAAATATTCGTAAAATCAATGATGCACCATATGATGATGAGTTGGTTGAAATTGAAAAGACCATTAATATTTGCAGAGACCTTTCAATAGCTCGTTATGATAAAAAAGATGAAGAAATGGTTAAGGAATTGATAAAGGAATATGAAAGTGAATACCCTAACTTAATAGATATATATCGTGCCAAATTATGGATAAAGGAAAAAATAGCAATTGCTAAAGAAAAAAATGATGCAATTGAAGAGTATGAATCTATAGATCAATTGTGTGATGAGGCATTGGAAATTCATCCATATGATGGGGAAACAATGGCAATTCAGGCAAAGGCAAAGTTGGAATTAGGAAACAAGGAAGAAGCAATGGAACTTTATAACAAGGCTATTTTTAATACAAGAAATGGAATTATCTGGCAAAAGGTTGAAGATGAAACTGGAATTAGCCGCATCGATATGGAACGTGACTTAATTGAGGAGCTAAACTATGAAGACTAAGACTGAAATACAACTGGAATTGCTTCAAGAAATTGATTATATCTGCTCCAAAAACAATTTAAATTATATTTTATTTGAAATAGATGGCCTAAATCCATTCCACAAAACAAAAGAAAAATCAGGACTTATTTCTATTGCCATGACTCAAGGAGATATTGACCGTTTCACTAAAATTATTGAAGAGGATTATAATGAAAATCGTTATGTGGAAGGGATTTTCAATAATCCAAGATATGACTCAATGGCCATCAGCTATGGAAATAGAAATACGACAGACATTGAAATCCTTGAGATAAGTCATAATACTCATTATGGAATTCAGATTATTATACATCCCATAAATAAATCTGCAGAATTGAATGGTACAAAGATTGAAGGATGGAATTCCCGATTATCCAAAGAAAAAAAGATTAGAAAAACATTGAATAAAAGAGTAGAAAATCCTAAATTCTGGTATCTAAAAACTGGTTTGAGTCTGGCCAATGGTATTTATTCATTAACTGGTGGAGGAAAAAGATATTACAGTGAAATAAGAAAAAACATATCAATTGATAAATGGGACGATATTGCAGAATATTCTGAAGTGAGCATAAACAATATCGACATTAACAGTGAAGACCTAAAAGAACTTAAAAAGATCGAGATGCAAAATATCCCATTATTTGTTAACGAAAAGAGTGAAGAGTTCTTCAATAAAAAAATAGAAAATAGGATAAAAAATGATTTAAATACTTTAGATACTTTAAAAGGTCCTAAAATAATTGATACGGAAATAGGATATGAAGAAGTTTTTGATCAAACAAAAGATATGCTATTAGAAGCTAAAGGAACAAATGAAGAAATTGCTTGGAAGAAGGTAAAGGTAAAGGATGAATTGAAGACTGTCCAAAAGGTTTGGACTTTGGTTGAAATGACAAATAAGCAAGTGAATTTTATCCATCATTTCCAAGAAACTGAAGAGGACTTAACAAAACTAGATTTAAATGATAAAGAACAATTCAATGAAGTGTATGATGAATTAAAGCCGGTTATTGCCGAATTGAAAAAATATTCAAAGATGGGAATGACCTTTTCAATTGATTCTGAAACAGACCGATTGATTGAAGAAGTGCTCATGAAAAAAGGTGAGGAAAAACTCCTCAAAAGGATTAAAGACCTTAAGGAAAAAGAATACTTCATAGAATAAAACTAATAAAAGATACTCAAAAGAATTAATGAAGGAGAAATAATACTTCATAGAATAAAACTAACAAAGATACTCAAAAGAATTAATGAAGGAGAAATAATACTTCATAGAATAAAACTAATAAAAGATACTCAAAAGAATTTATGATGGGAAATTGGTGTGAAAATGATTGGTGTGATATTGGCTGCTGGAATGGGTACTAGATTGATGCCACTTACAAAGGACATTCCAAAGCCTTTGCTGAAAATTAATGAAATGACTTTGCTTGAGCGAATGATTAAAAACTGCATGAATGTTGGAATTGAGAAATTTATAGTGGTTGTAGGATACAACAGAGAAAAAGTCATTGACTTATGTCCTGAACTAGAAGAAAAGTATGATATTGAAATAAAGGCCATTGCAAATGAAAAGTATGATGAGACAAATACCTCCGTATCAACTTATCTTGCAAGCAGATTCATTGAAGAGAATGATCTCGATGACTTCATCTTAATCAATGGGGATAATGTAATAGACCCTCTCATGATTGAAAGGCTATATGCTTCCAAAAATACTGGAATGATAATCGATAATTTCAAGGAACTCAATGAAGAATCATTTAAATTGATTATAGATGATGAATCCTTAAATGAAGACAAATCAATAGCTAATGGAAAAATTCATTCCATAGGAAAGGAATTGGACATTCCATCTTCAAGCGGTGAATTCATAGGAGTATCCAAGGTAAAAATGGATGATGTTGCCCAATTCAACAGGATATTGGAAGGATTGATAGAGGAAAATCCTCAAAACTACTATGATTTTGCATACAAAGACTTGAGTGTTATAAAGACCATTGATTTCGTCTTAAGCAATGGACTGAAATGGACTGAAATTGATGACCATATCGATTGGGAAAATGCTCAAAGACTTGTGGATGAATTTGAAAATTAAAATAAAAGGTTAAAAAAATATAACTTATAATAATTCAATTTATCAAAATAAATTTTAAATAATAAAGTGAGACAGATGATAAAATC
>AUXO015200835.1_pt1 | contig 11284 bp, 11 predicted proteins | sample 768731 | NCBI WGS metagenome assembly AUXO01 (sample SAMN02715735, study PRJNA202380) | gut metagenome | biome: sheep rumen | host: Ovis aries | place: New Zealand: Palmerston North | reverse complement strand
TGCTTGCATTCTGTGCACGCTAAAGTTATCCTTGTACGCACGGTTTTTCACCTCCAATGATAATCTTGCGGCCTTCCTAGATTCCCCCGTCCTAAAAAACGGGAGCAAAAAAAAAGGACCTGTTTCTTGTCGCTTTTAGATAATAGCATGAAGAAACTGGTCCGTCAAGTTCATTATTCACGTTTTTTCAAGTCTGATTCCTCTTTGGGAGGTTCGTCTCCCGAAGCTCCGAAATACCCTTTTATGTCAGAAGTAGTATCCTGTTTTATTACAATGAACCGGCTCATAACACCGAAGTCTCCCCGTTTCGTCTTAAGAGCAATATATCCGAAAACCGAGAAGACAAGCGCTCCGATAAAATTAACGAAGAGATCTTTCATCGTATCGATGAGTCCGACATCCAGATACCCTTTCACCGGCAGGATCCGGCCGTTCACCGCGACTTCCCGTATTCCCCGTATAATCACGGGAGCCTGTCTGCCCTGGTCATTCAGCATAACGCTGCTTATGACAGGTATCACGGTATCTTTCTGCATATCAAATAGAAATAGATGATCCATTGAGAATTCAAAAAACTCCCATATAACTCCGATCGTCATCGAAAAACAGAATGCGACCAGCGCGAGAAATCCGGGATCCAGGTCAAAAATGATCCTGTCATTCTTGTCAAGCAGCATGACCATCGAGAAGCCCACCGCAGCAGCCAGAAATCCGTTCAGTGTGTGAAGCATCGTATCCCAGATCGGAATAGCCGTATAATAGCTGTTCACTTCGCCCAGGATCTCCGCCGCATAGATAAAGCAGTAAATAATGATCTGGAGTGACTGCGGCAGGGCGACCCGGAACCGGACCTCTATGACACTCGGAAGAAAGAGGAGGATCAGGGTAAGAATACAGAGCATGAAGGATTCAAAATTCCCCAGCATGAACTGGCGCACCATCGTCACGATGACCAGTATTCGGAGCACTGAATAGACGACAAAAGATCTTCTGTGTTCTTTCAGCTGCTCATTGACTTCCCGGAGAAAGATCCGTCTTCGCTCCTTTCGTTCCGCGTTCCTTTTCTGTCTGTTTCCTCTGTCTTTCAAATGTAGTGAATTCCCTTCTAAATAATTATTTCCTATTTAACATGTTCGTCAAGCCATGTAAGCAGATACTCATAGACGTTCTCATAATCGAGCTCATTCAGGATCTCGTGGCGATCGCCCTCAAAAAAGTGAAGATCAACTTCCCTCTTCCCTGTCTTTTTGAAGAGATCATAGGCAGTTCTCACTCCTTTCGTGAAACTTCCGACCGGATCCATAGAGCCGGATACAAGGAGAATCGGAAGATCCGCCGGAACATTAGACAAGAGCTTCTTATTCTGGGCTTTATCAATTGCTGAGAAGAGCGTATGGAATCCATTCACGGTAAAAGAAAACGTATTGAGCGGGTTGGCCGCATAGCTGTCTACAATTTTCTCATCCTGTGTCAGCCAGTCATACGGGGTCCTCGCATTCTTGAACGCTTTATTATATGAACCCATTGCCATACTTTCCACAGTGCGGCTCCTGTAATGCCAGCCTCTGGCCCGGGCAATGCCGGCGCAGAGAGCCTTTCCGAATTTAAGTACCGGCCCCGGAACGCTTCCCGTTCCCATGACAATTACTCCGTCAAGTTCTCCGCCGTACTCTTCCATATACTGCCGCGCAAAAAAGGATCCCATACTGTGTCCGAGCATGAAATAGGGCACATCCGGATATTTCTTTTTCATTATGCGGTGAAGTCGTCTCATATCCGCGATCGCTGCACCGGCTCCATCGGTCTCGCGGAAGAAACCCAGCTGCTCAGCGTCTGTGACCGACTGTCCGTGGCCAAGATGATCATTGGCGCAGACAACATAACCATGCTCATTCAGAAATGTCGCAAATCTGTCATACCTTTCCACGAATTCGCACATACCGTGAACAATCTGGAGCACTCCCCGCACCTTTCCTTCCGGGATCCAGAGAAGAACATGTATATTCGTCTTTCCGTCACACGAACGGAATACTCTGTTTTGTTTCATATATTTAATCCTCTTTCACTTCCAATCATTCTGCCTATAGTTTCCGAGGTATTTTCTGCAGGTTTTCCACACGCACTATTTCTTCTTTTTAAAATATTTTCTCCAGAAGTATCGGATAAAAAAATACAGAGCAGATGCAAATGCAGTCACATAGCCCGCCACACCGAGTACCGGTATCCCCAGCAGCCGGGGCTGCATATCTGTGAGGCACAGAATACTGGATCCGATCAGCAGCGCGACAATGCACATTCCGATGACCAGGTTTCTCACTGCCGATGCCACCATCATCTCAAGATTCGGCGTCGTCTCAAGCTTCAGGTTCACTCTGGCCTGCCCCTCCAGGTATTCCTGCATAATATCAGCAGCCAGCAGGGGGATATCGATTCCCTTTCTCAGGGATCGCACCACATGTCGCCCTGTCCGCTCCAGTTCACCTCTCCAGTCGATATCTCTTAGAGTGGTGTCAGCGACCGATGTCGCGGCAATCTGCATCATGTTGATATCCGGACATATCTCAGCAAGGACGCCCTCCATGTGCGCCATGCCGCGGGCCAGCATCGTAAGGCCATGAGGCATCCCAATCTTGTTGGTCTTCATGACTTCCATCATGGCCTGCAGAGTATCTGCCACATCGACCTGACCCATCGAAACAGTTCCGTATTCCTCCATGAACTCACGAAGATCCCGATACAGCTGGTCTCTGTCCGGTTTCCCCCAGAATTTCCCGAGGTCCAGCACGGCATCCGTCACCATCGTGACGTCTTTCATCCCAATACCCTGGACGCCTCTTACCATGATTCTTCTCTCACGCTCCGTAAGGCGTCCCATCATGCCCATGTCGAGCCAGACGATTTTTCCGTCCCGGACCTTGACATTTCCCGGGTGCGGGTCTGCGTGGAAGAACCCGTCATCCATGATCTGGTGAATATAATTATTTACGAATTTGGTGCCAATCTCGTCAAGATCGTATCCCTCGGAGATAAGTTTTTCCTTATCATCGATATCAATACCGTCGACATACTCCATGACAAGGACACGCTGCGTTGTATGCTCCCGGAACAGCCTTGGGACATAAATATATCGAAATTCCGCATTATTGGCCGCAAACTCCTCAATGTTCGCAGCTTCCTTGAGGAAATCCATCTCCTCCTGCGCGACTGTCCACATCTCATCGAGTACCATGTCAAGGTCCACGATGTTCCTCAGATTGCCTACCGGCGGCAGACGCCGCACAGCATTTTTGAGCAGACGGATATCCCGCGCCATCGTATCATAAATTCCTTTTCTTTCGACCTTGATGACGACATCTTCCCCCGTCTTCAGTCTGGCTCTGTGGACCTGGGCAATGGAGGCCGAACCGAGCGGTTCTCGATCCACAGACTCGAACACTTCCTCCAGGGGTTCCCTGAAGGAGCCCTTGATGACCTCTTCCACCTCCGAAAAAGGCATCGGTGTCACTTCCGAGTTCAATTTCATGAGCTCTTCGCAGTAGGCGCGGGGCAGAATATCCGAGTGCAGTGACATGATCTGCCCCAGCTTAATATAGGTCGGTCCCAGTTCTTCAAGAATAACCCGCAGTTTTTCCGGAGAAACACCGCGAGTTATCTTATTTCTGGAGAGGACCTCCCTGATCTCCCGAAAGCGCGCATCGTTTTCAGCTTTCTGCCTGGCTGTTTCCGCTTTGGATCCGGGCTTTTTTTCATCCATTATTCTTTTGTCTCCGCCTTCAGTAATGCTTCCTTAAGTTCTGCCAGCTCCTCGGCGGAGAGGCCGGAAATAATATCCGAGACATTCTTCTTAGGCGCATCCGCTTTCTTTTCTGCCGCAGTTTCGCGCATTCTGTGCTTCAGCTCCTGATTAAGAGCCTTGCCCTGCTCCACTGTGAGTTCTCCCCGGTCAACGAGATCCTTCAGAATTTCCTGCGACTTATCTACTGTGAGGGCAGCCGCGCCGACACCTGCAAGGAGCAGAGTTCTGAGTCCGTCTGTGATGAGTTTATTATTATCCATAAAATCCACCTCCTGTAAACATATACATTTCAAGTCTCAATCATGAGACATAAGTACGGAACTTAGGTCATTGCTGACATAGCCCATGCCGGATTCCTGCGCATCCTGTCAGCAATATCATTTGAGGAACCCGATAGCACCGAGCAATAGAAAAAGCCTGGGAATGAAGATCCAGAGTCCGATAACTGCCGCAATGATTGCCGACACCAGCACAGCTCCCGCAGCTGCATCCTTAGCCTTTTTGGCCAGGGGTTTCCACTCGTCCGTTGCCACATCTACGCAGGCCTCCAGAGCTGTGTTAACAAGTTCGAGGCTCATGACCTGGCCGAAGAGGACAAGACAGATCAGCCACTCGGTCTTCGTGATCCCAAAAATGAAGCCGGCTATAATGACGCACACAGTAAATCCCAGATGGATCTGCATGTTCCGCTCGCTTTTCACTGTGTTCCACACACCTTCGAACGCGTACCCGAAGCTTTTGTCAAGCGGCTGTTTCTTCATCTTTGTCTCCTTCGTGCTGTAATTATTTTTTTATTATACACTCTTTCCTGACGGATTGACACGGATATATGCATTTGCGTATTCACTTTTTGACTGTGTTTCTACACAAGAAAGCAGGAATAGGGTATGTGATACGGGAGCCGCTTATGGATACTTGAAATAGCAAAACGATTATGGTATGCTAATTAAGCCGTTGTATAGTATAGACTGACATGCCGGGATTTGCCATAAAAGAAACGCACTGAAATCCCTTTATTTTTTGCTTCCCAAAAAGGCGGCAAATATATCATAGGATGAAAACATCCTTTTGTTGGAGGTAACATAATGAATTATAACGAGTCTTCTGAAGATTATCTTGAGTCTATCCTTATGCTCAGGGAGCAGCTTGGTAAAGTCAGGTCTATCGATATTGTCTATAAACTCGGCTATTCAAAACCAAGCATCAGTATCGCGATGAAAAAGCTTCGTGAAAAAGGCCTCATCAATATGGATCCGGACGGTTATATCACACTTACGGATGAGGGAGCCAAGATTGCGCGTCACACATACACCCGCCACAAGGTACTGACCAATTTCTTCGAGAGCATCGGGGTCGGCCACAAGAACGCTGAGGCGGATGCCTGCAAAATCGAGCATGACATCAGTGATGAGACATTCAGGCGTCTCAAGGACCACATGCACAAAATGCAGAATCTTAATATAACACCGAAGGAAGCCGTCGAAGACCAGGCATAAGATGCAGGATCAACACAGAACATACGCAGGGGGCGCCGCATACAATTTTGCGGCACCCCCTGCGTTTATGATTCCCGAAACATTTTTCGATTCAGATGATGTCCTTTCCGTTGAGAACAGCCCGCACAAGCGTATCACCGCCGTCATAGACCAGTTTCAGGGAAAAGAAGGGAATTCCTTCATTCAGTAGACGGAAGAATATCTTATCACCTTCCCAGATGTTGAGATTTAAAACCTCCTCCCTGTCCACCCAGCAGAGTTCCCCCTCATCGCAGTCGTGAGGCTCACCGGTAAAGCCATCCGCAGTAAAGAGGGACATATACTCGGTCACCCCGCTGCCGGATACGAAAGTCACAAGGCCGCGGTAGGAATAACTTGTAAGTATGTAGCCCGTCTCCTCGAAGACCTCTCTCAGAAGACACTCCTCCGGACTCTCATCCTGCTCAAAATGCCCTCCGATACCGATCCACTTATCCTTATTTACATCATTTTTCTTCACTGTCCGGTGAAGCATCAGATATTTGCCATCTTTTTCAATGTAGCACAGTGTGCTGAGCGATGCGTTCATAAAGCCCCTCCCAATTTTTACTAAAGACTTTTACGGAAGCATATAATACATAAGGCAGCCCAGGATCACAAGAATTCCGATGCAGGTCATGAGCAGGGCAAATGAGAAATTTGCGAAGAGTGGCACAACAGCATCCTCTGTTTCACGCAGGAAGATCTGCCATTTTCCGGGCTTTCCGGACTGCGCTCTCTTTACCGGCCGCTCTCTCATCACAGTCCTTCTGAGAAGGACGATGATCGCATCCATGCTATCGGACATCACTCTGCCAGCGAAAGTTCCGAGGAAAACAGTGCCTTTGGCAAGAGGTGCAAGCACTTTGTTTTCGCCGAACAGAGCCGCAGCTTTGCCAAGCAGGTCCGGGACAATCGCACAGATCGGAGTAAGCAGCCTGTTCTCACCGAATAATCTTATGAACCCGCCGAATATGCCGGGCAGCCACCTCGTAAGCATCGGCCGATACAGAAGATCCTCAAGGTCCAGTTTTTCCGGCCAGAGATTCACATAGCGCCCATCCTTTATGAATACATGACGGACAAGGATCACGTAGATAAGAAGGCCGATTGCTATAGAAATGCCGCCGCCCTTCAGATTTCCAAAAGTAAACGCATGGAATTCCAGAATTTCCTCATTGCCTGTCATAAAGGCTGCCAGATTCTTCATCACAGCGGGAACGCCGAGCAGGACCATATACACGGAGCCTCCCAGAACAGCAATTTTGGAGGCCGTATTCATACAGTAGTCATCCGCGTCATAAGCAGCCTGTCTTGCCGGATCCTCATTTTTCTCCACAAAAACACAGATAAACAGCTTGAGCATATACGCGCAGGTAAGGCCGCCTGATATCAGGAATATCCACTCCGCGCACTTAAGCAGGGGAACTGCGTTATGAACGACAGGCAATTCCTCCTCTATCATCTCGTACAGGACCACGATTCCCTCATGCAGCATTGTCTTTGAAATATAGCCGTTGAAAAGAGGAACGCCGCCGATTCCAACCGCGCCGAGCAGGAACGCGATCTTGAGCGGCAGCTTGTTCCTGCCGTAGCCCCGTATCACATTGAGATCCAACGCGTTTATATTCATGACCACAGTACCCGCGCACATAAAGAGCACCAGCTTAAGCAGGGAATGATTTACCATGTGCAGCATTGTGCCGGAATAAGCAAGGACCGCTGCCTCTCCTCCCTCCTCAAAAAGCGAGTGAGCGAGCACCGTGCTCCCGACACCGACCAGAATGAATCCGATCTGGGACATGGACGAACAGGCGAGTGTGCGCTTGAGATTTACCGAGAAGAGTGCCAGAAGCGCTCCGAGGAACATGGTGATCACGCCAAGTGTAAAAATAATGATCCCAAATACCATGTCGGTGACCATAGCCCGGGTCGCCGTCATCAGAATACCGAACACACCTACTTTGGTCAGGATACCTGACAGCAGCGCTGATGCCGGGGACGGCGCGACCGGATGGGCTTTCGGCAGCCATACGTGCACCGGAAACATGCCGGCTTTGGCTCCAAATCCCAGAAGAATGCATATGCCGGCGGCGAGGATCCTGCGCCGGCAGGCTGCTGCGCCAAGCACAGCCCCGGAAGGCGAGATTGTCATGCCTTCCGTCTGAGCACGCTCTATGGCGCTGCGCATATTTGCAAAATGCAGAGTCCCCACAGTATTCTGCATGAGCAGAAGACCCATAAATAAGATAAGTCCTCCGATAATTGCAATAAAGAGATACGTGTAGGCAGCCCGGATCGCGCCGGCTGTCTCCTCATGGATGACCCAGGTAAACGACGTGAGGGAGAGGATCTCGAAAAATACAAATGTCGTCATAAGATCCGCCGAGAGCATGACCCCCTGCGTCGCCCCAAGGGTCAGAATAATAAACATCCAGTAGCGATCAAGGCCCTCCCGCTCGTGCTTAAAATATTCTTTGGCGAAGAGTGTCGTTCCCGCCCACATTACGGAGGTGATAATGCTGTAGATTGTCCGAAATCCATCCACATCAAAGTGCAGACCGCCCCAGAAGATTCCGGGAATATCAAGTCCTGCGCCTCCTACTATAATTACACGGTGAGCAAGGAGAAGAGACAGGGACAGCTCAAAGAAAGTAAATCCAATCACGCAGTTATCCCGCAGATTCTCATTCCTTCTCCCCAGCACGTAGAGGAACGGCGATATGAAAATCGGAAGAAATATCAGAGCCGCAATTACCATGGCAGCCCCCTTTCACAAAATTTTTGACAAGACCGGGGACGCATGTCCCATGATCTTCAGAGCAGACCTTCCGCAATACGGGCGATGAATCCCATGACAGGACCCGGCCAGACTCCGAACAAAATATTCAGGAACGCGAAAGAACCGATCGGCACAAGCATGCGCCATCCTGCCTCCCTGATCCCGCCGGGATACCTGTCCGTCCCCTGCACAGGGAAAAAGGCCCGAATGCTGATGCTGATCGTATACACAGCGCACAGAAATGCTGCCACAATGAGGCACATATCACCGATCACTCCAACAGCGGTGCCGGAAGCAGCACCGGAGAGGAGCAGACGCCATTTGCTTATGAACCCGGCGAAAAGGGGAATACCTGTCAGAGACAGCGCCCCAAGAGTGTAGAACGTGAACGTCAGCGGCATTCGTCTTCCAACTCCGTTCACCTCATATATATACTCATTTCCAGTCATATGCATGAAGGAGCCCGCGCACAAAAAGAGAGACATCTTGATCACACCGTGGAACAGCATGTGGGCAAGGCCGGCAAGCAGTCCTTCCGGAGTCAAAAGCATAATGCCAAAGAGCATATAGGACAGATTGCTCACGGTCGAGTAGGCCAGTCTTCTCTTGAAATGCCGCTCCTTCAGCGCCGCTGCCGCGGCAAAGACCAGGGTGAAAGATGCCGTGAGGACGCAGAACTCCTGTATCCCGGAACCCAGAAGAAAGTCCGGTCCGTAGGAATACCATGTAAGGCGCATGACTGCATATACACCCGAATTGACGACAGCCACCGCGTGAAGCAGAGCTGTGACAGGCGTCGGAGCGACACCTGCCTGCGGCAGCCAGCTGTGGAGCGGGAAAACAGCCGCCTTGGTTCCGAAACCGAAAAAACCGAAGAGAAAGACGACCCGCATAAGCTCTTCAGAGAAGACGTTCGACAGAGTGCCTCCGTAGATAAATTCCCCGCCTCCGTCAAGTGTGGCCATGACCACAGCGAAGAAACCGAGGGAAGCTCCTCCGATACAGTAGGCAGCATAGCGTCTTGCCGCAAAAAGACTTTCGTGATTCTCGTAAAAGCCGACAAGCGGAATCGTGACCAGTGTCAGCATCTCAAAGAACACGTACATCGTGACCAGATTATGGGCGCATGCGACACCGAGCGTAATGCCATATGTCATTACATAGAACGCAAAGAACACACCCTTATTGTCTGCATGCTCCATATACTCGAACGCATACAGAAGAACGAAAGGCCACATGACGGAGATCATTCCCGCAAAGAGCATGGCCGGGCCGTCAATGCCAAAGGACATGGAAAAGCCTTCAATAAAGCTGTAGATCACGACCGGCTCTCTCGAGCAGGCAAGGAGAGCGATCCACACACATATGCTGGTCAGGATCGCAACAGTCTCCGCATATATATTCCTCCCACGGTCACTCCCAAAGGGAATCGGGATAATGGCCGCTCCCCCGAAGATAGCGATACCTATGGGCACAAGAATAAACAAAGGTGAAAGCATCTCTTTACCTCAGATGATCATAGTGACAAGATTTGTTCCAAATACACCGACAAAAAGAGCGACCAGGCAGAGCACGATCATCGGCACCCACATGAGCGCCGTGGGTTCCCTGCTCTCTTCCTGTTCCTTTTCCGATTTCCCTGCAGGTTTTCCGTGTTCACTTTCTTCATGGCCTGGGAAAAAAGCGTCGACCACAACAGGGAGCAGATAACCGGCGGTGAGAAGCGCGGATATAAGAAGAATGATCGGCGGCAGAACTGCATAAATGCCCATACCGTCCCCAATGGCAGCGAGGGCTATATGCCACTTGCTCGTGAAGCCGCCCATCGGCGGAATGCCGACAAGGGACAGAGACGCGATGAGGAAGCACCACATGGTAATCGGCATCAGCTTTCCTATGCCTTTCAGTTCGCTGACTCTCCTCTTTCCCAGCTTATAAATAAAGACACCTGCGCACAGGAAGAGGCAGCCCTTGGACGCGGCGTGGGCAGCAACATGAAGAAGTCCGCCCCGCAGGCCCTCGATTGAGAGCAGTGAAAGACCGAGATTAATATAGGAAATCTGACTGATTGTCGAAAATGCCAGTCTTTTCTTCGTCACTTTTTCTCTGAAGGCCATCATAGATCCCATGAAAATCGTCAACATACAGAGTGTCATCCAGGCATACTGGACCCAGGTCCCCCGTATATAATCCGGACCTACAGAGAAATAAATCAATCTGATGATCGCGATCACACCTGCCTTGGCAATTATACCGGACAGAAGCGCCGATGCCGGCGCCGGCGCGATTGGATGAGCCGCGGGCAGCCAGCCATGCATCGGGTACATACCGGCCTTCGTTCCAAAGCCGATAATTCCGAGAAAAATCACCGGGAGCAGGACCTTTTCATTGGCAGCGGCTCTGGAGATATCGAGAACACCCCCGAAAGCAAAGCGCGTCTCTGCGCTGTAATAAGAGACGAAGAACACTGCCAGAAGGCCGAGCAGCGCGCCTCCGATCGAGTAGAACAGATATTTCAGGGCGGCGTTCACCGCGTCTTTCGTCATCTCATGCAGGACCAGAGGCATCGATGTCAGCGTTGCCATCTCGAAGCAGAGATACATCGTGACCAGGTTCCCGGCCATACAGACCGCCAGCAGGGCTCCGAAGGAGACGATAAAGAAGGCGAAGAACACATTCTCCCGCTCCTCCATCTGCATGTATTCAAAGGCATAGAATATGACACATGTATAGAGGATCATGACCATGATCATGAAGAATTTCCCTAATGAATCAATCTCAAAATAAAGATCAATTCCCTCTGCAAATGAAAACAGCCGGAGCGGGCCTTCCTTGATCATAGCAAAAATGCCGAGAATATCTGTCGCTATGATTGTCCCCGCATACCACGGATGCCTCTTCTTATCTTCCATATCGAGTACAGATATGATAATGCCTGCAATGACCGGCACGAGAATCGTTGCTAAAATAAGCATATGCCGTAAAGCTCCTTTCACGTTAATCAAACATCATGAGACCTCGCTGAATGAGATCCACAACGGCCGATGAATTAAGACCCAGAAACAGATTGACCGCGACCAGGATCAGCATGGGGATCCAGTATTCCAGATGTCCCGCCATCGTCTCTGTCCGCTCGCGCGGATCCGGAACATCCGATTCGAGATTAAACATACTGGCGAATATCTGGGGCGC
>AUXO012438757.1_pt1 | contig 11285 bp, 11 predicted proteins | sample 768731 | NCBI WGS metagenome assembly AUXO01 (sample SAMN02715735, study PRJNA202380) | gut metagenome | biome: sheep rumen | host: Ovis aries | place: New Zealand: Palmerston North | reverse complement strand
GTAGACGACATTATAACTGCATCGAAGTAGCCCCTGCGGGGAGATGTAAGTTATAAGGAGAATACAAGAGGCTCGACGTAGTCAAACCCTCGGCAATTGCCGAAAAAACCTTAGCCAGCGTAGATAATGGTAAACGGTAAATATTTTAAACATGAATGTCCATAAATGACCCACGAATACCCAGAAATATTATATATTTTAATCTGTATGGAGAAAAAAATTCATGTTCCATTCATGGGCAATTCATGATAATTCATGTTAAAGACCCCAACGCTACCCGCATGGTGTTTTTCCGCGAAGCGGGGTTTTTCCGCGACAATAGTATAAACCTGATGTAATAAGGTGCAGGAATTCAAGTGATATGGGCTTAGGAGCTTGCTCATAAAGAACATATAACTTGAAGTGCTGCAAGTCTGAAAGACTTTATACTATTGGAGTGGGGTTTTTCCGGTTTTTGTTTCAAAGAACTATTTCTGCGAGACGAATAATAATAAATTCAAAGATCTCTGTGAGAAGAAGGTGAGGCTGAATGATCAGGTTGCGTTCATGAGAGAGGTAAGATGTATGATGTAAGAGGTAAGATGTGAGTTAGAGCTCTTCTGGTGTCTCATCGCTAATCACCCCGGATGTTTCAGCCTATCACCTTGAACTAGCAGCTATGCTGCCTTACGACTCGTCGGTGCCATCACCGCCATCGTTACCACCGCCTCCACTCGGGTTTTCGTTTTCGTTTTGGTTTTCGTTAGAACCACCGGTTCCTGAAGTTCCCGAGTTTTCGTTTTCGTTATCGTTTTCGTTAGAACCACCGGTTCCTGAAGTTCCCGGGTTTTCGTTTTCGTTTTCGTTAGAACCACCGGTTCCTGGGTTTTCGTTATCGTTATCGTTTTCGTTAGAACCACCGCTTGCGGTGTTCTTTCCCTTTACTTCGATGAGGTCTTTGACGTTCATGAAGGCTGCTTTCTTCTTGAGCATCTTGGAAGAGAGGTTGTTGACATCGGTGCGGCTAGGGGCGAAGCACAGGAAGAGACCTTGGATGTTGACACCGAGGTTGAAGTCGGACTCTTTTGAGGTACCAGTGCTCTTGACAGAGAGGTAGAACGTGCCGAGTTCTCCGAACTGCACTTTCTTACCTTCGAGCAACTGCTCGAGCATACAGTTCTGCAGTTTGTTGGCAACGCCCAGACAGACGTCTTCGCCATACACTGAGTTGTGCTCGCTCATGTGCTTACACAGCTCCTGATAGCTCATAGTCTTGGTAGAGACCACACGACCATACCACTTACCATAAGCTGCGGTCTTCTCGTTGTTGTTCTGAGTTACTTTTACTAGGACAGGCATAATAATTGAGAATTGAAAGTTGAAAGTTGAAAGTTGATAATTGATAGTTAAATATGTCTCGCGGAAATCGCAGATATCGCAGAAATACTATTTAAGGAACACTTATTTCACTAATTACACGAATATAACTCTAATCGGCTCTTGCCATAGATTTTAATCTTTGGCTTAGGTGGTGACATAGAGCACCCTGAGCCGATGTTTTCTGCGGTTTCTGCGGTTTCTGCGAGAGATTATATTTATTCGTGAGAATTAGTGTCATTAGTGTTCGTTTTAACAATACAAAGGTACGAAATGAGGAATGGGCATTTTCCGCTATTTGCTGATTCTGGTTGATTTGTGATGATTGATGTTGATTATGGACTGATGTCGATGCAATAGTGCTCAACAATCCATTTAACTACATTAGGTGGAAGTGCTCCTTTGCCTTTGGGCATACCCATACGCCACAGTAGTTCTTGATGTGGTTTTATCCAGTTGCGTAGGGTGCGGACATCAACGCCGGCTAGGAATGCCAGTTGTTGTCTTGTCATTGCTTTCATATTCTTATTAATCATTAGTTAGATTAGTGGTTGAATTAAATACTTGAGGAATTCACGTTGAATTCAAGGCGTTTGCACGCTGAATTCGGGCCGAATTTGACGTTCAAAGATATAATCGACGAGGTCGATTTTGCGAAGTTTCTGATCCGCGGTGGCATGGAGTTCGAGGATAGGGGAGACGCGGATGGGATTGTCTCGAGGCCAGAAGAAGGATTTCATAACGTCCTGGGCGGCAGCATACCATCGGTTGAAGGCACGTTGGTCGGGATCGGTGTCGGGGAAGAGGATGACCTTGTAGTGTTTCAGAGGATAGAATTTGTTTACTTGTACCTCGCTCATGCCTCCTGCTGCCAACCAGATGTACAGAGGATAAAGTTCAGAGAGAATGACAGCGGACTTTTCTGCCTCAACTATGCAGACTATACGTCTTACATCTACTGCTGCAAGCAAGTGTAAACCGAAGAAGCAACGCATGGGTTGGAATGTGTCTTGTGGTACGCCGTAGTGTTTCTTGAGGAGATACATGACCCAAGTGGCGTTGCGGTTTTTCAGACGGTGGCAATCAGGACCATACCACATGAGTTTGCCATCGAGGGTGCGACCGAGATAGTCTATCTGCCAGTAGATGACAGCATCATCTTTGCTACGACCGAGGCGATAGCGCAAAGCAGCATGCACCATCTGACGCTGCGTCAGCAATCCTGACTGTACCACGGCGCGACAGAAACTGCTTTTAGAAGACAGACGCTGTGCCCACAGAGGACGATGGGAGTTGAAAGTTGAAAGTGAAAAGTTATTAGTTGAGAGTTTGGAGATATGGAGGTGACCATCAACCATGTGGACGTCAAGGCCTAGGTCTAAGCCGACTGCCTTTAATGATGTTTTGTATAGTATTTCTTCTTGTTGCATAGTTAAAAACGATAACCTTAACGATAACGAAAACGAAAACGATAACTTTAACCGTAAACTGTAAACAGTAAACCGTAAACCCAAACCCTTTACCCGTTACAAATGTCTTTAACTGTAAACAGTAAACAGTAAACCGTAAACCAAAAGTCAATAACCTATAACCACTAACCAATAACCATTGTCTTTACCCGTAAACCAAAAGTCAAATACCCTAAAGATTTACGTACTCCTATAAGGAGTACTCCAATCTTGGGTATGCCTCGTACGAGAGACTAGAACGGTGCGTCATCTTGCCATAGACTTTGCTGTTGCGGTGTCGTTGATTGCAGTGCGACCTTAACGGGGACATTGAGACGATATACAACACGGTTCTTGGCATCGGTGCTCTTGAGCATGAGTTGCAGACGCATGGCTTTCTCCAGACAGTTGTTGTAGAGACTACGGGTCGCTATATTTGCCAGGTTCATCACAGCATAGCGCAGGGCAGCACCAGTGAGCGATTCATAACCACGGAATACATCAGTGAATAGATGGGGTACGTCAATCTCCCAGTCTCCATTGGGATGATGAATGACATAGTTGTCGTTGAGAACAGGTCGTTCCTCGCCTGATGAGTTTGCACTTGCTGATTGTGTCATGACGGTGGGCACGGGTGGTGCCTCGGTGACACAAGGTAATCCTTCGTTATCGACCGTGAAATAAAGTTGTTGTTCGATGTCGTACTTACGGGTGTATAGTTGTTCGAGTTTGAATATGCGATGCGGCATGAGTTTCTCGGTGGCAAAGACATCATACGCCTTGTTGAGCAGTTCAGTACCCAACCAACCACGCGGATCGCGACTGTCGCCCGACTTGTTCTGATGAAGCACGCAAACGATGCAGCAGTTGTGTTCCTGTGCAGTGCGCATTAGCATCTCCATCATCTCTTGTGCCGCAGGACCGTCGTTGATGTCGGTGACCAAGTCACGGATGCCATCGAGGATAACCAGATCAGGCTTGTAATGCTCTATAGCAGTGAGGAAAAAGTTCACTCGGGCAGTGCGGTCAACATTACGGACATTGAAGATGTCAAACTGCCCCTCGGGAAACGGCTCATCTGACCCCATGCAACGCTGGTACAACGGCATGATACGATTGACGAGGATGTCTTGTGTGGAGTTGTCACTCTGCTCGGTGTCGTACCAGAGTGCCCGAAGGGCGCTGATGTCAGAAGTCTGAGGTGAGATGTCAGAAGTTGATACATTGCGTTTAAACGCTAGTACTTGCCGAGCGACGCAGAGGGTCATGAGTATGGACATTACGAAGGTCTTGCCTGATTTGGCACGACCAGTGAAGGCTACAAGTTCACGACGCGGAAAACAAGGTTCATCGAATAGGGAAAAGAGAAACTCCATGGGTGGCAGCACACGCTGAGAGGTGATACGGTTTTTCTCAAGTTCCAGGAGTTGGGGACTGAGACCGGCATCCTTGCCAGCCTGTAAGAGTTCAGTCACTACGATATTATCTATTTCATTCATAAATTTAAAGTTTAAAGCTCACACAGAAATCACAGATACCGCAGAAAGATATCACACTGATTTTAGATACAGTCATAAAGACTGCTTTGTTGAAGAACAAAGGTTTCGTTTGCTTTGAAGAATCTTTCAAGCTAGCTTGAAGAAGTTCTTCTAATCAAATAAAACATATCATCTAAAATCTACCTCCGCACATCTTTTAGTTTATTTAGTGCCTTTAGATGTTCTCGGAATAAAAAACTTTCCGTGCTTTCAGTGCTTTCTGTGTGAGATAAAATTATTCTGATAGGGGATTACGGATGAATTCAAGGAAATATTCGCCTGCTTTTTCCCAGTCTCCGAGGAATTCGTCGTCGGTCTGGTAAGTGGCTTTGAGTTCTAGAATCTTGATGAGTTTTGAATAACGGATGTCGGAAGGCATGGTGGGCTTCAGCCAACAACCATTGATGCCACGATGCTCGATGTAAGTGGTTAGTCCACGATAGGACTTGATTTGTGTAAGAAAAAAGTTCAAAAAACTGCAGGCGATGCCTGGCTCCAGAATTGGAGTTTTGTTAAAAAAGTAACTCATTTTAATGTAATTTTTGAAATGTTTAATACTAGAAGGGCCCCCCCTCCATTGTTATAGCAGTTCAAAATTACCCTTTCCCTCTGTAGTCATGCTGACGATATTATCGTCACGATTGTTAAGAACTTTAACATTACACACGTGCTTTTTTTATAAATTAACAAATAAGATGTAAGAAGGAAGATGTAAGATGTAAGAAGGAAGATGTAAGATGTAAGAAGGATGAAGGTTGATGGAAGATGTCAGATGTAAAAACAAAGATGCAAGATGAAACTCATAGATAAACAGTTATTAGATGACGTTAGTAGGCAGGCAAAGGAATCTCCTCGATTGAGGATGAACTATAACTTCCATCAGTCGCTGGAAGATAAGTGTCATCGATTCCTGAATGCAGTGGAGCCAGGTACAAAGGTTGAGATACATCGCCATCCCACCAAGGACGAGTCGTTTGTGCTACTTCGTGGTAGAGTTAGGGTGAACACCTACAATGATGATGGTTCTGTAATAGAAAGCGTAATTCTCTGCCCAGAGGAAGGACTCTATGGGGTGGACATCCCCAAAAATGTTTGGCATAATGTGGAGTCGTTAGAGTCTGGAAGTGTATTCTTTGAATGTAAGGAAGGGCCGTTTGTGCCGCATGATGCCGAGGGCATCTTGAAAGTTTAGAGTTGAGAGTTGAGTGTTGAGGGACAGTCTTGATAGTTTAGAGTCACTTTTGGTTCATGGTTCAAGGTTCAGGGTTAATGGTTCTACTTTAACGATAATGTAAACCTTAACGGTGTTTCACAAAGGAAGCATAGAAAAATCTTAAGATGATAGTTACAGGTGATACAAATTTCTATAGAAAGATAGTTGAGGGTGTTTCCGTTAATGCGAAATGGAAACTTGATGCAATCGCCAAAGAACTGGTTAGATCTGAAAGAAAAAGAGGGATTAAGGCTATGATGGGTAGTATCGCCGCAAGTGAACTGATGTCGCATCTGCTTGATGGCCCTAAGTCAAGAGACTATCGCTCATGCTTGAAAGCCTGTATTGTGATGTACGGTCACTGCGAGGAAAACAAAGATTCGTTTAGGGTCTTACCATCGCCCCAGACACAAATTGCTATGGAGTACTTTGGTAGAACCAATCAACTCGCTATTAATACACAACAAATAATAGGGGGCATGTTGGGGCAGATAGCAAAGAAGCCTACCGGCAAAACTGTTAAAAAATACGCAAGTGACCTAACGCAAATTAAGAACCATATTCAAAGCACTGAGCAGTGCCTTATCAATGAGGTGTTGGGAATGTGTAAGAGCATAGATCCGAACTATACAGACTGGCACCTTTTTGTAGGTGATAAACAGAAAAGAGCTGCTTATGTGAAATTTTGCAGGTCACAGTCATTCAAAGATCAGACTGCTTGTGCTATGCTTGTTGCCGTGAATATGCAATTGACGCAACAAGGTTTGCTGCCCAATAGTCTTGTTGTGTCACCACAAATGGTAAATACGTTTGTCCACAGTTATCAAGTGGCGTTGTCGTTAAGGGAGTTTTTCTTCGAGCAGTTATTAAACCCGGGATTTGATCTTACGACGAAATCGAGAGCCAATTTCCTGTGGGATGAACAAATACTATATTTTGTTGACAAACAGGTTGGGAACGAAGATTTGATACTTCTAACCAGCGATAATAAAATGTGCGATGCTGCCCAGAACTGCGGTGTAAGGGATAAGGTGAAAAAGTATGATGAATATATCGCAGAGTTGGGAGTTGAGTCTGCGCTCAAAGCCATAAAGAAAGGCTGGCTATGCTATTTGTTCTATAGGATTAAGAGGGGAATGCACTTAATGTAACCGGAATATGCCGCAGGCGAAGAAGAAAAGGTTTGTATATAACCTTAAGAGGTTTAACATTGTTCCACTACGTAAGATTGATGGGCGATGGACATTGGTACGTTATATTGGAGGCGGTGGTAATGGTGTTGTATGGATGTGTCGTGATGCAGATGGCAAAGAATATGCTATCAAGCTCTTAAAATATGCATATAAAGAGCCTTATGCGAGATTTTATGATGAAGTGAAATTCATGGAATCTTTCGGGGGCTTGCCAGGTGTATTGCCCGTCATAGCAAAGTTTATCCCGGAAGGTAGGACCGTATATGATGTTACGAAGTCTCCATACTATTATGTGATGCCGCTGGCTTCTTCTATAGCGAGAAGTGTTTTTTATGAAAGTGTAGAAAAGAAGATAAGCATTATCAGATCTCTGCTTGAAATGATGGTGAGTCTTCACGAAAAAGGGATAGCTCACAGGGATATTAAGCCGTCAAATATCCTGCTCTATAATGGAAAATATGTTCTCTCAGATTTCGGGTTGGTGTATTTCCAAGGGAAAAATTTGATAACGCCACCGGACAAAGGTGGGATGGGAGCCAAGTGGACTCGTTCTCCACAAATGGAGCGTGATGCTTCAACAGCAGATAAGTTCAAGTCGGATGTATATTCGATGGCGAAAACTATTTGGATGATATTCACTGGTGACTTTACTTCGTTTGAAGGGCAATATAGTCCGGCTTCATCTTTTCTTACGCTAATGAAATACCTTCCTGGCAAATATGTAACGCCACTTGATAACCTCATGGTGAAATGTACTGACCATTTGGAGGAAGGCAGGCCAACGGCAAAAGAAATGTTGGAGGCATTCAATGAATGGGATGCTGTAAATCACAACTGGGGCAAGGCGAATTTGCTACAATGGGTAGAGATAAACCATAAGATTTTCCCGTTGCACGAGCCCGACCATGCAGAATGGACAGACTTGGGAAGAATGGTGGGAATACTGAATACCCTTGGCACATATGAGAGCTTGAATCACTTGTTCTTTCCTAATGGCGGTGGACTCGATTTGACTGGGGCAAGACTTACAAAAGAGCCTCAAAGTATAGAGATGGAGTTTGGAGGATTAGTGTTTGAGGCGCAACCTAAGAAGCTGGTATATGAGAGGATAAGCGACGATTTTCAATGGAGTTATTTCAGACTTGAACTTAAGGAAATAGAGCCACAGTACAAACAGTATGTCGTTGACCCCTATATGGAGGAATATGGAGAGGTAATGCTTGCTGATGGAACTATAAAGGCCATTCCATTGAAAAAATATGACGAATTGGACGAAAGAGAGATAGTTCAACTAAAGGCAAGGCATATTGTCAGATACTTGAAAGGATCTTTGGTGGTATTCCACAAGAATTCCTTGTATAACCAGTTGGTTTCAAAGTATAGAGGGGAGCATGATAAAATGCCAGCAGAAGAGTTTAAGCGTCAGATCAAAGAGCTGGCAGAGAAATTCAAAGGCAAGAAGGTAGAGAATTTTATAAAGAAAGGAGAATGAGTTTTAACTGACTCTACGAAATAAAGTATAGTACTAAGATGGCTTATTCGTTCAAAAAACATAAAATGATAGATGGTAGAAGGTATGGGCCAACTGAAAATGGTTGGTACTATAAGCCAGCAGACTATCATGGGAAGGTGGGTAAGCCACGGGTTAAGAAAGGGAAGAAAAGCAAAGAGCAGGAGCATGAAGACAAAACACATTGGATTCTGACTAAAAGCCAACAGTATGATGTGTTCTTAGAAGGGGTAAAAGGACAATTTATGGACAAGAAGAATATGTTTTCTGTTCTTGACGACTGTAAAGTGGTTATGGGAGAAGAAAACGAACGTATTGCTCTTTTCCCTGTACCACCAGCTGGCACTGTTGATTGGCATGGCTATCCTGTTTCAAGTGAAGAAGAGAAGCTAACCAATGAAATTATGGACAAATTCTTGAAGGCAAAAATAATAAGTGTAGTTACTTATTCACGTATGCTACGTCGTGACTTATGAAAACCATTAAGCTGAATTTTGATATAAAAGCGCTTGACTGTTATTTGTATGGAGGAAATATCTATTTCTTTATGCAGAACGGCAGTATCATGTATGCGGCTTATCCAAGAATAATTTCCAGATTGGCAAGTAATTACAGAGAAGATGATTTCTCCTTCTTGAAACTTGCATTCTTAAGAAACGAATTCTATTACAGTCAGCAGGGTAGGACATTCTTGAAAATTCCGGGAATGAAAAAGGTTCTGGAATGGAATTGGAACAAACTGGCAGAAACAGAATTTGTTTTAACGTATGAAGATATTGAGGATTTGTTGGAACCTCTATGTGAATGGGATTCTATACCGCTTGACGTGAGGATTTATGGAATGAGGATGTATGTTGGCTGTAGGGATGGCTTATATGAAATCGATATTGAAGATAGAAGAAACAAAAAGCTTGAACGCTGTTTTGACTGCAAGGTGACTTGTGTGAATGCAAAATATGGTGAGTTGGTGGTATCTGCAGATACTGAGGGTCTTTTTGCTGCAAGTATTGATATGGATAATGAAACAAGAACTAAGGTTGATGAAAATAAGCCGGTGGATGGACGCTCGGTGAGAACACTTTGGGCTGATACCAATCTATTTAATTACTATGGCAAAGAGGATTTTTCGTATTTTTCCAATGAATATCAATCGATACCTCCAAAGAAAAACAGATACTGGGAGCATCGGGAAACAAAGCGAATTACACAGTTTGCAAGCAGTACGCAAACTATGGAATCCGTGATAGAGAATAGCGGTTTGAAGAAAGAAGACATAGGGTATTGCTTTAACAGTTCAAGTAATGCATACGTATTCTTGAAAAACGGTACTCTCAAAGTATATGCCCTGAGAGACAAGCATTATAAAGAAATAGATGGGTGGGGTGAGATAGAACTGCCTAAATACTGCAGAAAAGGAAATAAAGATTCCTTGATTGACTATGGAAAGGTGATTTCAGCATTTTCTATTCCAAAGGGTAGCGTCATGGAGTTTTTTGATAAGGTGCTGCTTTTGAAAGACGGTCACTCATATATTATTGAAGAGGAACCGGTTATTAGAACGCGTTCTTTTATGAGTTCAAACCGCTATCAAGACATCCTATCAGTAACAAAAGAAGAAATGATAACACTTCATGCTTTGGACACTTTGAATGTATCAAGGACTGAGATAAGTGGAAAGATGAGAAATAAAGCAACCCTCGCAGATGTTTTTGATGCCATTGGGCTGTATTTGCCTGCTGGTGATGATAGTGATGACTCAGAATTGCCGTTTTAAGAAAAGGTTATGTATATATCGAAGATTCACATAAAAGGTTACAGAAACTTCAAGGATAAAGAGGTATTCTTCCGTGATGGTATCAATGTAATCATAGGACCAAACAACGCGGGGAAGAGTAATCTGCTCCGTGCTTTGGACTTAGTGCTTAATACTGATACCCCCAAGAGGTTGTCTCTTTATGATTTCTGTAGGGTTTGCTCACTTGACGAATTGAAGTCAGCACCTCCTTCTGTGCGTATATCAGTTTTCTTTGCTGAAAGCGAGGGAGAAGCCGCTGATTCGGAAGATTTGGTGTTGGTGGCTCCATGCCTTACAAAATTGGAACATCCTTACGAGGCGCAGATAACTTTTGATTACTTCCTGCCAGAAGAGGATGCCGCAGAGTATAAACGAAAAGTTACTGCTGCAACAGAAACGGAACAAATATGGAATCTGATTCGGGATGAGTATCTGCGCAGGTATATCAGCAGGATATGGGCGGGAAATCCTGCTATACGCGCAAGGCTTGATGGTGATACGCTGGGCAAGTTTGACTTTGAATTTCTGGCTCCTATACGTGATGTTGAACGGGATTTGTTCTCCGGCAAAACGCCGTTGCTCAGGGAAGTGCTGAATTTCTTTCTGGACTATGAAATAAAGATGAACAAGGAGAAAGATGACCAGCAAAAAGAACAGGACTTAGCGAGCAAGCATACAGAGTTCTCTAATGACGTAAAGCCTGTATTAGATAATGTCTTAGGAAGGCTCCTGCATGGTAAGGAGCATATTCTCGAATATGCTAATGAAACGGGAGCCTCAGATTTCCAAAGATCTAAGCCTGATTTTGCAGGAATGTTGGCAGAATCAGACTTCTTGGCCGCATTGCAGATGATAATTGAGCATGAAACAGGTATTAAGATAGCTGCGACGCATAACGGATTAGGTTACAATAATCTGATTTATATGTCGCTCTTGCTGGCCAAGATGCAGGCTAATGCCGACCCTGGCTATTACAGACAAAATGCCCGTGTGTATTCGGTATTGGCCGTTGAGGAGCCAGAAGCACACCTTCATCCGTCATTGCAATATAAGTTTCTGAAATACCTGAAGGAAAAACAGGTACAAACAAAAAAGGTGCGCCAACTGTTTGTGACCTCACATTCTACACAAATTACAGCGGCAGTCTCTCTTGATGAGATGATTTGCATGTATAATGACGGGAGCGAGTTTAAGGTGGCTTATCCTGGCCGACTTTTCAGTGATAGTAAAGA
>AUXO011684379.1_pt1 | contig 11285 bp, 5 predicted proteins | sample 768731 | NCBI WGS metagenome assembly AUXO01 (sample SAMN02715735, study PRJNA202380) | gut metagenome | biome: sheep rumen | host: Ovis aries | place: New Zealand: Palmerston North | reverse complement strand
TGAAACACGTGCTTGTAATGGTCTATTACCTTCTATAGTATACGTTCTGTAATATGATGTATCTTTTCTATTTGGCTTGAAGCCACCATTTCTTCTTATGATGCTTATTGCTTGGTTAAAATCAATCATTTTCTTAAACATTTCTAATGTAAAAATTAACAATTCAAGAATTTTATTCAATATATAAACTTATAAAAGGAAATGAACAGCCATTGATTAGACTGCCCATTTCTTTGAGTATTAGAGTTAACTTCTATACCATCACCTTTTTTTATTATGCGTAATCTCCGCAAATATAATTACTAACGTCACCACTAATAGACCCATTAGCTTCAGTGAAAGTTACGTTATGTGTATCACCACTACTTGTAGTATAAAAATTTGCAATTTGATTTGAAATTATACTTTTGTTATTTAGCTTAACATCTAACACTGCTCTGTTAGATATTGACGTAGTGTTATTTTCAAGCTTTGATATAGCTTTTTCAAGACTATCAGAAGCAGTTACAGCACCGCTATCAGCACTTTTATCATACCCTGTTAAAATAATATTAGGTAAATAAGCTCTATCATGTGAAACATGCCCATCTGCTTGGCTTACTGTAGTGACTACTGTTCCTGATTTATTTTCAGAATCATTTAACGATGCAATATAGTTATCTATTGCTTCAATAGCACCCTTGGTAGTAGTTGCACCAGAACTATGTTTAGTACTAGTTTTACTATAACTTCCATCGCTATTAAGACCAACAGCTGATTCGATAGTGTCAGTCTCATTTTGAAGTCTTGAAAAAGATGCTTCTATAGAATCTATATTGTTTTCAATTTTTGAGAAAGCTGTTGCAATAGAATCATTACTTTCAATGTCACCTGAAGACAAATTATTGGCATAGTTCAACAATTTAGCATCTATTATTTTACCAAGTTTAACGCTTACAAGTCCATCAGTTTGCGTTACCCCAGAGATAAAACTTCCTGATTCACCACTTGATATATCTAAACTATTTAGATACTTATTAAACTTATCAATAACTTCCTCAATGGTATCTGTTGATTCTATATTAACAGGTGTTTTACTCCCACCATAATTATATATCTTACCGTCTTTAATATTTTTAACCTTAGCAGAAATTCTACCATCAGTTTGTTCAATATAATAAACATATTGGTAGTCAGAACCATCAACTTTAAAGTCCGATTTGCCTACATAATCATCAATCTTTTTTAATGCCCCTTCAATTGTATCTGTTTCTGAAATATTTATGGGGTGGTCAGTAGGTTTAGAATATCCTGTTAAAAGTCCATCTTTTACAGACCTTGTGGTTGCAGAAACTTTGCCATTAGTTTGCTTAACATAATAAACATATTTATCTGAACCACCACTGACTTCAAAGTCTAAATCACCAATATAACTGTCAATCTTTTTAAAAGCACTTTCAATTGTATCAGTACCATTAATACTAATAGGATGGTCAGTTGGTTGCACATAACCTGTTAAAACACCATCTTTAATACTTCTTGTGTCAGCACTAATTCTACCATTTTTTTGATTAATATGATAAATGTATTTATAATTACTACCTGTTTCATCATAATTAGAATCATCAACATATTGGTCAATTTTTTTAACAGCATCAATCAAACTTGTAGCACCACTAACTATTGAATAATCACCTGTAGTAGTTGATGCCGAATAATGCCCATAGTCAGATTCCCCTAAAGTTGCACGTTCTATATTATTAATTTCTTCTTGCAACCCTTCATCATATATTGCTATTGGGTGCTCAGGTACACCTGTACCAAAGCCAAGAATTAACCTTATTGTGGAATCTTGAGTACCGCCAGCATAATTGTCTTTTTTTGTCGCATAAAATTGAATAATAGGTTCTGACTGTGTGGTTGCGTCATTCTCAAAAATATCAACAGGGGTAACCCCAGTGGTGCTAAGAATCGAGTTCTTAGCATCATCTTTGGAGTTACCATATTCCCATCTACTTTTAGTTCTAATCTGTAAATGCCTTTTTATACTTTGTGCTATTTTTTTATTATCTGGCATCTTAAAAGTTCTTTACAAAATTAATTAGTTTCCAAATTATCTTCATCATCTGAGCCATAGTCCATATCAGCAACTTTTATAGTTCTGCCATTTGTTGTTGCTTGGCCAATTGTGATACCATTTTTACCATCAACATCAGTAAGTATAGTGTTCTGGGCAAGTTTACTTAACTGTTCAGCTAAAGCTATAATTGCAGCTTGTAACGACATCGTACCTTTAAGCCTACCATAACTATCATTACCATCTTTTGGTGTTATACCGTCCAAATTAAATTCAACATTATTCAAAGAATTACTTAAATTACTTATTGAATCTGCGTTAGTTTTAATTTGTCCGTCCAATACCACATCAGCATCTTTCATTGTTGTTTGTCCTGAAATGTAGTTTGTGGTAGCATAAGACAAACTTGGGTCTGTATTGCCTACGGCTATTCTGGCAAGATTATTCAATTTAGTTTCATTAGTTGATACCTTTCCAGATAATGCTTCAATATTATTAGCATTTGTTACAATACCAGTACCATCAGCATAAACTGAATGATTAGGTGAACTATTATCTACTTTCAATATATTGTTGGCTATACCTGTAGCAATATTCAAATCAGCAGAAATATATCTTGTTGAAATACCGTTAACATCTGTTACATTGCTTACAGTAACTGCAACTGTATTACCAGTATTTCTTTCCTCAACATCTACTATCAACTTAGTCAAATCAACAGTAATATTATGTACGCTACCAGATTGGTCTTTATATGTAATAGTCAATTTATGCTTACTTTCGTCATAATTTGCACCTTCAATAAATGAAACACCATTAAGCGTAAATGTGTTTTGTGCCCCTAAGTTATCGGTAAATGTTATCTTATTAGTAGCATTATCATATGTTAAAGTTGAATTGTTTGCATAAACACCACCATTATTAGCATCAACTTTAATGATACCACCTGTTTTAACATCAACACTAACGATTTGTCCAGTAATTGTTGTATCAGTAGTTGTAGTTGAACCACCTGTTAATGAAGCTTTAGCAATCTGTGTATTAGCGTATTCTTTGGCCCTATCTAAAATAACTGCATCCTTATTATCTGCCATAGTACTACCACTTGCTAATATTTCTGTTTTAGATGCTGATACTTTGCTGTCAGTGTATGAATTAGCTGCAATTAAATTAGCCCCATCCTTACTTGCAGAATCTGCTTTTGCTGCTTCTAAAGTATTAACACCAACCCCATCAGCATATTTTTTAACGTCAGTAGTGTAACTTACAATGCTATCCCTGATTGATTGTGTATCAGCAGTTCTGCTTGCTGTTTCAGCAGTAATCTTGTTATCAAGTGCCGTATCTGCATTTTGACGGTTTGTTACTTCTGAATTCAAAGAATTACTAACTGACGTAATGCCACTTAAAAGTTTACCATCTTCGTTTATACGAGTCTGTGTTTCAGCAGTAATTTTATCAGTAAGAGTAGAATCGGCAGTTTTGCGATGATTTTCCTCAGTATTAATCTTGTTATCAAGTGTTGTTTCAGCACTTGTAGCTCTTGTAACTTCATTGCTAATTGCAGTTTGCAAAGCTGTTTCAGCACTTGTAGCTCTTGTAACTTCAGTAGTTACTTTACCTGAAAGTTCGTTTTCTTTTGCCTTTGCTCTTTCAGCTTCTTCAGTAATTGCAGTTTGCAATTTCGTTTCAGCACTTGTAGCACGTGCACTTTCAGTATTAATTTCAGTTTGCAAAGATGCTTCGGCACTTGTAGCACGTTCAATCTCAGCAGTAACTGCCCCTTTTCTATCAGTTTCTTCTTTAGTAATAGCAGCAGCTAATTCACTATCTTCCGCTTTTCTATCAGTTTCTTCTTTAGTAATACTGCTGCTTAAAGCTTCTTCCGCTTCACTTGCACGTTCAATTTCATTGTTAATTGCGGTCTGTAAAGTTGCTTCAGCATTTGTAGCACGTGTTACTTCATTACTGATAGCAGCACCCCTATTATTTGCTTCAGACTCAATTGCAGTTTGCAAAGCTGTTTCAGCACTTGTAGCTCTTGTAACTTCAGTTGCAATAGCACCACTTAATGCTGTTTCAGTGCTTGTGGCACGTGTAATCTCAGCAGTAATCTTGTTATCAAGTGTTGTTTCAGCACTTGTAGCTCTTGCAACTTCATTGCTAATTGCAGTTTGCAAAGCTGTTTCAGCACTTGTAGCTCTTGTAACTTCATTGCTAATTCCAGTTTGTAAAGTTTCTTCAGCACCTTTGGCACGTGTTTCTTCATTAGCTATTGCATTAGCATTTAACTGTTCAGCAACTAATGCACGTTCCTTTTCAGAATCAATTGCAGTTTGCAATTTCGTTTCAGCGCTTGCAGCACGTGTACTTTCGTCAGTAATTGCAGTTTGTAAAGTTGCTTCAGCATTTGTAGCACGTGTAACCTCAGAGTTTATTTTTGACGCTGTATCAGCGCTTAATGCACCAATTTCCCTATCAGTATATGTTTTTGCAGAACTGATAGCTTCATCACGTTTATCGTTTGCTATTTTAGTTGAAATCGTTGATGCACTTGTTCTCACACTATCACCGCTTACATAAAGTCCGCCATTGCTATTCACAACAATGTTGTCGCCAAGTGCACTAATAATTACCTTTGCTGAAATGACATCAGGCCCAATAGTAGCACCAGAATGATTGTGTGTTTTTGCTAACTCAATAGCTCCGCTCTTATCGTCTGAGACTGTAATTTCATCAATTAAGTCTTTAACAGGAACTTCAATATTCTCCTGTTTAACACCATTTACAGTATATTCAATAATGATAGCTTCTTTTGATGGATTATAGTAAATACTATCAATCAAAGAATGCGATACAAGTGGGATGTTTGTTGCCTCGCCACCGTTTACTGAAAAGTGCAAAGTATTGTCAGCTTCAGTATATGTTAATTTAACATTTGAATAAATACCATCTTCTTTTTCGATAATATTATTGCCTTCAGCAACGCTTCTCTTAACTCTACCTGTAATTGTGTGGAAACTGTCCTTATCTTCTTTATTTAAGGCAATAGTAGCAGTTTCACCTACCCTAATGTATGTATCTTCATTAAGTTTATCAATTGCAGCTTGTAAAGCTGTTTCAGCACTTGTGGCACGTGTGCTTTCAGCAGTAATTGCATTCTGTAAAGATGTTTCAGCACTTGTAGCACGTGTTACTTCATTACTGATATTACTATCTAATAATTCAAATTTTGCAGTGATATTTTCATTAGGGTAAGCTGTAAAGCCTGTACCGATTGTATCAGAAAGTGTTTTGACATTTGAATTAATATAGTTAGTTGTATCTGTTAAGTTTTTAGCTTCAGTTTCTGTAGCCCTTGCAACTTCAGATTCAATTGCAGTTTGCAAAGCTGTTTCAGCACTTGTAGCACGTCCAACTTCTTCGGTAATCGCATCAGCATTCAACTGTTCAGCAGATTGAGCACGTTCAACTTCAGAATTTATCGTGTTTGTTAAAGTATCATCCTTATTGATAAGATTTTCAAATGTTTTTTCAACTTCACCTTTCCAATTGCTAATATTTTCATGAGGGTCACTTGTAAAACCACTACCTATTGTATCAGCTAAAACATTAGTTGCCCCATCAAATTTTCCTTCAATTCTCTCTTCTTCAGTAGTAGCCCTTGTAATTTCATTGCTAATTGCAGTTTGTAAAGCTGTTTCAGCACTTGTAGCCCTTGTAATTTCACTTGCGATAGCACCGCTAAACACTTCATCAGATTCTCTTCTTTCCGCAATTTCGGTATCAGCCTTTTCATTCAATTCATTGAACTTAGCCGTGATATTTGCATGATTATTATCTTCAAAAGCATCACCAATTGTTCTATTGATTTTGCCAATCTCATTATTGATTACTTCATCAGAATCAATTCTGTCAGCATTAGCTTTTTCAATAGCGGAATCTATTCTATCAAGTGCTGCCTTAACATTTCCATCTTTTTCATGATAAATGTTGTCAGAAGAACCTTTAACAACCAAAGTATGGTCAACTTCTTCTAAAATTTGATGGTTTACAGTTGTCTTTTCAGCTAATTTAACGTCAGCGGATAAAACATCTTTTTTACCCTGACTTGTTTGCTTAACAAGTTCAACATTATGTGCATCACTGTTTGTTACCCAATCATCCAACAATGTTGACATGTCAATTGTTGCTTTTTGAGTTTTTCCTTCACTATCCTTATAACGAATAGTAATTGTTTGGTTAGCAGTGTCATATGTAATATCATCAATAAATGAAGCACTATTTAGTTTATACTCTTTACTATTGATTATACCGTTTGTATCTGAACTTGAAAATTTAAGTATATTAGTTTCTTTATCATAGTCAAGTTTAACCACTGAAGCAATACCTTTATAATCACCATTACTTGCATAATCACGATAAATAACGTTTTCTTTGTAATCAGAAACATCAGTTTTAATATTTTCAATTACTTCCTTAACATTTTTACCATCTTTATAGTAAATGTTATCAGCAGTACCCTTTACAAATAATTTCTTGCCATCAGCAGTTTTCTGTAGAATGTTATGTGGCATATCAACAGTATCAGCAATTCTAACATCAGCTTTTAAAATGTCCTTTGTTTCGCTTGCCCTGTCAATTACGCCATCTTCTTTATCAGTATGTTTAACCTTAGTCAAAACAACAGGTGTCTCTGACATTTCTCCTTCTACATCCCACTCATCAATAAGACCATCCACATCAATATCTTTTGAGCGACCGTCTGAATAAATAAGTGTAATTGATTCTTTGTTTGGGTCGTATTTACCATCAACAACTGTCGGAATGTCAAATGTTTTTACAACATCATTTACCTGAAATTTAAATGTGTTTGTTTTACTTTCAAATTCAAGATTAACATAAGAATAAAGTCCATCTTTATTTGTCTTAATGATATTTGAAATGTTTTCTTTCAAAACAACAACTTCTTCAGGAATATTCACATCCCCTTTAACAACACCATCTTCATAATTTAAAGACAATGTGTTTGTATTTTCGACAGCAAATGCTAACTTAGCCAAAGAATTTTCTATTTCAGCATATTTTGCTTCTGCATCATCTTTTAAACCCTGTACGTCAATCAAGAAATATTCTGATTCCTTAGTAGGGTTTGTGCCACCAGTTCCTTTAGAGCCAATGGCAAGAATTATACTAGGACTTTCTTCATCACCATAACGCAGAACTACAGGCTCTGCGAAAAGTGAAGGACGTGTCACTTGCTTATAATAGTTATTTGTCAAGAAATCTACTGCTTCCTTTCTTGTAGGAAATATATCAGTCCTATGTACAAACCTTAATCTATTACTCATCTTTATAATATGATATTTTTATTATTTTGTAATTTCACCAAAATCATAGTCAATAACAATAACAGTATTGTTAGTACCACTAAATGAAGGTATTTCTATTTTACTGGCTGTTCTGTTTTCTTTGATGTCTTCAAATCCATCCAAATTAGCCTTAATTTCATATTCAGCGCCTACAGGTACTAACCCCTCAATCCTTGCTTCTTCCGCTTTAGCACGTTCGATTTCGGTTGTAATAGCTCCACTTAACGCTGCTTCAATAGTAGAAGCACTTTCTGACTCAGTTTCAATTGAACCACTTAGCACTTCAATAAGTTCGTTAAGCCTTACTTCTTCTGCTTTAGCACGTTCAATTTCAACATTTAAAGATTCACCCAAAGCGTCATCTGCTTCTTTCCTTGTATTGCTTTCAGCAGTTATTTTGCTTTCAATCTTTTCATCCTCTTCTTCACGTTTAATTGATTCATCTAAAATAGCGTCCTGTAACTCTTCTTCAATCCTTGCTTCTTCCGCTTTAGCACGTTCGATTTCGGTTGTAATAGCGCCACTTAATACCCTATCAGATTCTTCACGTTCTTCTTTTTCACCATCAACATTGCCAATTAACTCGTTAATCAATGGGGTAAGCTTTAAAAGAGCTCGCATATATACAATATCATCAGTGGCAACTAATTTTCCATCAACTAAGCGATATTCAGTATCAATTTCATGGTCACAATCTTGCTGTTTATTAATTACTACAACTCCGCCTTCTGGTAAAATTTTTCTTTCCCATTCTTTACCAGTCCATTCATTTATAACATAAACTTTATGCGACTTTGTTTGATATGCATCAGAATACTTAATCATATTGTCTTCTGATACTTCTATGTCAACATTTGTTTTTGTCCACAATGCAAAACCGTGTTCAGAATTCAATGCAGGCATTAATATTTCTTCATAATGCCTACCTCCTATGTAAGCAGTTTCTCTTGCATTACTACCTGTATAATCCTTAATAAGTCTTACCGAATAAAAATTATAAGGGCAATCAGCTTCTTGCCATACACCAGATAAATTATACATAAATGCCTTTGTATAATAATCACTTTGTGCAGTTGGCATTGTCTGTGAATTAGTCCAATATTTTGCTACTTCACCAAACTTTTTAATTTCATCATTTTTTTCGTAAGCATAACCGCTTGGTAAAACTGAGAAATTATATTTATTAGTGCCTTTAGAATTAATAGGCTTATTAGCAGGAACTATTTCATCAAACAAATATGCTGTGTCATCAGTAATAGCACTTGTAGCATTATCAAAAGGCCATTCTTCCTTTGTTTTTAATTCTTTACCAGCCAATTTACCCAATTCTATATGGCAATCACTTGAATTGTGATTTCTATAAGCGCAAGGTTCAATAGCATTTAAAAGATTATCCCAATCTTCTTTAGTAGGAACTCGCCATCCATTATTTAATTTTTCAATTATTTCATCAACACCTTTTCTATTATAAAGATAGCCGTAATCATCAACTTTTTCTAATGTTAAATATCTATCACCAATATTAACTTTATCTTTTTCAGGTAATTCACCACCTTCAGTTACATCGAATAAATCTATCACTGGTTTATAATGTCCAGTTTGTTCAACAGGATTTAAACCTAATGGACTACCATCTCTGCCGTTACCTATGATAGTTCCATCAGTTATAGCTTCGGTCATAACATAGTTGCCAACGTTATCTTTTGTTACAATACCTTCAATTTTAGATTCATAGGTATTTCCGTCTTCATCCCAGCTGAATTTCAGTACACCTGTTCCAGTGCAATCGCCTTCTTCTTCGAAAGTTACATCAAAATTCTTTGTCACCCCTGACATAGCACAAGACAAATCGGCTTGCAGCTTCTCGCCGTTGTTTCTTGTGAGGGTAATGACATTTGCTTCACAATCGAATTCAGCGCTTTGGATATCCTCATCTTTTAGATTTAAGAAGTTACTGTCGATTTCATTAACTGTCAATCTACAATTCTTCGTTACATCTTCTGGATATGGAGACATTAACTTGTAAAAGTAAAGTCCTTTCATTTTAATTATTTTATTTAGCTTATTTGTTAATAAATAGTAAATAAAACGATAAAAGGGCGAACTTCATCACAGAAATTCACCCTTTATTAGCCATTTAATTTCCTTATTTATAATTAAATTTATCTTAATTTATAACATGCAACACAATTTCTATTTTTTACTATTAATATTACCCTTAAATTTTAAAACAGCTTCATAAATGTCTCCATTTTCCGAAATAAAACTAAATTTATTGCCAATTTTCATTGCTTTTAAATTATTGCTACCATTTGAAGTTTTATTTTCATTTAGTAAAGATTTATTCAAAGCCTTTGCATATTTTTTTACTGCTGTTTCAACTATATTTTGTATCATATTATAGTCAATTCCATTATTGGTAGTTGTCTCTTGAGCAATTTGTCGTTCATTCACATAACCATTTGTAGCGCCAATTGTATCAAGAACAGGTTTATTTGGACTTAATACTTCAGTGTCAATAGGATTACTTTTAAACTGTTCAAGAATTTCTTTCGGAAGAAAATTACTTGCTTTAGGTGCATCTTCGACAATTCTATTTTGCTGGATAAGCCCAAGGCCACTGTTCATTGTATTCTGAGCTTGATTATTCATACTTTGCTGTAATTTAAGCATTCTTTGCTGAAGCATTTGGTCATACTGTAATCCAGCTGCCCCTATTTCTTCGTTAATTTGCCCCTGTTGCATTTTATTAGTTGAAGTGGCATAACTGTCTTCCATAGAATCAAAAGCATCGTTAGCAAGCGAATTTGAAGATTTAAGAAAATTGCTTCTTTCTTTTTGTCTTTCAGCAATTATATGAGCATCATTTTTGGCATCTTCGTGTATTAGTTTTCTTGCTTTACTATTTCTTGCATTTTGTTTTATTCTTGCAAATGCCGAATTATCTAATGTTGTAATATTATCTGCTGCTGCCATTATTTATAAAATTTTCGTAATCATTTTCATCATCATCAAAATCTTTCACAGGCCCACGATAATTATTCATTTCATCGTCCTCTTTATTTTGAATCTGCTGATTTATTATTTCTTGTTCTGCCTTATCATAGTCACCCCAATACTTTTCAGTTTCAGCTGCATCTCTTTGAGTGTTCATAACATTTTTCCTATATTCGGCATATTTTTTACTATTAGGTCTTGAAGTAAAAATATTGTTTTTCTTTTGTATAATTGGACCTTTAGGCATTGCTTTCAAATTACTTAAGTCCATTGCATTTGCATGGTTTTTAATCATGTCAGTTCTTTTTCTTTCTTTGTCAAGTGAAGGTTGGTATAAATCATTATTCTTACCAAAGCTTACTTGCTTAATCACACTTACTAACGTATTGTCCCCACGTTCATTATAGGCAGGCGAATCAAATCCTTGCTCATTAGGTGGCAAGTTAAAATGTGATTTAAGAGGAGTCCATTTATTAATTCTATCAAGTCTAAATAGTTTCCATTTAGGCACACCACGTAAAGTAGCTCCTTGATATTGGAAAGCTCTTAATGCTAAATTTCCTGCTTTAGTAACACCCAAGGCATAAGGTTCTATTAACCTTCTACCTGGGGCATTATTATCTTCATCACTATAATCTATAAAGACACGATTTTTTGAATCAATCGCATTTATTACACTATTTTGATTGACTGATTCGTTTAATACATTGTTAAGTATGTCGTATAGATTCAAACTCATGTTTTATGTTTTAAATTATAGATGTTTTGTTGTTTGGCCAATGAAATATTGTCCGTCTGCCACATTTTCAGCAGTGCTTATTAAACCAGCGCTATATTGATTTTCTTCATTGTACAATTGT
>AUXO018554450.1_pt1 | contig 11286 bp, 10 predicted proteins | sample 768731 | NCBI WGS metagenome assembly AUXO01 (sample SAMN02715735, study PRJNA202380) | gut metagenome | biome: sheep rumen | host: Ovis aries | place: New Zealand: Palmerston North | reverse complement strand
CCGTGAGCACTCTGGTTCAGGTTCATGAAGTCCATATCCATGGTCTCCCAGGGTATTTCGGCATTGTATTGTGTGTGGAAGTGCAGCAATGGCTTCTGCAGGTCTTGCAGACCTTTGATCCACATCTTGGCAGGTGAGAAGGTGTGCATCCATGTAATAATGCCTACGCACTTGTCGTCATTATTGGCTGCCTTCATCACATTTTCTACTTCCTTCGAACTGTTGGCTGTACCTTTATATACAACCTTTATGGGTATGATACCACTGTTGTTCAGTCCTTCGACCATCTCCTTCGAGTGTCCGTCAACTGCAACGACAGCGTCACCTCCATACAGTAACTGTGCACCAGTTACCCACCAAATTTCTAAATTTTCAAATGCTTTTGCCATAATTATAATTCTTTGTTTTGTTTGTTGTTAATAGATGTTTCTTTTGGTTGTTACTTTTTCTTTTGGCCATAATAGGCATTCGGTCCGTGCTTACGCATGTAGTGCTTCTCGATGAGCAGTGGGTTCATGGTCAGCTGCGGGTTGACAGAGAAGGCTACGAATGCCATCTTGGCACACTGTTCCATGACTTTTGCGTTATAGACGGCATTGTCAGGCGATGTGCCCCATGAGAACGGACCGTGGTTCTTTACCAGAACAGCCGGTGTGTGGTCGGGGTTAATCTTGCGGATGTTAAGAATTTCATCGACGATGACGTTACCAGTCTCCAGCTCGTACTGTCCTTTGACCTCTGCTTCTGTCATGTCACGTGTACATGGAATGTCCTGATAGAAGTAGTCGGCATGTGTCGTTCCGATGTTTGGAATGTCGCGTCCTGCCTGTGCAAAAGCGGTAGCATAGGTAGAGTGGGTGTGTACCACGCCCTGAATGTTGGGGAATGCTTTATAAAGAACCAGGTGTGTGGGGGTGTCGCTTGAGGGATTAAGGTCGCCTTCAACAACCTTTCCTGTTTCCAAGTCAACTACAACCATGTCGCTGGCTTTCATTTCATCATAGCTAACACCACTGGGTTTGATGACAACAAGTCCTTTCTCGCGGTCGATACCCGAGACGTTACCCCATGTGAAAATGACCAGACCTTGCTTTACCAGGTCGAGATTTGCTTTAAATACTTTTTGTTTCAGTTCTTCTAACATTGTTCTTTAGGTAATTTACAGTTTAAAACTCGGATCTTCATTATAGGCGCTCTTATTGAAACGGTAGAGGTATGCGCCACGTTTTGAGCCTGTCTTGTCAATGAGTTCGGTCTTTTCTATGAACTCCATTTCCTTGATACGCTTGCGGAAGTTACGCTTATCTACCTCTTCACCGTTTACTGCCTCGTAGAGCCGTTGTAATTGGGTTAGTGTGAACAGGTGGGGCAGCAGACGGAAACTGATGGGTTCGGTACGTATCTTTTCCTGCATCAGTTTACGTGCCTTGCGAATCATTTCGCGGTGGTCAGAGTACATAGGGGGCAGTTGGGTGATGTTTACCCACTCCACACCATGCTCCTGACGCAGCACGTCGTCGTAGTCCTTTACGTTGATAAGTGCATAATAGGCTATAGATATTACTCGTTCGCCAGGGTCTCGGTCAACGTTTCCGAAGGCACCAACCTGGCGCATATAAAGGTTACGCAGTCCTGTCAGTTCATACAGTGTGCGGCTCGCTGCCTCGTCAACACTTTCATTGCTACCTACGAAACCGCCGTAGAGTGACCATTCACCCCGACCGGGGTCCATCTGTCGCTTGCCTATCAGCACGCGCAGATGGCCCTCGTCGAAGCCGAAAATGATACAATCGACGGATACGTATGCCTTCGAGTGTTCACTATAATATATCGTCATAGTCGGAATAGTGCTTTTTAGAGTGATTGCTTACCAAAGTACAACGTAAAGCAGGAGGGTGATGAAGCAGATGCCGAATGCACCCCAAGTGTAACCACGCGTAGTGGAGAACAGGTTGAGGTTGATGGGCAGTGCCTTCTGATCCTGTACCTTGTCCTTTGCGTTGCTGTAGAGCCATACGGCGTTACATCCTACCAGCACACCGAAGAAGATGAATGCCTGGAAGCCGATGTCGTTCAGATAGTCGATGAAGTTGTTGTCGGGGTCGGGGGTTGCATGTGTTGCACCGATGCCAACTACCAACAATGCCATGACAATGAAGAACAGACCGGCACAGCCAAGAATCTTTGCCCACAGCATCATCTGGTTCTGGTCGGCAGCAGAGGGCTGCTCAACGCTGACGAACTTCTTGTCCAGATAGCTCACCAGGATGAAGAACGTTACAAGGATGATGAAGATGTAGCCGGCACGGAACTGGAAGGCTATCTCGGGGAAGCAAACCTTGAACAGGATACCCATGGGGATGGTGATGATGGCTGTCCAAACAGCGGCTGTTGACGATGCACGCTTCCAAAGCAGACCCAGACCGAACACGGTGATAATACCTGGATAGATGAAACCAGAGTACTCCTGGATGTACTGGAATGCCTGGTCAAGTCCGCCCAGCAATGGCTTAACAGCGATGAGAGCGATAACCAGTGCACATACAGAAGTGATACGACCAACGTTTACGAGCTGCTTGTCGCCAGCACCCTTGTTGATGTACTTCTTATAGATATCCATGGTGAACAACGTTGATGTAGAGTTGAACATCGAAGCCAGCGAGCTGATGATGGCAGCTGTAAGTGCTGCGAAGCTCAGACCCTTGATACCTGTCGGTGTGAAGTTACGGATGAGCCAGGGATATGCATCGTCGGCAACATTGATGTTGCCTGCCAGTTCCATTGACTTGAATGCCTCGGGATGCTGTATGATGTAGTAAGCGCAGATACCAGGAAGAACGACGATGAACGGAATCAAAATCTTCAGGAAACCTGCGAAGATAAGACCCTTCTTAGCCTCGTCAACACTCTTGGCTGCCAGACCCTTCTGGATGATGTACTGGTTGAAACCCCAGTAGCCTAAGTTTGTCAGCCAAACACCGCCAACAACGGCTGCGATACCTGGTACGTTGGTGAATGCATCGTGGTTGTGGCTGTCCTGAATAATCAGGTGGAAGTGTACGTCTTGTGCGTTTGCACCAGACGTCAGGTCGTTATACAAAATGCCCAATGCACCCAGTGCGTCGGTGTCGAACAGCGCATCACCCATCTCTGACAGTGCTACGTAAGCCGTAATCAGACCACCGCCAACGAGGAATGTTACCTGCATTACGTCAGTCCAGGCTACTGATGCCAGACCGCCATAGATTGAGTACAGACCGGCGATGACGAACAGAGCGAGGATAATGACCATACGCATGGACACCTCGAAACCACCAATGCTCAGCATGGCACCCTGCAAACCGAGAATCTGCTCAATAGCCAATGCGCCTAACCATGCTACTGATGTCAGGTTGACAAACACGTAGAGGAAGAGCCACAGCACTGAGAATGCCAGTCCTACACCGTCGTTGTAACGTTCGCGAAGGAACTGTGGAATGGTGAATATCTTACGGTCGAGCATGACTGGCAGCAGGAACTTACCGATAACAATCAGCGTGACAGCGGCCATCACCTCATAGGCTGCAATGGCTATACCGTCGCGGAAACCTGTTCCTGACATGCCGATGAACTGTTCGGCAGAAATGTTTGCTGCAATAAGTGAGGCACCTACGGCCCACCATGTCAGTGTGTTACCAGCCAGAAAGTAGTCGTTGGCACTTTTCTCCTTGCCGTCTTTGTTGCGGCTGAGGAACAGACCGAGGCTGACCAGCAGAATGAGATAGAAGACGAGGATAATGAAGTCAATCGGCTCGAAGCCCGAGTTGCTGACTCTCTCCCAAATAGATAGATTTTCCATGTTGTGTGTAGTTATTGTTTTTTAGTTATTATTTGACGCTAAACTTGTAAGCTACGTGGCTCATGTATTGCTCGCCAGGCTTTACGAAGGGGCTTGCCCAGTCTTTCTTGTTGGGGCTGTCAGGATATTTCTGACTCTCCAGACAAACACTGACGTGCTTCGGATATTTCAGACCACCCTTGCGAATGATGTCGGCATCACGTCCTACACCCTGGAAGTTGGCGGTGTAAACCTGAACACCTGGTTCGTTGGTGAACATTTCAAGGAAGATGCCCGATACGGGTGAATACAGTGATGCGCAAACTGTCTTGTCATCGCCCTTACCGTCTTTATAGGTGTTCAGACACCAGTTGTGGTCGAAACCGGAAGCATTGCGTGTCTGGTCGAAGTCTTGGTTGTTGATGTTCAGACTCAGTGGAGTGGGAGCGCGGAAGTCCATAGGTGTACCTTCTACGGGTTTCACCTCGCCTGTCGTCATGTAAGTAGAGTCGCTGGGGGTGTAGTTGTCGGCATTAACGTAGAGCACCATGTTGTCGCCTTCCTTCGACGGGTCGCCGTTCAGGTTGAAGTACGAGTGGTTGGTCATGTTGATGACAGTCTCCTTGTCGGTCGTTGCCTCCATGACGATGTCGAGTGTGTTGTCGGGTAAGATGGTGAATGTGGTCTTTGCTGTTACCTCACCGGGGAAGCCGTTGTCACCGTCGGGGCTCACCAGTGTCAGTACCAGTGTGGTGTCGTTGGGCTGATCAGCGTCATAGACTCTGTGCATCCAACCGGTGTTACCGCCGCCATGCAGGCAGTGCTTTGCACCGTTGCCTCTGTCGTTCTGCGTCAGCTGAATGGTGTCGCCGTCGATGACTATCTTGCCGTCGTTGATGCGGTTAGCATAACGGCCAACGGTGGAACCATAGTCGCTGGGTGAATTCAGCGTGTCAGCATACTGGCGGATGTTGTCGAAACCAAGCACCACGTCGGTTGGCTTGCCGTTCTTGTCGGGAACAACGAGCGAAACCACGCGACCGCCATAGTTGGTGATGCACACCTCCATGCCGTTCTGGTTCTTAAGAATGTACAACGCGGTCTTCTTGCCGTTTATCGTTGAGTCGAATGCGGCAGGATTCAGACCTGATACTGTTGTCATCTGCTTATCGGCAGACGAACAGGCTGTCAACATTGCTGCTGCAACGCCGATGCCCATGAAAATTCCTTTCAGGTTCTTCATTTGTCAGAATTGTTTTAGTTGTAAATTTTATAGGTTTTCGTAATTTGGGTGTAAATTTACAACTTATTTCTGACATGACAAAGGATTTACGGGACTTTTTTATACTTTGGTGTTATTTTGACACTATTTAACGCTCGAAGTGCTGATAATCCTTCAAACTCTTCCATTCGCCACCCCATGTGAAACCATGCTCGGTAAACAGACGGTAGGCAAGGTCGGTCTTCGTAATCTTGTAGGGGAAATTAGCTTCACGGTGTATATATGGCTCTCCGGTTGAGGGCTGGATAAACAGTGTTCCGTCTGTGCGACGCTTCACGTAGGGATTGTACAGCGTGTTCAAATCGACCGCCATTCCAAGGGCATGGTTCGACAGATGACCACTGCCTGCTACGGGGCGATAACAGAAACATGACGTGTTGTTGGCTCTCATCTGCTGTTCGTCGTCAGCATTGTATTCGTCGGGCAATACCATACGCTCGATGGGATAGCGGGCTTCGAACAATTGTTTAAAGATTTCAACCAAGTCATTGGCAATCTTTTGGTTACATACCATTTCGCCAATGTGTATCTGGTTGTCCAAGTCCCAGTGCAGCAGTCGCAGGTATCGCAGGTCTTGCCGACCAATGTCGTTGTTGGGCTTGTAGGTCTTGCCCTGCATGCGAGCCCAGACGTTATCGGGTATCTTTTCGGCTATGAAACACTTGTCCATGCCGTAGGCTTTCACTGCACACTCGCTGACCACTGTGGTGGCTTTCCATTGTCTCAGTGCGGTCAGTTCTTCATCTATGCGCTGCTGACCCTTGACACCTGTGAGCATCAGGCAGAGCATGGTTATCAAAAATACAGTTTTCTTCATATTGCTTTTTTTGTTTAATCAAAACTTATACTCCACAAAGGCCTCCATGGCTTCGTAACAGGCCAGACCCAACTCGTCGTACTTCTCGGCGGTGTTGTGGTTACGGTCTTCGGCACGTTGCCAGAACAGCCGTTCGTCGTCACCCATGAAGGGGGCACTTTCCATCTGACTCTGATGACGCAGAATGGCATTACGTTTCTCACGCAACTCTTCAGGACTCATGGGAACGCACATCTCTATGTCTGCAACGTCCCATTCTGCCCAAGCACCACGGTACATCCATACCCGACAGTCCTTCAGCCATTCAGCACCTTTCTGCTTTTCCTCGTCAATGGCTGCCAGAACGGCATCGGTACACTTGCGGTGGGTTCCGTGTGGGTCGGCCAAATCGGCTGCTACATAAATCTGGTGGGGCGCTATGTCGGCAAGCAACGTTTCCACTATGTGTACGTCACGTTCGGTCATGGGGAGCTTTTCTATGCGGCCACTCTCGTAGAACGGCAGTTCCAAGAAGTGGATATGGTCGCTCTTAATGCCATTATAGGCGCAAGCCAGACGTGCCTCGCCACGGCGGATGAGCGACTTCATACGGCGTATTTTCTCCGTGTCCATGTCGCCTTCCTGTTTTTGTGCCAGGAAGTCTTTCACGGCATGGTAGCTCTCGGTGATGATGTGGTCGTTGCCATTGGCGAAAATGGTGTTGAAGCCATTGGTGAAATGCATGAAGCGCATTACCTCTTCGTCGCCTACGGCAATGTTACCCGACGTCTGATAGGCTATGTGAACATCGTGACCTTGCTGCATCAGTCGGCGTATGGTACCACCCATGGAGATGACGTCATCGTCAGGATGAGGCGAGAACACCACTACGCGCTTAGGGTAGGGCAGTGCACGCTCTGGGCGGTTAGAGTCGTCAACATTGGGCTTGCCGCCAGGCCAACCCGTAATGGTGTGCTGCAACTCGTTGAACACTTCGATGTTTACCAGACCTGCTTGCCCGTCGAACTGCTCGACCAGGTGTCCCAGTCCGTTATCTACATAGTCCTTTGTCGATAGCTTCAACAGTGGTTTGCCTGTCTTCCGACACAGTTCCACCACTTGTCGTCTGAGCCTATGGTCAGGCATCTTGATGTTGTCTGTCAGATTCAAATTCATGTTCGACTTTCTGCTTTGGTTGTGCAAATATAGATGATTATTTTTTTATTGCCAAATATTCACCTCACTTTCTTGCGCCTTTTCACTTATTTTGCCTTATCCGCGCCGTGAGTTTGCTATATAGTAAACTGGTAGTTTGCGGCTGTTTGAAAATAGTTTGCGGCTGTTTGGCGAAAGTTTGAGGTATAGCAAACTTGAGTTTGGGGTATAGTAAACTCAAAGCTGCTGTATCTGTTGCTGGTACTGCTCGTAAAGCTTCTTGTGGCGCTTGAAGGTGGAGCGGCTCATCTTCAGTCCGTGCTGTTCCATGACAGCCATGTTTTCTGCCTTGGTCTTGCTGGGGTCGAAGTATTGGAAGAAACAGCTGATGCGTTTATCGTAGTTGGTGGTTGTCGGTACAGTGTATGTGGTGTGGGGGTTCATTTGGTAACTATTCGATAATATGTTTTCCTTTTTTGTAGGGGTATTAGGGGAGATGGGGGAGGGGGTAAATTGAGTAGAATTAGAAGAATAATTAATAGAAATATATGAAAACCACGATTTTGCGCCGTTTTTTGCGCCATTTTTCGTTTTTTCCGGCACGTTTTGCGCTTCATTTCGCCATTCCTTGACGTGTTTTGCCAAGGTGCGTGGCCTGATGGTCATGCCGAGTCGTTCTGACAGTGTCTTCGCCATTTCCACGTAAGTATGTCCCAAGGCAATGTCGGCAGCAATGAGTACCAGCCGTTCACTCCACTTCTTAGCACAAAGTGCATGCAGCAGAGGGCCGACCAACTGGCGTGGTGTCATGTTGTTTGCCTCGGCATAGGCGTGGTTCACCTTGCCTTGGAAACGGCATTTCTCTATTTCTTTATCGATGGTTTTCTTCCAATAGGCGGGGTTGGCCACCCATGCCTGTTCTGCAATGTGACGTATGTTGTCGGGGGTATAGAAGTCTTGTCCGCTGCACATGGTGCCGTCGGCGTTTATGTTGGAATAGCCCAGCGAGAAGAATGTCAGTGCGACATACACCAGTTCGTCGAGTTGAAGTTGCCAATGTGCTATTTCCTGCGCCAGAATGAGTTGTCGAAACAGGTTGATGTGGCGCTTGTCACCATTGCGGAAAAGGTTGATGACACAATGGCGCTTACCCGAAGGGTCGGTCAGCCACTTCGGACGGAAATAGATGCGCAGATAACGCTCTTCATAGGGTATGTATAGTTGATCGGCAGGCAGTTGAGGCAGTGGTGACTCGAAGCGTACCTTGTAATATTTTTTGTATTTCCTGATGATTTGTTGTGGCATGGCTTTCGAATCAAGACAGTCGTGCTTCATTTTCTCCCAAACCTCGGGATGCAGGAATGTTTGTTCGCGGAAACGGGTGGGCGATGGGTGGTTTTGTTTGTCGGATGTTGTGCGTTTGTGGTGTCCTTTGGCATCGGTGTCTTCCATTGTTTGCAGCGTGTCGTCGTAACTTCTGACGATGTCGGTAGGGCTATAGATGGTCCACGACGCCCAGCTCTGTACGTTGGGTTTTGGGTTTCCCAGGAAGAATTGTACGCGGCTCTTGGAACAGGGGTCGAGTTTGAAGCCTTTGTGTCCGCACTTGTTAACGGTGCGTTCCACTTCGTACCTCAAGGTATCCATCACTTCCTTATAGTCATTGTAGTTGTGCATGACGCTATCGAAGACATAAACGAAACGGAAGCGGTTTTTCTTGCCTGCCATCATGTGCGACTGGGTGGTCATGGCAAACGTGGGTTTAAGTGTTATGCTACTGACGACCTGTTGCATGCTGACCTCGCTGTCGTCGGCATCGAGCATAATGATTTGTGCTCCTTTCCAGTAGATGCCCGTCAGTTCATATTTGTAAAAGGTGCCGGTCATGTGGTAAAGAGGCAGAACGCAATAACCCTGAACGAGGTCGTCGAACAGTTGCGACACCGTTTCCTTGACTTCATGGAAGCTCAGGTAACCCTGCGACTTCAGTTCCTTCTCGCCACTCATGTGCAAGTAGAAATCGTTTTTCTTGTCTTTTGGAATGTAGGCTGCCTCGGCTTTTTCCTCGTTGGTAGCCTTGAGCACGTGGTGTTGTGTGCTCTTGGTAAATGTGATAATAAAGTTGTTATCCGTAATCATAATAGTATAAGATTATTAAATATTTTATATTATCCTGTAGCAAGACCTCCCCTTGGGAGGATTTTGGTGTTTCCCTTTATCGTTTATCCACGAACTCGCAGTTGGCATACTGCTGTCGTGGGAAGACGAAGAGGTTGTCGCTGATGCCGCCCACACGGAAGTTGCTGATGTGGATGGTGGTGCTGAAGATACCTACCTTGACACGTATGGACATCGGAGCGCGTGTCTGTTTGTCAAGCAAGACGCGTGCCTCTTTGATGCCCTTGACACCTTTTTTTGCCTTCAGCGTGATGGCATAGGCATTGTTTTTCTTGTCATCCTTGATGCTGTAGGTATAGTTCTCTGGCGTGAACTTGAACTTCGTGGCATATTTGTCGCGGTCGTCGGAGTGGGCATCGTAGATGGTGACGCGGTTTTTCTTCTTCTCGTAGCGGTAGTAAGTTACGTCGTCGTTCCAAGCAATGTATTTCTCGTCGATGAACTTGCTCTTCTTTCCTTTCATCCAAATGGTACCCTCGGTCTTGTAGATGCCTATGATGTTCACCTTGTAGTGCAGTGTAGCGCCCTGATTGCCGAATACTTTGTTATAAACGTCCATGAACATGGCTTTTGCCTGTTTGGCGTTTGGCGTCTCGTGCTCCTGTGCATTTCCTGTGCTAACAATGGCAAGGAGGATGGTTGTCAATAATAATATCTTCTTCATATGGTGTGCAAAATTACGAATAATCACGCTAATAACCAAACAATTTGTCTCTTTTTACGTCAACCCTCTATATATGCAATAGAAAAGAGAGCTGTGTGTTAGTTATTTTTAACGTTTCGTTCAAGTAAATATTTATATAAAATATTTGGTGGTTTCAATAATTATTAGTACCTTTGTAGGTGAGATAAGGAACTGAAAGACAGCAATGTTTTGAGGTAATTGTCTCACGAGAATTAACTCTTTTCATTAACCTTTTAAACATTTAGTATCATGGCAGACAAAAAGCCTACATTGTTTATCAATGTCTATCGCCACACTAACACGTTGGGCGAGGAACAAGAAACCAGGTGGTACGGTCGCATGAACCGTCAGAAAACACTTAACACCCGCGGTTTGGCACTGCACATCAGCAAGCATGGCAGTCCTTTTACCGAGGACATCATCGAGGGTGTGCTGCGAAAACTCGCCAGCTGTATTCCAGAGTTGGTGGCTACTGGTCAGGGTGTGAAGATTGACGGTTTGGGAACGTTCTACGGCACGGTGAAGTCAACGGGTTCAGAGAAACTGGAAGACTTCTCGGGTTCAAACATCGAAACGGTGAACATGCGCTTCACTGCCGACCGCGACAGGTCGGAGGATGTAAGGGACATGCGTTCGATGGTCAACGTTGAAACGAAGTACGTGCTGGAGAAAGAAAAGGTCACGGTGGCTGGTAAAGAGAAGACCATCAAGCATTACATTCCCGTGGCTGACTACTTGGAACGTCAGAATGCAGACGGCGACAACCCAGTTGAGCCGTAGTTTACACTTGTTTTATTCTAAATGACAGACTCCCCGTAACGTGATGTTACGAGGAGTCTTTTTCTTGTTATCTCACTTATTTGCCATCTACATGTTTGTCTGCCCATTGGTTCAGGGCTTCGATGTAGCGTTCGCACCGTTCGTCGTAGAGGCGTTTCTCGCGCTGACGGGCTATCAGTTTATAGAGTAGCCACAGCAACAGACAAGGAGCGAAACCAACCACGAAACTCAGCCAGAACAGCGTGTTGTCGTTGGGTGAACGCCATGTGATGATGACTGGTGGTATGCAGAACAGTATAACCAGCCAAATGGGTCCGCGACGCTTCATGTCCTTTTGCCACTCCAGCAAGTCCTGCTTGCTGTCGATGTAGTCTTCGAATTCCTCGTCCGTTATGCCATACTGGTCGGCATGGGGCAGGGTCGGGTTGTTCTTGTACTTAGAGCGGATGGTAATCAGCCGGCTCTGAAGTGTCTCTTCGTACAGTGGCTCATCTATGTACTTACGGTCGATGTTGAACATGGCGGGTTTGAGTCTTGAGGTTTGAAATGTGAGATATTCTTGTTTCGTGCTTAGCAAAGCTTACGGCTGCCGT
>AUXO011686508.1_pt1 | contig 11286 bp, 9 predicted proteins | sample 768731 | NCBI WGS metagenome assembly AUXO01 (sample SAMN02715735, study PRJNA202380) | gut metagenome | biome: sheep rumen | host: Ovis aries | place: New Zealand: Palmerston North | reverse complement strand
TCATATATTTATGGTACATATCAATCTAGTGATTTTAATTTTAGAACAAAGTCTGTTGATGATAATATTAAGGCCTTCAATGAATTAATCAATAATTATGAAAATTTATGTTTAACAAAACCTAACGATTATTCTTTAAAATATGCATCTTATTTAATAAATGTTCCAGTATCTTCAACTAAATATGCAATCATTAAAAATGATATTCCATTCTATCAATTAGTAGTTGGCTCAAATCTATCATATTCATGCAATTCCATTAATTTAGATGATAAATATAATTTAAATTATTATAAATTAAAATTGATGGAAACTTTATCCAATATTAAAGTTACATGGACAGGAAAGAAAACAACTAAATTAATCGATACAGAATTTAATTATTTATATTCAACATATTATTTAAATAGCTTTAAGGAAATAATTGCGTTATACAAAGAATTAGATAATCTTAATATTTATAATTATCATATTAAAAATCATCAAATCATTGATAAAGATGTGGTATGTGTTGAATATACAAATAATCAAAAATATATTTTAAATTATCGGGAAACTCCATATGATTATTATGATGGAATAAATAATTATCATATTGATTCTATCGCTTATTTGGAGGTGAGTTAAATGAAACAAAATCGTCACTCTACTGATGAATTAAGATTAATGATTAATGAAAGAATAGAAAAAGAAGAAACTAAATTACAACTAGTTAGCGCTAATTATATTGCATTAACAAAGAGTCAAAAGAAAAATACTTTAAGAAAATTAAATAAATTAGAAAAAGAAGAATTAAATATTAAAAAAAGAATTCAAGAATATAATTTAGATTTAATTAAATTAGATGAAGGTAGTTATAAAGAATTAAATTTCTTTCAAAAATTGATTAAAAAATATAAAGCATTAGACTTTGAAAAGAAACAAGCTATTGCGGGGTATGTATTTATCTTACCTTGGCTTTTAGGTTTTATCTTCTTTTTCGCAAAACCGCTTCTTACAACTATTAATTGGAGTTTTAATAATGTCGTTAGTGTTGCGGGGGGATTAGAAAGAAGCTTTATAGGCTTTGATAATTATAAGAATTTATTTACAACGCAGATGTTAGGTACGAGGACCTTTATGGAAGTAATGACTTCCACAGTTAGTAGTATGCTAATAAATTTACCAATTATATTTATCTTTAGTATGCTAGTAGCAGTTGTCTTAAATACTAAATTTAAAGGTCATCAATTCTTTAAATTAATCTTCTTTATACCAGTTGTATATAATTCCACAGTTATTAGCCTTGCGTTAAGCGGAAGTTTTGGTGCTAGTACTAATGGTGCTTTAAGCAGTATTCAAGGTATTCAAGAAAGTATTGAGACCTTTTTACTTAGTTTTGGTTTTGGGGAAGGCTTAGTTAAATTTTTAATTTCTTCAGTAGATCATATATTTACTATTGTTACTAAATCAGGTATTCAAATCTTAATTTTCATATCCGCTTTACAAACAATACCTAAGCATTTATATGAAGCAGCAAAAATTGAAGGAGCTAATGGTTATGATGCATTCTGTAAAATAACTTTCCCGATGTTATCAAAGATATTCATTCCTGTTATAATTTATACGATTGTTGATTCATTTGCAACTAGTGATTTATTAACAGTTATGACAGTTAATTCCGATGGCGCAAAAATTAGTTATGGTGTTTCATCTGCTATTGCGGTAATATATTTCTTAGTTAATTTATTAATTATTTTTATTATCGTTATGGCCTTAAGAAAGGCGGTGCAAAATGAAAAATAAAAATCCTTTTAAAAGATGTTATCTTTATTTTAAAGAATCGTTTTCTACACCGCTAAAAAAGAAAATCTTTTTTGAAAAATTATTTACAGTATTTATTAATATTGTTAAATATGCCTTTATGATAGGTATTACATTTATTATTCTTTATCCGCTCTTCTTACAACTTGCGGTTGCGTTTAGAGAACCATTAGATGTTAATAATCCAGAAATCATGTGGATTCCGGAAAGATTTTCATTACAAAATTTTAAAATAGCTTTTACAGCTTTAAATTATTGGAAAGCATTAGGAAATACTTTCTTTAATTCTTTAATTGTTTCACTACTCCAAGTTATTTCAACTGCCTTAGCTGGATATGCATTTGGAAGAATTAAATTTAGAGGATCAAAGATTTTATTTTTCTTAAGTGTTTTTACAATTATTGTTCCGCAAACAATGGTATCATTACCAATGTATATCAGTTTTGCGAAAGAAGGACTAGTAGGTAATAAATTTGTTTTATTCTTAATGGCTGGACTTGGCATGGGTATTAAATCAGGAATATTTATTTATTTATATCGTCAAGCATTTAAGGGTTTACCTCCTGAATTAGAAGAAGCTGCTTATATGGATGGATGTAATGTATTCCAAGTATTTAGAAGAATTATGTTTCCATGTGTTAGAAGCACAACAGTTGTTGTCTTTATTTTAGCTTTTGTATGGCAATGGAATGATTTCTATTATACAAATCTATTCTATGTTAATGGTTCAGTTGATTCTGTTACCTTAGCAACACAACTACAATCAATTGCTAATGGTGGTTCATTACAACAAATTTTATTGCAAGCTAATATTTGGCAATTAATGGGTCAAGATGTTACCAGCAATCCATTATTTGTTTCTATGATTTTAAATACTGCTGGTATGTTAGTAATGTTACCGGTACTAATTCTTTATTTCTTCGTTCAAAAATTATTTGTCGAAGGTATTGAAAAAAGCGGTATCGTAGGTTAAAAAGAAAGGAAAAAATTGAATGGAAAAAATTATTAAAACTGCATTTTTATTATTAACAATGTTTGTTTGTATCTTCATTACAGGTTGTAAAAAAGATACACCTACTCCAACACCAAACCCTAAACCAAGTGATGGTGATAACCCGATTATTGATGATGAACCAAATTATAATTTCATGGGTGCATCGTTTATAATTATGGTAGATAGCGCAGCTAGTAGTGATCCAAGAAATCAAAGTTATCAAAAACTTTTCCAAGCTGAAAAAGTTGCAGCTATCCAAAGAGTTGAAGCTAAATATAATTTGAAAATCAAATTCCAAACTTATCCATCTGATGCGTCATGGGGTGGAGCTAGGGAAAGATTTATTATTCAAAATAGTGCAGCAGGTACACCTAAAGCTCATATTTACGAAATGCCATCTTACTCTATTGGTACTCTTGCTGTTGCAAAAGCCATCTCACCTTTAACTGAATATATTGATAAATTTGGTGAAAAAGGATACTGGCCTTCCGCAAAACTTTATGGAACAGTATTAAATGATATTTATTCTTATTCCGATATTTATTCAACAGTTGATGAAGGAATTTTCTATAATATTGATTTATTAAAAGAATATTTAGGTGCTGATAAAGGTGATTTACCTAGCCAATTATGGCTTAAAGGTGAATGGACTTGGGATAAATATTTAGAAATTTGTCAATTACTAGACCAATCACTTCCTGAAGGTTATTATGTAATGGGTGGTACAGCTTATAACTGGGTTTATCAATTCTTAGGTTCTAATGGTGTTCACATCGTCGATTCTAAATTTAATTGCCATTTAGCTGATCAAGCTTCTATTGATGCCATTAATTATTTAAATAATATCCAAAAAACAATTCGTTGGGATATCGATTCATGTTCATTAGATAACGCAACATCAACAGAAATGGTAAAAGGTAAAGTAGCATTCCATAATGGACAATCATATTGGATTTATCAATCAAATAAATGGCTTGATAAAAATTTTGAAATTGGCTTTGTTCCTTATCCGGTTGGCCCTAATGTAAAAGATAAAGAAAATTTAACTGATTATTATATCAATGATGTTTATGGAAAAACTCAATTCTGTATTTCTTCATCTTACGCAAAAAGTAAAGTAAGACCTGGTTATGAAACATCAACTTTACATGATGAAATTATTTTTAAGATTTGGAATGAATTACAAGTTTTCCCTGAAATTGATCCTGCTACTGGATATTGTAATGCTGAAGATTATATCGATGAATATATTGTTCAAAGAGTAGCTAAATATTACGGTAATGAAGCAAGTGTTGAATGTCATCGTGATATTATTGATAAAGGATATCCAGATTATTTCTATTCATTAGATGAAGCAAAAGCACAAACTGCTGGTTCATACATGCTAATGGTTCAATCAGCTGTTAAGAATGAAGCAGATGATATTCGTAATTCAATGATGAATGTTAAATCATTAGTTGAATCGGCATTTATGAATAAATATAATCTACCAAGTGATTATTATGAAAAAGATAATTAGATTATTTATTTATGTTTTAGTTCTATTTAATATTTTATCTTTTAGTTGTAGTAATAATAATAATTTAGAAGAAGTTATAAAGCTTATTAATCTACCAAATGAAACAAGTGAAAATTTAGATTTAAAGAAAGAATATGCCTTTAGTGGTAATATCTATCAAGCTATTTGGGAATCTACTAATGAATCAGCAATAGAAAATGATGGAACAATCCATCGTACTAATTATGATCAAGATGTAATTATCGTATTAACTTTGAGCAAAAATGAAGCAAGTATTAAAAAATCTTATGTCATAAAAGTATTAGCTGATAAATCAAATGAGATTCTAAATAGTTGTATAAATGGTATAATATTACCAGAAAAAATTAATTCTTCATTAAATTTATCAACCTCGATTGTATTTAATGGACAGACAATTAATCTAGTTTGGAAATCTAGTAATGAAGCAATTCTTAGCTCTAGTGGTGAAGTTCATTTACCAATTAAAGAAACTAATGTTACTTTAACACTTACCGGTAGTTTAAATGGCTTAAGTCAAGAAAAGGAGTTTATAATTACCGTGGAAAGAGATGAAAATTATTTACCAGTTAATCAATATTATTTAGCTAAAGTTTATACTGGTGAAATCGAAAATGAAAGAGCTCCCGGAACTTTAAAACAATTCGATGGTGCAGTCTATCGAAAAGTATTATCTAGTAGAGATTATTGGTTAGGTATTGAAACTGTTGTTACATTACCAGAAATCTTCCTTGATCCTAAACGAACTGGTGTATCTCCATATGATGCAACTGCAACTCGCTATTTAGATAATCCATCGGTATATTTAGGTGGTAATTCAAGTAGTGAAAGTGATGTTGGATTATTCTGGAGTATTGGTTCAAGCTTTGATAGAAAAAGAGTAGATTATTCAAAAAGTATTGCGTTCCGTCCTTTTTGGAGATGGATTGATGGCAGTAATAATTTTATGAATGGTGCTTGGACAGATGTCGAACATTATTATTATCCAGGGGATAAAGTAAGAATCAGTTTAGTAGTTGTAAAAGATAATTTCTTACAAATGAGAATTGATTTATTAGAAGAGACAACAATTGAAAAATATGCTGAAACAAGAAGAAACTACAATCTACCATTAGATTATTCAAAAACATTTATTTCTAGTGCTTTTAAATCAAATGGTGTAGGGTATGCTCGAACAGAATTTAAGCGTGTTTGTGCTCTTGACCAAGTTAATAATGAAGGTAAACCAGCCCAAAAGACTAATTCGATAAGTCAAAATACGATATGGCATGAGGTATATCTTTACCGTATGATTAATGGTGAAGTTTATAAAGTACCAATGACTGAAAGTCGTTTTACTTATTGTAATGCTCCTAAAGAATTTACAAATGCAATCTCTGTTTCTCATAATGGTGTAGATAAAAATCTTGGCGGCGAAATTGTAACTCTAAATCCAAATAATAATAACTAGAAAGGAATTATAATTATGTCTGAAAAGAAAATCCCTATTTATCAAATTATTGAAAGTGATCTGTTAAAAGATATCTTAAACGAGAAATACAAACAGCATGATGCTTTACCATCTGAATATGAACTTTGTGCAAAATATAATTGCACTAGAATGACTGTTAGGCAAGCTATTAATAATTTAGTAGTCGATGGTTATGTTTATAGTAAAAAAGGTAAGGGCAATATTGTAACTTTTAATAAAAGAGAAATGGAGCGATTGAATGATCATCCTTTCTATAGTTTTGCGAGTGAAACAATTGGTATTGATGAACCATTAGATGTTCGAGTAATTCATTTTGAAGTAAAAGATGCTGATGAATTAATTATGCGTAAGCTTACATTAGCAGAAAATGATAAAGTTTATTATATTGAACTAGTCCGTTCTAGTGGCAATGCACCAATGATATTTGAAAGATTATATTTACCAATTAAATTATATCCTAATTTTGATATTAAGAAACTAAATATTCCATTTTATGATTTCATTGAAAAAGAAATGAAATTTAATATTCGTAATTGTATATCTAGTATTGAAGCCAGAGCGCTTGCGCCAAAAGTAGCAGAAATACTAAATACTCAAGTTAATGAACCAGCTCTATATATGAGTAGTATTAGTTATCTTAATACTGGTGAACCTTTTGTTTATTATCGCCAATACTTTTTAGGAACTCATTTCCGTTTCAAACATAATTTTTCTCGAAAATGAGAAATATAGATAAAAATAATTCAAAAATTATTGATGATATAAAATGGCTAAATCCCTTAGATGAAGATGTTACTTTTTATGGATTTAATTATTTAAAAGAAGAAAGAAAATATTATCGGTTTAGACAAATTGATTTAGATTATTTTAAAGATAATTTACCTAATATTTATAAGCTTGCAAAGAATACTAGTGGTGGCCAACTTCATTTTGAAACAAATACTAAAAACTTATATGTTAAAGTAAAAGTAAGTGGTGTTGGCTACATATCTAGTATGAGTCTAGTTGGTCAAGCAGGATTTGATGTTTATGTAGGTAAATCATATAATAATCTCTTATTTTATGATTCTGTAAAAATAAGTCCTTTTAAAGAGGAATATGAAAGTTATTTATTTAAAAATCAAAATAATGATCATAAATTAGTTGTTATTAATTTCCCTCTTTATGCAAATGTCGATGAATTGGAAATTGGCATTGATAAAGCTTCTTATATCAAAAAACCTCAAGTAGATTTAAGAAAAGATGGTCGTATTGTATATTATGGAACATCAATTACGCAAGGTGGATGCGCAAGTAGACCCGGAATGGCATATGCTAATATTTTAAGTAGAGAACTAAAATGTGAAATTCTTAATTTTGGTTTTAGCGGTAATGCCTTTGGTGAGGCAAAAATTGCGGAAATCTTAAGTGAAATTGATAATACAAAAATGTATATAATCGATTATGAAGCAAACGGTGGTACAAATGGTAAATTAGAATTAACCTTGAAGAATTTTATCGATATTATTCGCAAGGTTAAACCCTTTGTTACGATCGTTATCATCTCGCGTGTCAAATATTTATTTGATGAATTAAATCCACAATTAGGTAAAAGAAGAGAAGAAATTAGATTATTCCAAGAGAATTTAGTCAAAGAATATCAAAAAGAAGATCATCACATTTATTACATCAATGGTAGTAAACTATTAGGTAAAAAATATGATGAATATACAGTTGATTCTATTCATCCTAATGATTTAGGATTTAGTGTTTTAGCAAAAAATTTAAAAAAAGAATTAAAAAATATTGCGGGGAAAAAATAATGAATAGATTATTAAATAAAGTAAAAAAGAGTAAAATGGTTTTAATCGCCAGTTTACCAGAAAATAGTTATGAACTTGCTAAATGCGCCTGGGAAGCCGGAGCAGATGCGATAAAAGTTCATGTTAATGTTTGGCATCGTGCTAGTAATAATACTTTTGCCACAATCGAAGAACAAAAAGAATTATTAAAGAAAATCGTTAATGATTCACCAGTACCTGTAGGTATTGTATTAGGTGATTCAGCGAAAAAAGCTGAAGAAAGCTTAGAACAAGCTGTTGAATTAGGTTTTGATTTTGTAAGCTTATATAGCCATCATACTTCACCAAATCTACTAACTTGTGATAAAATTGATAAATTCTTTGCGGTTGACTATACTTATAGTTTTGATCAAATCAAATTAGTAAATGATTCTAATTTCGCAACTTTCTTAGAATTATCTATTTGTAGGCCTGAAACATATGGTGAAAGATTAAATGGTTTAGATTTAATGAAATATAAATATATATCTGAACATGTTGATTTACCAACTATTGTTCCTACACAACATGTAGTAAAACCATCAGATATTCCGCTATTACATGATTGTCATATCGCTGGAATTATGATTGGTGCAGTAACTTATGGAAAAGATAAAGATAATATTTCTAAAACATTAAAAGCTTTCCGTGAAGCAATTGATAAACTATGATAAATATTGCTATTGTACCGTTAGATTCTCGTCCTTGTAATCATTCTTGGTTAATTAAATTAAGTAAAATCGCTGGCATTAATAGCTTTATTTATCCACTTGAAAAATGTGGTACCTTATATAAAAAAGCATCTTTTCTAGATATCATAACATGGCTAAATGCTCTTGATAAAATCGATTATTTAATTCTTTCAACAGATGGTTTATGTTATGGTGGATTAGTTCAAACAAGAACTGGTGAAGTTGATTTAGATTTAGTAAAAAAGAATATTAATTTTCTAAAAGACTTAAAACAAAAACATCCTCAATTAAAAATCTATAGTTTTGATTCAATTATGCGTAATTCAATCACATCATTAGATGATGAATCAAAAAAATATTATAGTTTGATTTGGGAATATGCTGTTTGTTATGGAAGAAGTCATTATTTAAAATTAGAAAAAGATTTAAAAAGGAAAGAAGAATTAGAAACATTAATTCCAATTAATGTTAGAAATAAATATTTAGATGCAAGGCAAAAAAAATTAACGCTTAATAAATTATTCTTAAAACTTTATAAGGATGGTATTCTTGATTATCATATTTTACTTCAAGAAGATGCAACACCATATGGTATTCAAAAAATGGATCAAGACCAAATCATAAATTATTTAGAAGAAATTGGTCTAAATGATTTCAAATTTTATAATGGAACTGATGAAGGTGGAGCAGTACTTCTGGCAAAAATCATTGGTGAAATATATAATTTAAAACCTAAAATTAGTTTAATATATCCAAATAAAGATATATTAAAAAAGATTCATCCATTTGAAGATATTGAATTTGAAGTCAACCTTTTCAGTATGTTAAAAGCAATTGGCATTGAAGTAGTAGATAATTCTAATATCTATTTAGCTATTTATAGTGAAAATCAGCCATATAATTTAAGATTAGATAAATATGAAATAATCAAACCTAATAATGATAAAGATTATCAATTATTTGTTAAAAAAGTAAATGATAAATTAAATAATAATGATATGGTCTTTTTATTAGATTTATTATTCCCTAATGGTGGTAGTCCTGATTTACTTAAGAATTTTGATTATCATAAATTAAGTGGCTATTCTGCTTGGAATACCGCAAGTAATTCTACGGGAACGCTTCTTTGTCAATTAATGGCATCGTTAGTAACTAAAGATAGTAAATTAAATCAAGATTTTACAATTGAAAGAGTAATTGATGATTGCATCTATCAATATTATTCAAGGAGAAAAACATCAGAAGAATTGGTTAAAGAAGGTCATAGTATTAATGAACTTCATGAATATGGAAAATATGCGGTAAAAAAAATAAATCAATATTTTAAAGAATTTGATATCTTTAGTTTAAAAGAAAAATTTATTTTTTTCCTTCCTTGGAATCGAATGTTTGAAATAGAACTTAACTTAATAAAATAAATAAGAGGTTAAAAATGATGTATGATTGTATAATCTGTGGAGCTGGTCCATCAGGAATCATGTGTGCTCTAGGAGCTAAAAAATTAGGCCTAAATGTCCTTTTAATTGAAAGTGAAGCTGTAGTTGGCGGTACTAATATTTTAAGTTTAGTCACTCCATTGATGAGTTTTTATTCACGTGGTAAAAACTTAATCGGCGGTATTGCGGAAGAAATGATGGAGGAATTAGTATCAATAAATGAATCAAAAGGACACTTAGATGATCCATTAGGTTTCTGTGAAAAAATTACTCCAGTAGATACGGACGGACTAAAAAGAATCTATTTTTCATATCTAGAAAAATATGGTGTTGATGTTCTTTTATCTACTAAAGTAATAGCTTCTAATGTTAAAAACGGTCATCTTACATCAATTACTGTTAGTGGAATCAGTCGTATTTATAATTTAGAAGCTAAATATTTTATCGATGCAACGGGTGATGGAACATTATCTTATTTATCTAACGCAACTTATCAAATCGGTCGTAAAGTTGATAATTTAACTCAACCATCAACGATGAGTTTTATAGTTGGTGGTGTCGATTTAGAAAAAATAAAAGCTGAAATTAAAAAAGATAAAACTAATTTTGTCTTAAGAGATGATTACGATTATAAATATGTAGGAGTTAGTGGCTTCTTTAAAGAAGTAAAAAAAGCCAAAGAAAATGGTGATTTAACATTTAATAGGGATCGTGTATTATTCTTTGAAAATAATAGAAATAATGAAGTAACAATTAATATGACAAGAATTGCAGGATATGATTTCTTAGATGAAAAATCATTCACTTATGCGACATTTGAAGGAATGAAACAAATTGATGAATGCTTTAAATTCTTGAAAAAATATATTCCTGGTTTTGAAAATAGTTATATTATTCAAACACCTAATAAATTAGGTGTAAGAGAGACTAGACATATTGAATGCTTATATATGATAACTAAAGAAGATGTTTTAGAACATAAAACATTTTCTGATAGTATTGCCTGCTCAACTTTCCCAATGGATATTCATTCACCTAATAAAGATGGTTTAGAAATTGAAACAAATATTAATGATTGGGCATTTGAAATACCTCTAAGATCAGTAGTCGTTAAAGGATTTGATAATTTATTTGTTGCTGGAAGATCCATTGGCGCTACCCATGAGGCGCAAGCAAGTTTAAGAGTAACTCCAGTATGTTATAGTATAGGTGAAGCTATTTCAGCAATAATTAGTGTTTTTATAAGAAATGAGATGGACATATACAATTATGATTATAAATTAATTGAAAAAGAATTTAAAAAATTAAAACACAATTATAAAATATAAAATGAGTATTTAGTATAAAGTACTCTAAATTATGCACTAGAGATCACATCAAAGGTGCATTTTTATCATTCTAACATAGCCTCTTCATTAGAGAAAGTGTGGTAAGGATGATTAGTAAATGTAAATAAGGTATTTGAAAAGTTAGAGTGATAAAAACATTCATCCTTTAAACTTTTCTAATTACTTTAATTTCAACATATTGGAG
>AUXO015672298.1_pt1 | contig 11287 bp, 4 predicted proteins | sample 768731 | NCBI WGS metagenome assembly AUXO01 (sample SAMN02715735, study PRJNA202380) | gut metagenome | biome: sheep rumen | host: Ovis aries | place: New Zealand: Palmerston North | reverse complement strand
ATGGGTAAGTATCACCCACATGGTGACTCATCTATTTATGAAGCAATGGTACATATGGCTCAAGATTTCAGCTATAGATATCCATTAATTGATGGACATGGTAACTTTGGTAATATCGATGGTGATGGCGCTGCAGCCATGCGTTATACTGAAGCAAGATTATCTAAAATCTCTATGGAAATGCTAAGAGATTTAGATGAAGATACTGTTGATTTTATTGATAACTATGATGCAACAGAAAAAGAACCAGTATTACTTCCTGCAAGAATTCCAAATTTACTTGTAAATGGTACAACAGGTATTGCAGTAGGTATGGCAACAAATATTCCACCACATAATCTAACAGAAGTATTTAATGGATGTATTGCTTTACTTGATAATCCAAATCTTACAAGTGAAGATTTAATGAATTATATTCCAGCACCAGATTTCCCAACAGGTGGTATGATTTTAGGTAAGCAAGGCTTATATGATGCATATACTAAGGGTAATGGTACTATTATTGTTAGAAGTAAAGCTCATATTGACCACTTTGATAATGGTAAGAGTGAAATTGTTGTAACAGAAATACCATATGGTATTAATAAGACAAGAATTATTGAAAGAATTGCAATTGTTGCAAAGGATAAGATTATTGATGGTATCACTGATTTACGTGATGAATCATCAATGGATGGTTTAAGAATTGTTATTGAATTAAGAAGAGATGTTAATCCAGAAGTTATTTTAAATATGCTATATAAATATACTCAGCTTCAATCAAGCTATGGTATGAATATGGTATGTATTTTAGATAATAAGCCAGTAGCAATCACATTACATGATGCGATTGATGCATATTTATCTCATCAATTAAATGTAATCACAAGAAGAACACAATTCAGATTAAAGAAAGCTGAAGAAAGAATTCATATTCTTGAAGGTTTACTAATTGCTCATGACAATATTGATGAGGTTGTACATTTAATTAGAAATACTAAGGATGGTACAGAAAAACAAAAATTAATGGACCGCTTTAATTTATCAGATGTTCAAGCTCAGGCAATCTTAGATATGAGATTACAAAGATTATCTGGTATGAATTACGATAAGCTTGTAGATGAAAGAAATACTTTACTTGCTGATTGTGATTATTATAGAGGAATATTATCAGACGAAGAAAAGAAAAAGGAATTATTAAAATCAGAAATGATAGAAATTCGTGACCAATTCGGTGACGAAAGAAGAAGTGAGGTTGCAACTAACATTGAAATCAACATTTCTAATGAAGATTTAATACCAAGAGAAAATGTTATTATTAACGTAACTAAGAAGGGTTATGTTAAAAGAATGCCTGAAAGTGAATATAAATCACAACATAGAGGTGGCATGGGAGTTTCCGGTATGAAGACTAATTCAGATGATGATGTTTCTATGATAATACCTGCATTCTCACATGATTATCTATTATTCTTTACAAATTTAGGTAGAGTATATGTTCAAAAAACATATATGATTCCTGAAGGATCAAGAATATCTAAGGGTACACCACTTGTAAATGTATTTGAATTTAAGGAAGGCGAAAAGCTACAAACAATTTGTACAGTTGATTCAATAGAAGATGAATCAAGATATCTATTCTTCGTTACAAGACGTGGTACAGTTAAGCGTACAAATTTAGCTGAATTCAAAAACATTAGAACATCTGGTATTATTGCAATTAACTTAGACCCTGATGATGAATTATATAAGGTTATGGTTACTGATGGTAATCAGTCAATTATATTAGGTGCATCATCTGGTAAATCAATTAGATTTACTGAAGATCAAATCCGTTCTATTGGTAGAACAGGTTCTGGTGTTCGTGGTATGTTATTACAAGATGGGGACGTAATCGTTGGTGCATCAGCATTAAGAAGCGATGATGATCAAATCTTAGTTATTACAGAAAACGGATTTGGTAAGAGAAGCCCTGCATCAGACTATAGAATCCAAAATAGAGGTGGAGCTGGTGTTAAGGCATTAAATGTAACTGCAAAAAACGGTAAGCTTGTAACATTAACAGGAATTGATGATTCAGCTGACTTAATTATTACATCTAATAAGGGTGTTACAACAAGAATTCACGCAGATGAAATATCTGTATCAGGAAGAAACACTCAAGGTGTAATCTTAGTTAGATTAAAGGATAATCAAACAATTTCTAATATCGCTCTTGTCGCAAGAGAATCAGAAGAAGATGAGGTAGAAACTGATACATCTAATGTCGAATCAACTGAATCTTTACCAGAAGAATCTTTAGAAAATAAAGATGAAGAAGTAAAAGAAGAAACTCAAGAATAATTAATATAAATTAGATGGATATGTGCTATACATATCCATTTATTTTTCTTTTAAATAACATTAAAAATGTTATAATGTATTATGGATTGGAGGTAATATTTATGTCAAAAATGATAGGCGTAAGAGAGCTTAGCTATTTTATTCATCAATCTGGCGACCTAAAAGAAGAATTCTTTTCTAATAGAGAAATAAATATTGGCACACAAATACATCAATATATCCAATCCCAATTTACATCAAAGGATAAAAAAGAATATTATATTAAACAAGAAATTTCATTTAATAACCAATTATATACCCTACATGGTTATATAGATGGAGTATTAAATTATAAATCTAGTAACCCTATGTTATTAGAAATTAAATCTACAACTGAAGAACTAGACTTAATAACAATAGATTATCATCGTGAGCATATGGCTCAATTAAAAATATATGGTTATTTATACTGTCTATTAAATAACCTATCTAGTATAAAATTAAGATTAATGTATGTATCAGTTGTTAATTATGAAAATAAATGCTTTGATTCAATATTATCTATAGAAGAGCTTGAAGAATTCTTCTTTAATGCATTAGAAGAATATTTAAAGTTCTTATCTATACTTGATTTAAGTAATAAAAAAAGAGAAGAAACCCTAAAGACAATTAAATTCCCATTCCCAAAAGAAAGAAAAGGACAAAGAGAGCTTATGGCATCTGTTTATAGAGCCTTAAGAGATGGTGAAATTCTATACGCAATTGCCCCAACAGGAATAGGAAAAACAATGGCTACATTATTTTCCGCTTTAAAGGCCTTAAATCATAACGATAAGCTATTTTATTTAACCGCAAAAGGTTCTGGTAAAAATGCGCCAATAGACGCATTAAAAATACTAGAACGTGATGGTTTAATGCTTAAAGCTATAGATATTGTTGCAAAAAAGAAAATATGCAACAAAAGAGCCCTACACTGTAATCCTGATGAATGTGTTTTCGCAAGAGGCTATTTTGATAGATTAAAAACCGCAACAATAGATATATTAGAAAACAATAATATAATAAGTGAAGATGTTTTAAAAACATATTCACAAAAACATAAGATTTGTGCATTTGAATATTCACTTTATCTATCATATTACTGTGATGTAATTATAGCTGATTATAATTATGTATTTGATCCTGTTGCACATCTAATAAGATATTTTTCTAATGAAGATAGTATATATAATGCTAAAGTATTAATAGATGAAGCACATAATATGATTGATAGATCAAAAGAAATGTTTTCATCAGAAATCGAAGAAGAAGATATAAGAACATTAAGACAAAACTTAACTGGATTAAAGCCATCAATAAGAAAAGAAGCTAATAATGTATTAGAAGAAATATCTAAATATTTAGGTCTATTAAATGAAGAACAATTATATGTTGATACTAAGCCAGACTATGAATTAAATTCTAAATTAAGGGAGCTTTTAATAAAATGTGATAGTGTACTTGAGGATAATAAGAAATTTGATAATAAAGATTTAGTATTAGATATTTATTATAAAATCTTAGATTTTATTAATACATCAGATATATTTTCAGATACTCATAGACTTTTAGCATTAAAAGAAAATGATGAAATTAAAGTATCATATTATTGCCTAGATGCCTCAAGCTTCTTATTAAAAACAATAAGAGAATATATATCTGGTATAGTATTCTTTTCTGCAACACTATCACCAATAGAATATCATTGTAACCTATTAACTAAAGGAGAAGGTAAATTCTTAGAACTTAAATCTCCTTTTGATAACAATAATTTGGATATTATTATTGATAATAAAATATCAACTAAATATATAGATAGAGAAAAATCTATAGATAAGATATTAGAATATATTGATATCCTAACATCAACTAAAAAAGGTAATTACATGGTATTTTTCCCATCATATCAATATTTAAAAATGGTTACTGATAATATAGATGATGATATAGAATATGAAAAAATAATACAAAAAAGAAATATGAATAGTGATATACAAAATGAAATATTATCTCGTTTTAGAGAAGAAAAAGGAATATCACATGTTGGATTTTTTGTGTTAGGTGGAGTATTTAGTGAAGGTATTGATTTAATAGGTGATGCATTATCTGGAGTTATAATTGTTGGGGTTGGATTACCTCAAATAAATGATTTTAATAATTTATTAAGAGATTATTTTAATCAAATATATAATGAAGGATTTGATTATGCATATACATACCCTGGTATGACTAAGGTTATACAAAGTGTAGGAAGAGTAATAAGAACTGATACGGACAAGGGTGTTTGTGTATTATTAGACAATAGATTTGAAACATCTAAATATCAAAATCTAATGCCACCACATTGGACAAATAAGCATTATATTTCAAATCCACAATCATTAAGATTAGAGCTTTTAAGGTTTTATAAAGAAAAAGACTTCAAAATAAAATAGAAGTCTTTTTTAATTTTTACATGTAAATACTAATAAATATGTTAAAATTTAAATATACTTAGTATTTGGGTGATATAATGAAAAATTTAAAACGATTTATAATTTTAGTTTCATTAATATTAATAATATCATTTTTAAGTTCGTGTAAAAAAGGAGAGCTTAAAGAAAATGTATTTCATTTTTCTTCTTATAAAACATTTGATAAGGTGGAATATGATATATATTATTCTGATGACTATTTTAAAGAGAAATCAAGTAAATATAATACACATTTATTATCAGCATCTGCATGTATGGCTTTAGCTTCAGGCTCATCTATAAACCCTAAAACTGGTAATCCAAAACAAATTACAACAAATATTAAAGAATTTTATAAAGTAATTGGGTTTAATTCTTTTAAATCAAATGTTGATGGCCAATCACTACCTAAAACAACATCATTTGGCGTTTATTGCGCTAAAAGAGAAATAGATGATTTTACTGTAATATCTATATCTGTAAGAGGATTTGGATACTTAGTCGAATGGGCATCTAATTTTAAATTAGGTTCAAATGATTTATACGCAGAAGGCTTTTATGACGCATCAAGTATTTACCTAGATATGTTAAGAAGCTACATTAAAGATAATAATATTAAAGGTAAAATTAAAATATGGACCTCAGGCTATTCTAGAGGTGGAGCGGGAGTTAATCTTGCGATAGGAAGAATTGATGATGAATTAGTAAATGGAAATAATATATTATCAGATGATGTTACATATGAAAAAGATGATATATATGCATTCTGTTTTGAAGCTCCTTGTGGTAAGGTTTTAACATCTATAGATGGTAAAATCAAAGAAAAAGGAGAAGATTACAATAATATTTATTGTATTGTTAATTCAAATGACTTTGTTACATATGTTGCACCTAAAACATTAGGATATATTAGATATGGAATAGATTATTACTTACCTAATATAGAAAATGATCTAAATTATATAGATTATATAAATGGATGTAAGAATGTATATAATAATTTACCTAATAAAGATATATTAGGTGAGTATGATATTGATAAATTTATAGTTTCATCTTCAAATAAAATTAATTATACTTTAGGTCTATATATGAAAGAATTAATAGATATAGTTGGTTCTACAATTGAAACAAGACAAGAATATCATGAAAAATTTGAACCATCATTTGTAGGTCTTGCAGAAACTATATTTAAAAATAATAGTGTAAGAGAAGTATTAATTGATTTTGGTATGAATTTTGCAAAAAGATTATTTGTAGATGATGCAAATGAAATATTAGTAAAAGATGTTTTATATAATCAAAAAAGATTATTTAAGGATTTAAAACCAATCTTAAATGATACCTTAAGTTATTCAGCAAAAATTGATATTAATGTTGATGATTTATTAAAGCTTTTAGAAGGATTAAGTCCTATATTAATAGGTATATTAACATCAGATGAAGGTTTTAATTATGCAAAGAATTTGTTAAATACAACTAATATAAAAATTCTTGCGAAAGGACATATTCCTGAGTTGTGTCTTTCTTATATAACATCACTAGATTCTAAATATGGATATACTGATTATCAATTACCTACATCATATTACACATTAGAAGTACCAAATGATAATAGTATTGATATAATGCATGATAATGTAACATTATCTTCAAATGATTATAGTGCTTTTGCGCAATCAAATAATACATTATCAGGTTATAAAACATATTTTTTACCAGTATCCAAATATGATATAAAATCTGAAAAAGATTTAGAATTTAAGCTATATCTAAATTCAGGTGAGTATGTTAATCCTCTACTTATTACATCGAATACTATAAAAGAAAATTCTATTGTTAAGATATAGGAGGAGGCATTTTATGGAAAATATTTATGATAAAACGCCATATAACCTATTCTTGTATAACAAAAGAAAAGAACTTGGCTTAAGTAAAAGAAAGATGGCATCTAAGATAGGTATTTCATATCTTAGATACCATTTGATTGAAAATGGATATATAAAACCAAATAAAAAGACTATTAATAAGGTATCAAAGGCTTTTGATATTGATTATAGTGATTATTTATTAGATGATTTATCATATCCTTATGAAATACAAAATAATAAGCATTATAAAATAGTAGATTTATTCTATTTATTACTTGGAAAATTATGGTTTAGATTAATTGTATTAACTATAACTATATTGTCTTTAGCATCATTTATTACTTTTAAGGCATTAGATTATAAATATGAAAAATTAAGACCTGAATTCTTTTCAAGTGATATCATTAAATTTCAAGATGATCTAAATACGAATGGTAGTTTTTCATATTCTCTTTATAATGATTTTATGCATCCATCTATTCATAAGTTTATGAAAATTGAGGATAATGAAGAAATGCTTGTAGAAATTTCATCTTTGGTTAGAAATGAAATTAGTTTAAGATTTTCTATAACATATTGGACAGATGATTATAGATTCTATTTAGAAGCTTCAAATTTAGTAGATGATTTAGTGGTATATGATGTATATGCTTATGATTATCAATCTACATATACATATTCTGATACATTTTCATTAGAAGAACCTGATGAATTTTTCCTTACTTTAAAAGAAGGAATAGTTTTTTCTAAATTATTAGATAAAATAGATTTTACTGATTCATTTAAGGATTTAATAAATGAAGAATTAGGTTATGAAATATCAAGCTTTTTAGATATTTATAAGCCTTATATTACACAAAAAAATGATATTATGCATAAGGATTCTTATTTTGCAGTAATAGAAGTATTAAGTATTTTAATATTTGCGATATTCGCATTTATAACTTTCTATTCTTATATGTACGGAAGTAAAAGAGATATAGAAAAAGAATATAGTCATAGTGATAAATTATTATATTTAGATGTTGCATCAAACATCAAAAAAAGAGATATAAAATTCTTCCCATTTATACCAGAAATAGTGGTTCAGTTATTTGGTATATTACTAATTGGAATAGGTGTATTAAGAGTACTATTCATGGGATTTATGTCCTTTGAATATAGTGAGGATGTAATGCAAATATCTCAAAGATTGTTGTCTATACAATTAATTGGTGTATTCTTGTTATCATTTATGAAATTCGATTTATTCATTGATGATAAAAGAGTATTAAGAAATATATTCTTATATCCTTTAGCGTTCTTTGTAATATATTATTTTGAGACATATTTAATAATAAGCTTAAAGAATACAAATAGTATTATATTTAGCTTTGTTAATTTATCATTCCCAAATCCATTTATGTCAACTGGATGTTATTTCTTGATAATGTTTTTCTTGTTTTATACACCTAATGTTATTAAAACAAGAAAGAAGCTATTATTATTTAGATTAGGTGCAATATTACCAATTTTATTTATATTTATATCATTCTTTATTTTCTACAGTGAAGCAATATTTGGTATAACTATAGAAAATTTATGGATAAAGAATTTATTTAGTGGACAAAGATTACCTTTATCAATTTTAGCTATTGTATATTTAGTTGGATTATTCTTTTTAAGACTATATTTTAAGAAGAAGTATGGTGAAGATAATGCACAAAGATACTTCATGGGTAATAGATTCTTATTTTTAAAGAATATTATGGCAGTTTTAATTATCATTGTAATTTGGGTATTTGAAATGATGTTTAGGGATAATATATATCTTAATAAAATGGGTATAGGCTTAAATGAATTTATGATTGTAATTATTCCATTTATTTTACTTTATCATCCACATAAGGGTAAGAGAAATAGAATTACTGATTATTTTATATTATTCTTATACTTGTTTACAATGATAACTGCATATATTGCGGCAGCAATGATAGTATTACTTGGATTAATTGTGGTATAATTAAGAAAGGAATTTATATGAAACTAATACATTATATTTATAAAAATAATGAAGAAATTGGAATTTTAACAGAAGATGATTATATTAAGCCATTAGATGTTAAAAACTTTGATGAGCTTATAGCAGCTTATACATTAAAGGATTTAAAGATTAAAGATAGCTTGTTAAAAAAATCTATAAAAAGAGATGAAATAACACCTCTTGCGTTCATAAATAATCCAAAGAGTGATGTTATTTGTGCTGGTATGAATTATTTAAGTCATAAGGAAGAATGTATTAAAGAAGGTGTAGATCAAGCATCAAAAAAAGCTTCTGTATATTTTTCTAAAAGAGCATCTAATATAATTACAAATGGTGATATTATTAATAGACATTCTGATATTACAAATGAATGTGATTATGAGGGTGAGCTTGGTGTAATTTTATATAAAGACTTATATAAAGGTAGTAAAGAGGAAGTATATGATTCTATATTTGGATATGTAATAATGAATGATGTTTCAGCAAGAGACCTACAAAGAAGTCACCAGCAATTTTATTATGCAAAATCATTAGATACTTATACAGTTATGAGTGAAGTATTAGTAACTAAAGATACTTTTCGCGATTATCCAAAATTAAATTTAAAAACATATGTTAATGATGAGTTAAGACAAAATTCTAATACATCTTTAATGATTTATTCTATATATGATATGTTATATGAATTATCTTTAGGAATAACATTAAAAAAAGGGACTATATTATCAACAGGTACTCCTAATGGTGTAGGAATGGGTATGAATCCTAAGAAATTTTTAAATAATGGTGATATTATAAGAATAGAGATTGAAGATATAGGTGTTCTTCAAAATAAATGTATTTAATTATAAGGGCTATGGTTATACCATAGCTTTTTATATTCTCTACAATTAATATCAATATATGGAAAGGTTTGGTATCGTGGTATAGGTAAAAACTATATCAAACGCTTTGAAATAGATATTTTACTAAAAATTTTTAATGGCTTATAATGAATTTACAAATTGGAGGTAGAATATGGAAACAAGTATTATTGGATTTCCTCGAGTAGGATTATATAGAGAATTAAAATTTGAAATAGAAAAATATTTTAAAGGAGAAACTTCATTTGATAATTTATGTAATTTATCTTCTAAGTTGAAATTATCTAATTGGAATTTAATGAAGGAAAATGGAATTAAATATATTCCATCAAATGATTTTTCTTTTTATGATACAACCCTAGATACTATGGTATTGTTTAATATTGTTCCTAAAAGATATAAGAATTTAGGTCTAAATGAAATTGATACATACTTTTCTTTAGCAAGAGGATATCAAGGGGATTTAGGTGATGTACGCGCACTTGCAATGAAGAAGTGGTTTAATACAAATTATCATTATTTAGTTCCTGAATTATATGATGATACTAAAATAGAATTAGTGGGCAACAAAATATTTAATGAATATGTTGAAGCATTAAAATGTGGTATTAAAACAAGACCACAAATCTTAGGCCCATATACTTTATTAAATCTCGCAAGATTATGTGGTTTTAAAAAGAAGCGAGATTATGTTATAGATTTAGTTAATTCATATAAGGCATTATTTAATAAATTAAATGAATTAAAGGTAGAATGGTTATCTTTAGAAGAGCCATCATTAGTATTAGATTTAAGTGATGATAATAAGGCATTATTTAATGAAATATATGATGAATTATTAAAATATAAAGGTGGCTTAAAAATATTAATTCAAACATATTTTGGCGATATTAGAGATAATTATAAAGATGTTATTTCTCATGATTTTGATGGAATTGGTATTGATTTTATTGAAGGAAAAGAAAGCTTAAATTTAATAAAGAATTATGGATTTGATAATAATAAGATATTATTTGCAGGAATTATAAATGGAAAGAATATTTGGAAAAATAATTATAAAAAAAGCATTAATATAATTAATGAATTAAAAAAATATGCAAATAATATTGTAATACAACCATCTTGTTCACTATTACATGTACCATATAGCTTAAAAAGTGAAGAAAATCTAGATATATCAGTTAAAAAGCATTTAAGCTTTGCGTATGAAAAATTAGAAGAGCTTAATGAATTAAGTAATCTTTTATCTTCTGATTATATAAATAGTGATATTTATATTAATAATCAAAAATTGTTTTCTTCAAAAATAAATAAAAAAGAAGATGTATGGTCAAGAATTAATAAAATAGATTCCACATATTATGAAAGATTACCTAAATTTGATGTAAGAAAGAAGATTCAAAAGGAAGCATTTAACTTACCCTTATTCCCTACAACAACAATTGGATCATTCCCACAAACAAAAGATGTTAAGAAGGCAAGAAAAGATCTTAAAAATGGCTTAATAACAGAAGAAGAATATGATTCATTTATTAAGAATAAAATAAAAGAATGTATTAAATTCCAAGAAGATGCATCTTTTGATGTTTTAGTACATGGTGAATATGAAAGAAATGATATGGTTGAATACTTTGGTACTAAGCTTGATGGATTTATTTTTACAGATTATGCATGGGTTCAGTCATATGGAACACGTTGTGTTAAACCACCACTTATAATAGGAGATATAAAACGAAT
>AUXO010604100.1_pt1 | contig 11287 bp, 14 predicted proteins | sample 768731 | NCBI WGS metagenome assembly AUXO01 (sample SAMN02715735, study PRJNA202380) | gut metagenome | biome: sheep rumen | host: Ovis aries | place: New Zealand: Palmerston North | reverse complement strand
ATATATTTTTTAAATTCATCATCATTACTAAATTCTGTATTAATATAATAATCTTCTGGTTTTATTGAGTATGTAGAAAAAACTTGATAAATATATTGATCTTTTTCTGTTACTAATACTATTTCATGATTTTCTTCTTTTTCATACCAATCTTTATTTAATATATTAACAAGTGTTCCAAACATCGAACCATCTTTAGTATTGTGACCATATATAACTAGATTCTTATCTGTTCCATCAAATTTATTATGATAATCTCCAAAAATCCATCCTGCTATATTCCACTTTTTTTCAAAGTTATGTTTTAAATAATATTCATTATCATTTCCTTTTACTACAACATAATCTATATTAGTATTATTAACTTTAATGTATGCTATTGTATCAGGGTTTTGTTCTTTTAATGATTTAAAATCTATGTTATATTTTGTAGTATTTTCTTTTTTTTCTTTTTTTATACTAATATTTATTTTCTTTTTTATTTCTTTATTTTCATCAACATTTAATTTCCATTTTATTATTTCATATGATGAATATACTAATCCGCATAAACAAATTATAAATATAATTATTAATATATATTTACTTATTTTTTTACTTTTCATAGTTAGTCCTTCCATTATTTATCTTACTAATAATAGTATAGCATATTATCATAAAAAAACACCAATTAATTTGGTGTTTTAATCTACTAATACTGTATCTTTTAATAGTATAATATCTTCATTTAATTTATGAATTTCTTTTAAGTTTCTAGGATCATCATCTATGACTATTATAATACTTTCATCTCTTTTGAAATTCTTTAAATAATTTGCTTTTAATGATGCGGATGACTCCATATCATTATCTTCTCTTGAGATTATTACTCTATTTTCTTTTTTAAAGAATGGTGCATATTGGTCTAACCACCATTGTTTTTGTTCATAGCCTTTTGAGTATCTTGTTGAAGAAAATATAAATAATTCTATATTAGGCATTTTAGATATTTCTTCTAGTTTTTTAATACTATCATATAGGGGTCTTTTCTTATCATAGTCTTCTACATCCCCTACTATATAATCTACTATTACTCCATCCATATCTACAAATAATTTTATTTTTTTATCTTTATATTTATCTAAATAATCTTTTAAATACATAATATCACCTACTTATTTTTCTTTAAGTCATTTAATATTTTTTCTATATCTTTTGCTTTAAAATTATCATTATCTTTATTAAATATTACTTGATTTGGATTAGGATTAATACCTAATGGATTATTATCAAATATCATATTATCACATTGGCTTTTGTAATTATCTTTTTCTATTTGTTTATATTCTTCATATATTTTTTCATCTACTTCATTAGTTTTTGTATTATATCCACAATTACATTTTTCTTTTTCTTCTAGTGGATTCCCACAATTTGGACAAAATTTCATACTATTCTCCTTATTACTTTTTATATTTCATATAGTATCTTGTATCTGTTTCTTCTATTATATTAAATCCTAACCTTTTATATAAAGATACTGCTTTTTTATTTTCTTTATATACCCATAGATATACTATATCATTATTATTAATTATATTTTTTATAATATCAGTACCAATACCTTTATTTCTATATTCTTCTTCTAAGTATATTTCATCTAGTAGTTTTCCATCATCTTTATTAGTTAATAATAAACATCCAATTATTTTATTATTAATAATAATATTATTATAATATTCTAATAATTCTATTACTTCGTTTTTAATATAATTATTTATTTTATTAATTTCTTCATCTGTTAGATTATGAGCATAGGAATATACAGTTTGTTTTTTATATTCAATTAATCTATTTATGTCAATTTCTTTTGATTTAACTAATTTATAATTCATAAATATTCCTATTTTAAATAATCTTTTGCTTCTTTTAATAAATCATTTAAAGTATATATTTTAAGTGAATATAATTTACTATCATTAGATATTATAACTTTATCTTTATCTACTTTACGTAATCCTTTTATATGAGATACTTTATTATAATTTTTATCTAATACATATGAATCAGATATATCTCCTATATAGATTCTATTATAAATATCCTTTCCATAGTATTTATCTATTTTTCCTACATTAGTTAATTTCTTTAAAAGTGATTTTTTCTCTACATCATAAATTACTATATCTTTATTAGTGTAATTTACAAATAATAATTTTTTATCATCACTATAAAGCATTTTTTCAACTAAACTTCTATTTTTTATATGATATGTATCTTTTAATTTATCATAATCTGTTTGTTTTATACTATTATCTTTTTTAGTATCTACTTCTATATTTACTTCTTTTATATCTTTATTTGTTTTTGTATCATATAAAATTATTCTATTTTCATCTTTTGGTATTAGTAAGAATCCTTTTTCTGATAGTGCTACTTTTAAGTATTTATCTATATTTAATTCATATTTACCAACATATTCAATACTATTTCTATATTCCATACTTAAATAATTAACTTTTCCATTATTTAGGAATACTAAATATATGTCACTATTTAAATATGCATATATTCCAATTATTTCACTACCAGTATTAAATGTTTCTACTACTTCTCCATTTTCCATATCTAAAACATTTACTGTATCATGACTTACTACAGCAACATTATTAGTTCCTTTTGCATATGATTTAATTATATCTTTACCCCATAATCCATCAAATGATTTAGTAAATCTAATATTACCATTAGTATAATCAAATGATGATACTATCATATTAAAGTTTGTTCCTATAGAGTTATTTAAAAGTAAATAACAATTATTATCTTTAGTAAATATTCCATCTATATAACCTGCATTATATCCTACACTATTTATTTCTTGTGCTTCTTTTAAATCTATTGTATGAATAGTTAAATAATCTTCTTTATCAATACTATAATTAGGTGTTTTTGTTCCTACAAAGATATAATTAGAATCAGATGAATAATACATTTCACTCATATAGTTTTCACTACTTGGAATATTAGTAATTTCTTTATTTTCTAATACGTTATAAATATGTAGTTTCTTTGATTCTAAATATACTAGATATTTACCTTTTGGATCTCCTTTTACTGATATATATGTATCATTTGATTTTTTTATTTCTTTTATTAATTTATTATTTTTTATATTAAATAGAATAATATTACCTTTTTCATTTATATATGCGAATATATCATTTCCAATAAATGTGAATGAATCATTTGTTGTATAGTTATTACTTACTTTAAATTTATTAATTACTTTTAATGTAGTTGAATTAAATAAAGTTAGCACTTCTGATTCATCATATGCTGCTGCATATTTATTATTATCTGTTGTTTTTAGGTAAGTAACTACTCCACTTGTTTTTAATTCTCTGATAGCTTTATATGAGCTTCCGACATCATATATTCCTAAACTTTCAGATAATGCGTATTCTCCTTCTGGTGTATAAGGCATTTTTACTCCATTAAAGTTAGTTAATGATTCATATGAAGATTTTATAGCTTGATATCTATTATCTTTCTTTATATAATCTTTTGCTTTCTCTGAAAGAGTAATTGCTTGGTGACGCTTTAATATATTTTGTTGAGAATTAATTTTTATTAACATAATAGATGTATATAGTAAGAATAATAAAGATGCTACTGATATAGCTGTTAAAATATTTGCTTTTCTTTTTTGTTCTCTTAGTTTATGGCGTTGTTTTAAATCATCATAATCTATATGACACATGGCTGCAGCAAGTCTTAATTTTTCTTCATGAATTTTCTTTAACACTTCTTTATTTGTAGTTCCACGAACATCTGCTGCTAAAGGTTCTACTGGTATTTTTTCTTTTTTCTTTTTACCATTTTTTACTACTTCTTTTTCTTCAAATAATACTTCTTCTGGGAAAGAATCACTAGGTTCTCCTTCTATAAGTACACAAAATATATTTTCTCTTCCTCTTAGTTTTTTAAATGTCTCTATTTCTTTTTTACACCATAGAGAATCTTTTAATCTAGGAGAGCATATTACTATTAAGTATTTAGAACTATTTAGTGCTTCTAATATAGGGTCTTCCAAGTTACTTGATAATGGTAACTCTTCTTGATCTCTAAATACTCTTTTAAATGTTCTTCCTTCTATATTTAGTTGTTCTTTTAAATTTTTTGGTAATTCATAAGTTTCTAATGCTTTATGTAAATTTTCTGCAACAAACTTATCCAAATCACAATGTCTATAACTTATAAAGGCATCATATTTATACTCTTTTTCTTCCATAATTGTACTCCTTTTAAACTTTTTTATTATTGTTTATTTTCTATTACTACTAATGATACATTTAAGTCTTTATCCACTTTTATAGTATATGTATCTTCTCTTTGTGGATAATCTTCATTTGTGATAGAAACAAACTTGAATGTAACATGAGTTACTCCTTCTTTTAATCCTTTAAATACATAATTTCTATAAATAGGAGCTCCTACTTTACCATTAGTATTTTCATCTTTTAATACATATACTTTAGAACACTCTACAATAGAAGAATCTTCTATAACATATTCCCATTTAAATGGAATGCCCGCATTAATTTCTTTAGTTATTTCTAGTTCTTTACTATTTTTATTTTTATATAATACCATAATTATTAATGTAGGTATTAATACTACTAATAATACAATTACTCCTATTATTATAAATATTATTTTTCTATTCATATTAAACCTCTCTCTTTAAAATAATTAATTATTTCTTCATCTTTATCTTCATATAAAATTGTATTTATTCCTTTAGAATTAGCTACTAGTATATTTTCTAAAGTATCATCTATAAAATAGCAATCTTTTGGATCTAAATCATATTTATCTAGTAATATATCAAATAGTTTACCATCTTTTTTTATTGTTTTATATTCATATGAAAATACATATCCATCTAAATCATTTAATATACTTTTATAATATAAAGAAGCATCTTTATTATTATCAGATAATATATATACTTTATTTTTTTTCTTTAATTCTTTTATTAGTTCTAATAATTTTACATTTAAATCTCTTAATTCATAATATCTTATCAATATATCTTTATATTTAGATTTTATATTATTAGAAAAATTATAATTATTAAATTTTTCTTCTATTGATGTATTACTAATATCCATATCATTCCAATCATCAAAGAAATGAATTATTTCATTATACTCTTCTTCATTTAAATTTATTTTTTTTAATATATCTTTTGCTTTTCCTTTTAAAATTACTCCACCTAAATCAAATATTATATTCATATTAACGCCTCTTTTATAATTATAACAAAAGAGTAGAATTTCTTCTACTCTTCTTTATATAAACTACCTAATGTAGTGTCAAGATAAGTTTTTACTTCTCTATAGTTTTTTGGCCACATCATATAACCACTAGCTGAGATAGTATTATTATCAGATTTAATATCTATATTAAATGAATCTCCATCTAATACATATTGATTATTTTTATGAAAATTATTCCATCTAGACACATGGTATTCATTTAATTTATTTTCTATTTCTTTTATTTTTTCTTTTGTAAGTTCATATTCTTTAGTATCTTCTTCTGGAATATCAGTTGGTTTTACTTTTAAAATATATTTATTATCTTTTAAGTCTATTTCATAAGATACACTAGCATTCATATGATACCCTGTTGTATAAGTAAATCTTAAATGAGTTATATTTTCTATTTTCTTATCTTTTATTTTAGGTATTAATACTAATACTGTTAATAATACAAATAATAGTACTAATACAATTATTCCAATAATAAGAATAATTATATATTTTGTCTTCATATTATTCCTTCCATTCAAAAGTATCTACTATATTATAAGCTGCTATATCTAAATTAGGATCTTTTGAAAAATTTGTTTCATGAACTAAAACATATTTATAATCTCCTACAATATAATATTGTGTTACTTCTGTATTATCACTTGTTTTAGTAATAAAGAATTTATATACAATATTACCTTTTGATGTATCAATTCCAGTTCCTACTATTTTAGCAGTTCTTCCTACTTGGTTATATAACTGACTTTGGATAGCTGTTTTAAATCTTATATGATCACTTTCTTTATAATAGTTTTTACCTACTTCTACTGATATATTATCAGGGAGATCTTTATACTTATCTTTTTCTAAAACATAAAATACTTTACTAGTAGTTGAATGATCACTTCTTTTTACTAAATTATCTATTCTATATGTGCCAAAGCTTTCATTAACAATATTTGATTTTGTTGATAATCTAGGTATTTTGATACATCCTGTTAAAAATATTATTGGGATTAATAATAATACTAATTTTTTCATTTATTACCTCTACTTCTTTTTACAGATGATGTTGCTTCTCTTATTTTGTCATTTAATTTTTCTATTTCTTTGATATCTGTTTTTTCTTTACTACCATTTTTTAATTTATCTACTTCTTTTCTTACTAAACTTGAAATATAAGCAAGTAAACCTGTGATGGCAGTTAATGCTGCTTCATCAAGCATAAATAATGGATCTGGTATAAATATATCTATTACTGTAATTATACCTATTATTACTGTTCCTATTGTTAGTAATGCATCTATTATTTCTAAACCTTTTATTTTCTTTTCCATAAATCCTCCTATTTATATACTCTTGGTACTCTTTTTGAAATATTACATATTAATTCATAGGGAATAGTATCTATATATTTACTTAAATATTTTATATGATTAATATCTTTATAAATATATACTTTATCATGAATATTAACGCTTTCATCTATTTTAACCATTAACATATCCATACATATATTACCTATAATTTCATATTTTTTATCATTAATATAAATATAAGCACCACTTAGTTTTCTATTTACACCATCGGCATAACCGATTGAGACAATCCCTATTAGTTCATCTTCTTTAGCAGTATATAATCCATTATAACTAACTGTTTCTCCTTTTTTTATTTTCTTTATATCTATAATTTCACTTACTAATTTAATTGTATCTAAAAGTTCTATATTACTATCAGTTAATCCATACATTATAATTCCTAATCTACATCCATTACAAAAATCAATCTTAGGATAATTAATTAATGTATCAGATTGAGCTATATGAACCATTTCTATACTATTAAGATCAATATTTTCAGTTATTTCTTTAAACTTATTTATTTGATTAGTTGTTTTTTCTTTATTAGTTGCTTCATATATATGAGTATATATTCCTTTTATATAGATATTTTTATTAGAGTTAATTATTTCTTCTAATTCACTTTTTTCTTTTATACCTAATCTATTCATACCTGTATCTATTTTTATATGACAAACTACTTTCTTATCTTTTATTTCATTAAAATAATTAAGACTAGGTATAGTTATATCTATATTATTTTTAATACAAATATCAATATATTTTGTATCAATTATTCCTAAACATAAAATAGGAATATCAAATTCTCGTCTTATTTCAAGGGCTTCATCAAGTGAAGATACTGCTAAATAATTACATCCAGCCTCTATAATGGTTTTTATTGTTTCTAATCCATTATGTCCATAGGTATCTGCTTTTACTACTCCTATGTAATATTTATAATCATTATATTTATTAATAATAGTTTTAATATTTTTATTAAGATTATTTAAATATACTTCTGCATATGTATTTCTATATGTCATAAATCCTCCTAATTATATGATATTCTTTTCTTTTAATTTTTTTTCTAAATCATCATAATTATTTGGTAATACATTTATATAATCCATTCCTAGAGATTTTGATGTTTCACAGTTATCTAATCTATCGTCTATAAATAATGATTTTTGTGGATTAATATTATATTTATTTATTAATGTTTTATAAATACTTATATGTGGTTTTACTTGATGAACTTCATTTGATAATACATATCCATCTACTATATCAAATAACTCACTTTCTCTTAAATGATTATTAGCATCATCATTAGTATTAGATAATAAATATATTTTATATCCTCTTACAATTAAGTCTTTTATTAAAGATAATACTTTATCTTGTACATCTAAATATTTATAATGTTCATGACAATATCTTTCTATTAAATCGTCATTAATATGATTAGTTCTATCTTGTATTATTTCTATTATTTCATCCCAAGTTAGAAAACCTATATCTACTAATCCATAACCGGTCCATTCTGGAGAGTTTACTATATTATCCATAATAAACTTTTTTTCTTTTTCATCTTTAGTAAAATTATCTATTACTTTTAAATGATCATAATAAGCTATGACATTACCTATATCAAATATTATATTTTTTATCATTTATATCTCCTCTACATTATTATAACAAAAAGAGTAGATTATATCTACTCAGTTTTATTATCTTTATTTCTATATGTATATTTTTTTCTAGGTTTCTTTTGCTTAGTTATAACAGGTTCTTCATATTTTCCATTTTCTAATTCTCTTTTAATACTTCTACCATATCTATCTAATGCTTGTATGGCTTTAGCTTCTAATTGTCTAATTCTCTCTCTTGTTATTCCAAAAATTTTACCTATATCTTCTAAAATATATTTATCTTTTATTTCATATCCTGCTTTTTCTATTAATTTATATGTTTCTTCATTATATAATCCTATACCAAATCTTAATCTTATAATTTGCTCACTACGTTTTCCGTCACTTATATTAGGATCTTTTGCTAAACGAGATAAAAGTGTTTCTAATATTTCTTTATCTACTTTCTTTTCTATTAATTCTTCTGGAGTTTCTATATCTGATTTTAAGAAATCTCCTAATATGCTTCCTGAATCCTCTTCTGTTTGTACTGGTTTGTCATAAGATATCATTTTAGGATCATATTTTATTAAATCTTCTATTGATCTTTTACTTAATCCTGTTAATTTTATTAATTCTTCTATAGTTGGTTCTTCACCATTTTCATTTCTATATATACTTGATGCACGTGCTACTTTTTCTTTTACATCACCCATATGGTTTGGAATACGTATAGTTGATGCTTTGTCTTTAATAGCTTTTTTTATTGATTGTCTTATCCACCATGTTACATATGTAGATAATTTATAGCCTTTTGTTATATCAAATTTTTCAATTCCTTTGATTAATCCAATATTACCTTCTTGAATTAAATCCAACATAGATAATCCTCTATTTTGATATTTTCTTGCTACTTTCATAATTAATCTTTGGTTACATTCAACTAAAAAATTAAAAGCATCTTGATCATTTTCTAATTTATATTTTCTTAATACTTCTTTTTCCTCTTCTGGAGTTAATACATTGAACTGTTCTATATCATGAAGATATATACTATAATTATCACTTGTATCTATTACATATTTCAATTTACTTGATGAATCATCTTCTATTTCTTCATCTTCTAAATCTTCCCTAAATTCATTTAATTGTGTTACCAAATTACTTTTACTTTTTGGTGATAATATATATTTCTTTACCCCAGGTAAAATATAAATATTTTCCATATCTTCATATGTTGGATCATATTCAGTATTAGCTAGTAATTTATCAAAAATAGTAAATGTTTTTTTAGTTTTATTTGAAATAAGACTTTTTTTAAATAAACTTGGTAATTCATTACTTTTAAACTTACTTTCAAAGTATTTAGTAATACTATCATTAACTAATTTATTTAATACTTCTTCATCTAGTTCTGTATAATATTCTAATCCTTTTGGAAATATTATTTCTATTGCTTCTTCACGTGATGAAAATGCATATAAATAATCTTTTATTAAATTAAATACTTTATTTGTTGTCATAAAGCCACCCCTTGTGTGATTTATTGAGTTGTTATTATAACACTGTTTTATATTTTTTTCAATATATATATCTTTTATAAAAATATATTTTATATTATAATTAATAAAGGTGATACTATGAAAAAACAAATTATTTTTATATTTATTATTATTGTTTTATGTTGTGGATGTGCAAAAGAAAAAGTAAAAGTAAAAGAAAAGAAAAAAGTAGAAGCTACATATATAGAAAATTATAAAGATTTAAATAATACTCCTATAGGTTTTTATAGTAGTAATGATAGTGGTTTAATTAGAATAACTAAAATTAATAAAACTTTGACTCCTATGGAAGATATAGGTATATTTCAAATATATCCATCTGATGATAATATCGTTAATTTAAATGGTGGTTTTGGTAATAGTTTTTATAATGAGTGGATGAAATATAATACTAATAATAATCTTAAGATAGGTTTTAATATAAAGTTTAGTACTGATACTGAAGATATTTCTTATAATATTTTTAATCCTAGTAACTGTATGGAAAAATGGCAATATTTATTAAATTATTTATATGATGATTATGCTAATCGTGGTAAGGGATTTTATTCTCATATAGAAGAAAATGAATTTAATGAGAATACTTTACTTACTTCTATAAAACTACAAAGTAGTGGTGAATGTGATAAAATTAAAAAAGATAAAATATTATTAACAGTATTTACATATGATTCTGAAGATGATTTTAAAGATGGTGAATATCGTGGTAATAGTAGTGCTACTTTGACTATTTGTTTAAGTGATGAGTGTTAAAAAAAAAGAGATTAAAATCTCTTTTTATTTTTTTCTTTCATAATCATCTATTATATATGCATCTATAGGAAAATTACATTCTTTAGCTATTTGTATTAATTCTTCATGATTAGCTCTTTCTATTTTATCATGATACATAATAGCTACGTCTATTTTTCCTCCAAAGTACGCTCCCAATGCAAAATGGGATAAATCTGTTCTTAATGCTTCATAATCTATATTCATTATTTTAAAGCCTCCATTATTTCTTCTGCAGCTTTTTTACCAGCTTCCATGGCAAGTATTACAGTAGCAGATCCTGTTACTGCATCACCTCCAGCATATACTTTATCTAGAGATGTTTTAGTGTTTTCAACAACTATTAATCCTTTATCATTAGTTTCTATATCACTTTCTTTTAAAGCTGAATGATTTGGACTAGTACCTAAAGCCATTACAACCATATCACAATCTACTTTATGAAGAGATGAAATATCTTCCTCTACTCCACGTCTTCCATCTTCACCTACATCTGTTAATTTCATATTTACTACATTCATTCCGATAACATTATTATTTTCATCAGTTAATATTTCTTTTGGATTAGTAAGCAAGTCAAATACTATTCCTTCTTCTTTAGCGTGATGAACTTCCATTAAACGTGCAGGTAATTCTTCTTCACTTCTTCTATACATTATATGAGCATCTATTCCTAA
>AUXO010058018.1_pt1 | contig 11288 bp, 9 predicted proteins | sample 768731 | NCBI WGS metagenome assembly AUXO01 (sample SAMN02715735, study PRJNA202380) | gut metagenome | biome: sheep rumen | host: Ovis aries | place: New Zealand: Palmerston North | reverse complement strand
TATTATTAAAATGCATCAATTATCTGAATTTATTGACTACATACAGATGGATGTGGTTAGCGTATATCCAGTTAAAAAACTAATGGACAATTACGGAAATGTTATAAATCTGATTATAACGATTTCGGAGAAGGATGTAGAAACATTTAATGACACGTTTAAAACATATGATGATAAAGCTATTACAAATGCAATTGATGTATTATTAGAATGTGCTATTGATAATGATGTACCTGCAATTACAGCATCATTACTGGAGTACAAATATAAGCATAATTTATTTGACAAAGATAAAAAGGATTGGAGGTTATAACATGGCAAGACAAGTAAAACCAGTATTTATACCGGGGACTAACATGCAGTTTGCATCTGCATCGGCGGCGGCTAAGGCACTGGGTATCAATCGCGGGAACATCTACAGTGTACTAGCTGGACGGCGTAAGACTGCCGGCGGGTATCAATTTGGATACACATCTAACCGGACTATCTATATCCCTGAAACAGGGCGCACATTTAGCGATATCAAGAGTGCTGCACAGTCTGTAAAGATATCGCCCAAAAAGGCTGTGAAGGGGCTGGAAGGGCGTACAGGCAGTGCAATCGGCGGATATCATTTTACCTATGCAGATGCATCTAGACTCAGTCCGCCTTCTTCTGCTGGTACTGCCGAAGCAGTACCAGCGAGAAGCCAAAAACAAAATCGGCGTACCAAAAAGCAGGAACGCATCAAACAGCAGAGAACCAAACAGCAACAACGGCAGGAAAAGCAGAGACAAAAAGAATCTATCAGAAGTCAGGAACGTGCTGACTCTGCTGCAAGACATAAAAAACAGGAAGATGCAAAAAGATTAAGGGAATCAATTGCAAACTATAATCAGGCACACGATGAATTGAAAAAATACATTGATTCTGTAAACAAACAAATCGAGGAATATATAAAGGTAAGTCCGGCACTGATATACTATCATACTGCAACACCAGCTGTAATGGGATTGCAAATGTATACAGGATATGTCACTACTAGTAGCGGTATCACATTATTTGATGATAGATTGTCCAAATTTGCGTTGCCGGAAGACGTGACAGATATATCAAAGTCAGAATTGGATAAAATCACGAAGCGGATGCAGATGATATATCAGCGTCTAAAAGCTGAATCTACAAGAAAAGGAAGCAGTTTTTTTGATATGAATATTGCAGAACAAAACCGAACCATGTTAGCATTTGAGTTTTTTAAAACTACTGGTCATGAAGATGATATGGACAAGTATGCCTACATGATATGGGACATTATCGATATTATCAATCGCTCAAATAAATATCCGGAAATTGGTAGTGATCTAATTTTTAACATGGTATCGGATGCAATGCAGGGAGATATAGACCCTGACACATTAGATAGATTTATACAGGATTTGGACGGCTGGATGCAAAGAAACGGGTCTGAAGAAGAACTGGACGAAATTTTATCGGAACTGGATGGAACATATCAGCCTAAAGCTGGATTTAGTGTTTTTGACGATGATGACGAAACAGGGTGGTTGTTTTGAAGTACTGGAAAGATATGGATTTTACTGCATTTGCTGAGTCGAGAAGTCGACGGCAACGGCATCAGCATAGCCCATTTGTTGCGGCATTTGACACGGAAACATCTGAAATCATGCATAATGGTGAAAAGGTAGCATACATGTACATTTGGCAAATGGCAGTAGAGAATGAAGCGTTTTACGGCAGGACATGGGCGGAGTTTCGGGAATGCCTGTATAAAATAAAGAATGAAATGCATCTGGCAACAGATTACAGATTGATTGTATATGTACATAATCTGAAGTACGATTTCGGATTTTACAAGCATGAAGTTAATCTGGAAGGTGATTTGATAGCACGAAGCAAAAGAACCATTTTGAAGCATGTCATGGATGATTGTTTTGAAGTGAGAGATAGTGCCGTGTATACAGAAGAACCGCTGGAAGACATGGGCGAAGAAATCGGCATCAAGAAACTCAAAGGATATGATTACAAAAAAATCAGACATGCGTTAACGCCACTATCGGAAGAAGAACTATCATACTGTGAGCATGACGTACTGATTTTGACAAGATATTTCAGAATTGAAGCAGAAAATGACGGAATACCCATATATAAGTTGCCACTGACAGCTACGCAAAAAGTCAAGCGTATTATTAATGCTGAATTTGCGAGAGAATCAAGAGTATATCAGTCTATGATAATGTCCCGACAGCTTAAAGATAATGAACATGACAATCATATTTTGTCATTATTACAACATGCATTTTTTGGGGCGTTTAACTACAGTTCTCAATTAGTTAGAGGCATCGAGCAGGATAATGTGACAGGCATTGATATCAGTGCATGTTATGGCGCACAGTGTATGTTGCATCCTTATCCAGTGGGCAAATTTAAAGTGATCGATAATCCAGCATCGCTGGAAGATTTGAAAACTAATCCGATATACAAAAACAAGGCATTACTAATTACATTTGCGGCGCGTGACATTACACCTAAATTTGCGGATATAGGATTTTTACCCATTAATTTACAAAATTACTGGCAGCGTTCTTCGACAGATTTAAATAATGTATCTGCAAAACGGATTCTTACCGCCCAAAGAATTGAAATGACACTAACAGATGTAGATTTCAAATTGTTTATGGAACTGTATAATCATAACGGCATCAAATTCTTGTCTGTCGTTGCAAGTGAATATGGAGAAATGCCGTCATATATGATACGGGCAATCGAAAAAACACATAAGAAAAAACTGGAGGTACAAGCTAGAAATAAAAAAATTGAACAACTACGACCATTAACAATTGCGGAGCAGATTGAATATCTTCATGCCAAAACCGCTGTAAGTCGCATTTATGGGATTTTGGTGCAAGACCCTATCAGAGATGTATATAGATGGGATACCAAGAAAAATGAAATTGTAAAGGACGGCGAACAAAAAAACAAGTCGCAGTTCCAGCCGGTATTGTATCAGTGGGGCGTATGGGTAGTAGCCTGGGCACGGTTTGAGATTCTACGGTTACTAATTAGATTGTCAAATGCAAAGAATGATTTTGATGAACTGAAAATTTTGTATTCAGATACAGACAGTTTGTACTTTAATTCTGCTGATTATGATAATGATGTAATTTTGAAGTATAATCAAATGATTAATGAAAAAATGATTAAAATTGCTGTAAGGCATCGCATTGACCCTGAAGCAGTGAAAGGGATGGGAACATTAAAAACAACACATTATGATAAATTTAAGACAACTGGAATCAAGCAATACTGTTTTGTAGAGCACGGACGTTTTGACTATAGGTGTGCTGGTCTTAGCCGCCCTGACTATGTATACGATGAAAATGGTAATCAAATAATGAATGCAGATGGTACGCCCGTAAATAATGGCATGACGTTTTTTGATACATTTGATACCAATGAAGAACGAATGGCGGCATTTTGCCGTGAAATGTCTATACCGGAATCTGATGCACATGTACACAGAAATTACTATCATGATTCTCCGGTGAAAGAGCCGATAGAAGTAACTGACTATTTAGGTAATACGTCAACTGTGCAGCCTAAATCATGGGTTGTAATTTCGGAATCAGGGTTTGATTTTGACAGAAATCCGTTTGAATGTTTAGGCGAAGTAGACGAAGATAGATTTGAGTTTATCGTTAAAAAAATGTTGTAGCATCTTGACAAAAAAACATCTGCATGATATAATAAAATTGGTGATAACTATGTTTGATTACTATAGCTATAACAATATCGACAAGCTAAATGCAACCTACAATCTGATTATTGGACAACGTTCCAACGGTAAAACATTCGGATGGTGCAAGAAGGTAATTGATGCATATATTAATGAAGGATTACCCAGTGCATATATCCGTAGACTAGACGAACAAATCAGACCTACAAACATTTCAAACCTATTTGCCCCGCACACAGATTATATCATGCAGAAAACAAACGGGAAGTATAATGCTGTAATATATAGGTTACATGCGTTTTATCTGGCTAGATACGAAAAAACTGCAACAGGCGGCGATAAAAAAACGGCACAAGATAAAAATCCATTTTGCAGAACATATGCTATCAGCACTGCCGAAACGACCAAGGGCGCAGATGCAGGCGAGCTAAAGTATGTGTGTTTCGATGAATTTATGACGCGGATGCACTACCTGAACAATGAATTTGTGTTGTTCCAAAACCTATTATCATCACTAATCAGAACGCGTTCCGGCGTTAAAATCTATATGCTGGCAAACACAGTAAACAAGTACTGTCCGTATTTTGCAGATATGGGATTGCGGAATGTATCTAAACAGAAACAGGGTACAATAGACATTTATAAAATGGGAAAATCTGATACGACTATAGCAGTGGAATATTGCGCCCAATCCGAGGTATCAGTACCAACATCAAAGTATTTTGCATTTGATAATCCCCAGCTGGATATGATTTCTTCGGGGGCATGGGAAATCGCACTGTACAGACATGCACCGCCACAGATAAATGACTATCGAATCATTGTAAATTTTTTTGTTTTGTTTGATAATCAGATTGTAGAGGGTGATGTTTACATGTACAAAGGTTATCCAATAATCCTTTACCATGCTAAAACTACACCCGTAAAAGACCCTGACCATAGTATCATGTATATACAGGATACTATAGACGGCAACCCACTGCATCAGGTAGACTTGCGGGTTGCACCGACAAAGGCTCAAAAGTTAATATTAGATTTGATGCACTACCAAAAAGCATTTTACGCTAATAATGAAATCGGGGAAGTAATAAACAACTGGATGAAATATAGCATGAAGTCAAGGAATAATGCACATATATAAAATAATGATTTTAAGGAGGGTGAAAAATGGAAAAAGAAGAGTTGACTATAAAATTATCAGTAAATGATGCAACCTATTTATTGGATGCTATCGGCAAAGCATTAGGTCAACCAGGATTAAAAATGACAGTTGACGATGATTATATTAAATCATGCAACGATACAATAGACAAAATAGATGATGCCATTAATAATGCAACATTAATACTATAGTAGGTGATGTACATGGGAAAAAAGCAAGAATACAGCGGGTACTTTCTGCCGTTCTTCGCGCCCGTTACAATGGATTTTGACATGTTGTTTAGACATTATTTCGATTTTATAGTCAGGAATATTTTCCAGATATTCAAATTTGAAAATATTCCTGAGTCGGTAAATGAAGCATTTTTCAAATATTGTCTATTTTGCAATGGTAAATCAACATTTTTTCGTTTGGATTCTGGAGAAATCGTAGCGTTAAATGGTGTGTATTCTGACGAACCAGATTTATACTACATCCCTAAAAAAATGTTGGTGACTAATCCGGCACTGAAGAAATCATATCTACTGGAACGGGATACTGAATGTGTTGTTGTGTATTGCAGTGAAACCGACATATATAATCAAATGGATAGATACGGCGGACTATATCCGCTGATATGCCGTACTGCTACTATGCTGGCCGACAGTGACCTATCTATAAATGTTTCACAAAAAAACAAACGGCTAATCAACGTCATTGCTGCTGAAGACCAAAGCACAAAAGAATCTATTGACATTGTAGTAAAAAAGCAGTATTCCGGAGAGCCGTATGCAGTCGTGATGAAGTCATTGATAGATAACGTCCAGTCCGTGCCAATAACGGATAATACTGGTGGCAGTCAAGATATTTTGCAATTGATAAAGGCACATCAATATATTTTGGCGCATTTTTATGAAGCGTTAGGATTGCAGACGCATGATAATATGAAACAGGAACGCCTAATTACGGCCGAAATAAATGATAATGAAAATCTGGCGAAGCTAAACATAAATGATATTTTATGTACTATCCAGGACGGATTGAACAGGGTAAATGCCATGTTTGGTACTGAAATCTCAGTACATTTAAATCCGTTGCTAGAAGAACCAGAAAAATCAAAGTCTGATGCAGAGTCAGAAGCCGAGCCGGAAGAACCAGAAGAATCAAAGTCTGATGCAGAGTCAGAAGCCGAGCCAGAAGAACCAGAAGAATCAAAGTCTGATGCAGAATCAGAAGCCGAGCTGGAAGAACCAAAAAAATCGAAGTCTGATGCAGAGTCAGAAGCCGAGCTGAAAGAACAGGATGCTGATGCATGGAAAAATTGGCGTGCAATAGCTGCACAGTATCCTGGTGCAATGGATAATCCATTGACAGCGGCTATCATCAATGTAAATGATGAATCATCAGTAGAAATAAATATTGATACTGGGGGTGATGATAATGCAGATAACACGAGAGTACCGAGAATGGGCAATAATACTTGATACTATAGGAAATCCGTTTTCAATAGCCGCCGCCTGGAATACGTTACTATCAGAAATCAACCTAGATACAACTGCCGCACTTGATGCGTTTACAGTTGATTATGAAACCGCTGTAAGCAGATATACGGATGAATATATCATTAAAATATTTGAATTAGTGTATAATACTAATAAAATCAAATATGAAAAACTGGTAGCTGCTGCAACGGCAGAGTACAACCCCATAGATAATTACAATATGGTCGAATCGTCTACAGATGTTCGGACGCCTGACCTGACAAATCAGCTGACACTAAACACAACAACAGCTATGACAGATACTAGGACAACAACAACAGCGGGCGACAGTACCACAACCAGCAAACTAAATCAGATAAAAAACACGACTGAAACGCCGAACAACTATACAGAAACGTCCACACATGCAGTAAACCCGTATGACAATCCAGGTTTTACGGATGAGTCAAAGGACACTACTGTACAATCTGGGAACCGAACGGTATCAGAGTCGTACAGCGGGAACGCGGATGAAACGACTGTGAACGCTGGTAGCACAGTAACCAATTCTGGCGGCACATCTACAACAAACAGTGGCATCAATACGAACAAAGAGACAGGCACCGATACCACGGAGCATGCGCTTACCCGACGTGGAAACATAGGTGTAACAACCACTCAACAAATGCTGGAATCAGAAATGACATTGGCAGCAAAGATGAACATATTTAAAATCATTGAACAGGACATTGCAGCAAAGTTATTTTTGCAGGTCTGGATATGATAGGAGGATTTTTTTATGCAGGTAAATCAAATCTATGAAATTTTGAAAGATGTTATGGAGGAAATTACTGGTTTACCAGTATCATCTTCAGAAACAGAGGAAGACGTTTTTATCATCAAGGAGGATTTGTCAAACATCGTAGATGTTGGCACACGACTTTTTAATTCTGGTAACAACTGGAAGGACAATTATGTAAAATCGTTAATCAATCGCATCGGCAGAATGGTATTTGTCGACAGACCCTATACAGGTTGGGCACCTAATATCATCCGCGACAGCTGGGACTATGGTTCTATCATGGCTAAGGTACGTGTAAAAACATTTGAAGCTAAGGCTAATCCATCATGGCAACTGCAAAACGGACAGACTGTAAATCAGTTTGAATACAACGCACCAGAAGTATCGCAGATTTTCTATAATAAAAAGGTTGCATGGCAAATTGACTGTTCGTTTGCGGAAATGCAGGTGCGTGAATCATTCCGCAGCTCGTCAGAATTAAACCGGTTTTTCAGCACGATTGAAGCTACTATAAATAAGTCACAGACAATGTATATCGATGCATTGGAAATGCGCGCGATAAATAATTTTATCGCAGAAAAAATCAATGCTGGAAATGGTGTTGTAGACCTTCTGGCGGGATATAATGCAGCGTATGGTACAACATTGACTGCTGCTGCTGCTATCACAAATGTAGACTTTTTACGCTATGCAGCATATACAATTTTACTTTACAAGGATAGATTAAAAGCCGCATCAGAAGTATTCAACATGAATGCAGATGATGGATATCCGACTTTCACACCGGCAGAATACTTGCATCTTGTACTTATCTCAAATGTAGCTAAGGCATTGGATGTATACCTTCAATCAGAAACTTTCCATAATGACTTCACGGAAATAGGCAACTATGATACAATCCCGTTCTGGCAATCTTCCGGTTCAAATTTTGCGACTGAAGATGTAACGCGGATAGACGTATCACCAGCATCAGATAACACAAAGACGGTAAATCGTAATTATGTTATTGGTGTAATGTTTGACCGTGATGCAATCGCTATCACAAATGAAAACCGCCGAACTACTTCAGCGTATAACGCAAACGGGGAATACTACAATAACTTTTATAAAATTGATACTTCATTTATCAATGATATGGCAGAAAATGGCGTAGTCTTTACAATAGGTACAGGCGTAATTTCATAGTAATTTTTATTTTGCCGTCGCTCATCAGCGGCGGCACTTCTGCAAAAGGGGGATGATTTTTTTGATTATTACAATTGGCACTACCAGCGACGATAAAAGAGTGCTGCACAAATCATTTTCTGGGATTGACATTAATGTGCAATTAAAACAACCATGTGACATTTTAAATCCGGTATTCATGTTGGACTATAATGCCGGTCTAGTGTCATCAAACTATCTGCATTGCCCGGAACTAAATAGATACTATTTTATAAATAATATCAATTTACTGCCGGGTCATCGGATGGAGCTGCAATGTAGTATAGACGTATTAATGTCATATAGTGAGGATATAGATACTATCAGCGCATTGATAATACGGCAAGAAAACGCTGGATTATCAATGATGGCTGATACATCAATCATGATAAAAAACTTTGCTATCATTGATACATATGCTTTCCCCGAAAAATTCGATGCAGCATTCGGTAGTTATGTAATGCAGGTCGTAGGGGGGAGCTAATATGATTCCTAGTCAATTTTACCCAACAGCGACGCAAATCAACGCTAATACAAACACAATCGATTTAACAGATAATTTTCAAAACATAGGTAATTTTACAAGTAATGGGTTAAATGCATATTATTTAGGTTATTTGCAAAAAGATAATTTGCCAGATATGTTATGTGCGTATGTAAATGAGACAGATGGCGATAATGTAGGTATAAGCAAAGTAGAGCCAGATACAGACCCTGATTTTGTTTATGTCAATCAGGCACAAAATAATTTGGATGCCGGCAGCTATCTACTATCTGCATACACATCACCAAATCCATTTAGCACTCAATACGCATATACTGCAATCAATGCAATGTCGCCGCTAAATACACGCTTTAACAATAATCAACCGATTTATATACAATATACCTACTTAATCCGCAAATGGACTGACCCGGCAAATCCATCTGACATATATTACTATACAGAATATAATTATCCCACAATCCAGGATATGGTATTATTTCTTAGCGGCATGACAAGTATTACATTTGGTATAGCATTAGGTGATGGCCATTATGACTATCCTAATCTATTTTTATCCGATTTCAGCTATCACAATGCGTACACACATGTGTATGAATATGGCGGTACCTCCTATGATGTAACATTAATGATTAATGCCGTTGGTGCTAATGTGCCAATGTTTTGCGAAAATAACGGACAGAATACCGTTGGCGGCAGGAACAACATTCAACCGACTGTCCATCAGAAAATTGAGGGCGTAGATTATATTGTTAGTGCCGGATTAGGCAGATATCGTGGAATTTTTGATATAACAAATTTTGATGAAAATTTAGTAATTGATAATATTGTAGATTATAATGGCTACGTATTCTTCTGTACACCCCTCAATTTTAATCTATCGGAAACAGGCACAAATTTTATTCGTCTCGCCGGCGATAACGCTTTCGTATTTTCGCCTTCAACCAACAGGTATCGTGTATTTATTGCACAGGGACGGAGAGATATGTCATTTATGCTGGCATTATATCCATGTTTAAACAGCACTGATATGAGCCATTGTTTTTTTCCGGAAATAGTAAACAACAAACTGACCGGGAATTTTTATAATTATTTGCAAGTCGAAGAAAAGGGCACTGATTGGCAAAAATCTGGGGAAATAGCAGACGACGAATACACCGAAGATGACAAACCGCAGCCGTCCCCATCAGACGACGGTGAGGACGATACTAGAAAACGCAACGACATAACAAATTTACCAGAAATAGGCGGTATACGGATGATTTCTGGTACAGGATTTAGCAGTTTTTATCTACTGTCAGCCTATCATGTCGCCGAACTAGGACAACTACTATCGCAAATGCCTAGCACATTCTGGGAAGCTCTTGGCACCGCTACCGACTATAAAATGTCAAACATCCTAGATTATATATCCTCTCTAAAATGGTATCCTATCAACATTGCTGCATCAGCACCGGCACTGTATCCAGATGTACAGACATCTGACATTCAGTTCGGGTTTAACGGCATCGCAAAGGTAACACTATCTTCTGCCGGGACATCATATAAACTTGGGACAGTCAATCGTGTTTTTGATATGGGTTCTGTGTATATACCCTATCGTGCAGCACAGCAGACTTTTTTAGATGCAGAACCGTACACAGATGTATATGCTAACTTGCCTTATATCGGTAAGGTGCAACTTCAGGCAAATCTCGTAATCGGATATACCATTACATGCTACTATATCATGGACTTGATTACGGGCATTGCAACTTGTTTCTTAGATAACGGGTGTGATACCATTTACACAGGTTCTGGCAAAATCGGCGTTGATATATCGGTAGCAGGCAATGACATTATAACACAGTCTGAGCGCATATCAACAGCATATATTGGTACAGTCACACATGCGATATCAAATGCACTCTCACTCGGCGGGAGTGTAGCTGCGGAAAATGCATCGGGTGCGATTGATGGCACTAGTAATATGATATCAGGTTTAGTAGCAGATAGCATAACGGCAGCTAATGCCAAACGTGGCATACCGCAGGTAGTTAGTGGCGGTTCAGGCTTTGGTTCCACCTACGCTGCTCAGACGCCCGTCATCATAGTTCAGCGTCCAGCAGTCAGGATACCAGCAGGGTACGGTCATAGTATAGGTTACATCGCAGACGCACGTTCGCGCATCGGTAGCTTATCTGGATTTACAGTATGTGATAACCCTGACTTATCAGGCATATCAGCAACATCCACAGAACTTGATATGATAAAAAATATACTATGCACAGGATTCTACGCCTAACACCGTCTCCGCACCGCGTGAGCGCATCCCGATAAATTGACCGTCCAGCAAAACATGCTGGACGGTTATTTTATACCCAGACGTTTTCCGAATACCCCTAGGACAAAATGTCCATACCCCTAGGACAAAATGTCCATACCCC
>AUXO018376532.1_pt1 | contig 11289 bp, 7 predicted proteins | sample 768731 | NCBI WGS metagenome assembly AUXO01 (sample SAMN02715735, study PRJNA202380) | gut metagenome | biome: sheep rumen | host: Ovis aries | place: New Zealand: Palmerston North | reverse complement strand
CTCTGTAATCCGAAAAGCCGGAAAGCGTTATAAATGCTGCTTTTTTATTGTCAGGTGAAACGATGAAATTCGTGGAATTAGGTCTGTCAATATCAAAAGGATCATTGCTGCTTAGCTCGTAAGTCTTAATAACAGAACCGTCTTTGGTATTTATATTTAAGAGCTTTTCATTTCCATCAAGCAGGTAAAATGAATTGTCCGCCCCGGTGTCCGCCTTCGCACGGGTAAGGTCGCCTTCGCCTGATTCATAGGTCCAAAGAAGATTTCCTGTTGATGCCGTATATGCATATAAACTTGAACTGTCCCATACGATAAATGTATCATCTGCCACATATAAAAAGTCATTAAAAGCAGGATTCACACTTTTAATATTCATTATCTCTTTATGGTCATATACATTCCATGAACAAAGATTTCCGGTATCATCAACAGCCGTAAGACTGTTTCCGTCAGGAGATACTTCGAAATGCTTTACGTGGTTCGGAGTTGAATAGTTCCATGCAGCTGTAATATTGGTTCCGTTGTCGGGAACGTAAGCCAGGGTTGCATCGGTCAGAGCCCTAAGTGCTTCGGGAGTTACCGGGGTTTCATCATTTTCTTTATGGGGCAGCGCGGCTATTGCAAGTTCAAGCGCTGAAATCCTCTGCTCGGCGGCAAGAAGATTTCTTGATCCGGCAGCGAGGTATTTTGAATGGTTCCTGAGGGAATTTAAATAATTGGTTCTTATCTTGTTGCGGCTGTACAGCATGTATCCACTGAACGCAGCAGCAAGCAAAAGAAGGGCTGCGAATGCCGCAGTAAGTCTCTTAATGGCATACTGTCTGCGGCGGTTCATAAGTTCATCGTATGAACAGCCTATAAGAGCAGAAGCAAGCCTTGGAAGTTCGGTTTTTCTGGCATGCTTAAGAGGCATCCTGTAATCACAGGAGAGTGGTTCAACAGCTGTTCTTACCTGATTAAAACTGCCGTCAGGAAGAGTCTCGTATCTGTCCTCGTAAAGGAGGATTTCCGGGATTGATTCATTTGGCTCGCCGCTTGTAAGAACAGTGAGGATTTCATTTCTTGTGTGACTTTGCAGGAAGAATCTTATCTCCCTGTCAACCCAGATCGACTGTTTTGCTTCCGGCGAACAGATGACTATAAGATAGTCCGAATTCATCAGTGCTTCTGAAATGGTGACAGAAAGATCGCTTGTCATCGGAAGGTCGTCCTTATCACGGAATATCCTCTGTATCCGCTTCATTCCTGTTTTCTTTTTAATTTTTGAAGGGATGTGGAAATGCTCCAGATCGCGCTGGATTGATTCGGCAATTTTTATATCATTTGGAGCATGTTTGTATGATATAAATGCATTGTAATGTTGTGACATTTTGAATTCCCCCGAATTTTGAAAAATGATGAACCGGCATGCGGTTGACCTTTTTTTGAATGATATCAGTTTATCACATTAAAATGAAGAATTATAGAGGAAATGCGAAGATACATGGGAAAAGATGTGTTTAATTCTTCTCTCTTGAATGATATAATATTATACATATGAACTATAGATTTAGAGGTATCATATGGACAGAGAAAAAGCATAAAAGCAGCCATAAATGAAGTAAAGGAAAAATATCCGGACTACGACATAGATATAACTCCTGACGTAGATATTTCCGACTGATAAAACAGGAGCAGGGAATGATAGCCGGACGTGGCTAATTAACTATAGAATTATAAGGTTATAAGTGATAAAATCTATATGTTATGCATAAACTGAGAAACAGTGTTTAAATATAGTAATTTTAAAAGGGAGCATAAAGAAATGAAGAAGGTAGAAGATTACATTACAACCATCCCTGATTTTCCAAATCCGGGAATCATGTTCAGAGACATTACAAGCGTTCTTTCAGACGCTGAAGGATTCAAGCTTTCAATCGATGAAATGACAAAGCTTTTAGATGGACTCCAGTTTGACGTTATCGCCGGAACAGAATCGCGAGGATTCGTATTCGGAACTCCTATTGCGTATAATGAAGGCAAGCCTTTTATACTTGTAAGAAAGAAAGGCAAGCTTCCGAGAGAGACAGTATCCGCAACCTACGATCTTGAGTATGGTACAGCTACGATAGAGATGCATAAGGACAGCATAAAACCGGGTCAGAAGGTAGTGCTTGTTGACGACCTTCTTGCTACGGGCGGAACCATGGAAGCAGCAGCAAAGCTGGTTGAGGAGCTTGGCGGAGAAGTAGTAAAGATGATATTCCTTCTTGAACTTAAGGGGCTTAAAGGAAGAGAGAGACTCTCAAAGTACGATGTTGATTCTGTCGTACAGTACGAGGGGGCCTAATTATTATAAACATTTGATTAATATGCTTAATTTTATGGAATATGCACACTTCGGAACACGCCTCTCGGCTCGATTCGAACGCGTAGCAGATACTAACCACAGGAGGTGACAGAATGCAGGATACGACAATTGAAGCTGTAAAGGAAAAGGACAAGTCTCTTGAGACTCCTGCAGATTTTACTCCGCCTGAGGAACTGTACAGGGATCTTGTGGAGAAGATAAAAGCATATCATCCGTCAGATGATTTTTCGCTTATAGAGAAAGCGTATAAGGTTGCTGATAAGGCGCATGAGGGACAGGTAAGAAAGTCCGGAGAGCCGTACATCATGCATCCTATTTGTGTTGCAATAATCCTTGCTGAACTTGAGATGGATAAGGAGACCATCATAGCAGGTCTTCTTCATGACGTTATCGAAGATACAGCGGTTACAAAGGAGGAACTTGCGGCAGAGTTTTCACCTGAAGTTGCAGAACTGGTTGATGGAGTTACAAAGCTGACACAGCTGAATCTTTCACAGGATAAGATTGAGATACAGGCAGAGAACCTTCGTAAGATGTTTCTTGCCATGGCAAAGGATATACGTGTCATTATCATAAAGCTTGCCGACAGACTTCATAACCTCAGGACACTTCAGTATCAGTCTCCTGAGAAGCAGAAGGAGAAGGCAAGGGAAACTATGGATATATATGCGCCTATAGCTCACAGGCTCGGTATATCCAAGATCAAGGTTGAACTTGATGAGATATGTATGCAGTATCTCTACCATGATGTTTATTATGAACTCAAACATCAGATTGATGAAAGTCTTTCCGAAAGAGAAAGCTTTATAAATGAAATGGTTCACGAAGTAAGGGAGTATATCAAGGAAGCCGGAATTTCAGCAGAGATTGACGGCCGTGTAAAACATATCTTCAGTATCTATAAAAAGATGGTTACACAGAATAAGACTCTCGATCAGATATACGATATATTTGCCCTTCGTATCAAGGTTGATACCGTAAGAGATTGTTATGCGGCACTCGGTATCATACATGAAAAGTATAAGCCTATACCGGGAAGATTCAAGGATTATATCGCCATGCCAAAGGCGAATATGTATCAGTCGCTTCATACCACACTTATAGGGCATGAAGGACGTCCGTTTGAGATTCAGATAAGAACCTATGAAATGCACCGTACTGCCGAATATGGTATCGCAGCTCACTGGAAATATAAAGAAGGCGGCGGTAAGGTCAGCAAGGAAGAGGAGAAGATGAACTGGCTCAAGGAGATTCTTGAGTGGCAGACTGAAACCTCCGACAATAAAGAATTCATGAGTACAGTAAAGACAGATCTCGATCTTTTCCAGGATCAGGTTTATGTCTTCACACCTGCCGGTGATGTTAAGACACTTCCGAAAGGCTCAACTACTATAGATTTTGCCTACTCGATTCATTCGGCAGTAGGAAATACAATGGTCGGTGCCAGAATAAACGGAAGACAGGTACCGATTGAGACAAAGCTTTCCAGCGGGGACAGGGTTGAGATACTTACTTCCCAGAACGGTCATGGACCTTCCATGGACTGGCTTAAGATAGTTAAAAGTGCTCAGGCAAAGAATAAGATCAATCAGTGGTTTAAGCAGGAGTACCGCGCCGACAATATCATAAAAGGTAAGAATGCGGTTGAAGCTTACTGTAAGGCTAAAGGAATCAACATGCAGGAGATTCTTAAGCCTGAACTTATGTCGAAGGCGCTGAAGAAGTATAACTATAATGACTGGGATTCACTCATGGCTGCCGTTGGACACGGCGGAATCAAGGAAGGTCAGATCATAAACAGGCTTATGGATGACCTTGAGAGAGAAAAGGAAGCGAAGAAGAACGACTCCGATGTAATGGGTGACTTCCAGGAAGGCGCAAGGCTTACAAGAAAGAGCGATGTCCCCAAGGGCGGAATCAAAGTCAAGGGAATCGATGATATCGCTGTAAGGTTTTCAAAGTGCTGTTCGCCTGTTCCGGGGGATGAGATTGTTGGATTTATCACAAGAGGACGTGGCGTTTCCATTCACAGAACGGACTGTGTAAATATCCTCAGTATGGATGAGGTGAGCCGTTCCCGTCTTATCGATGCAGAATGGGTAGAGACAGACGGAGAGGGAAGCGAAGAATATACCACAGATATCAATATCTATACAACCGGTGAACAGGGCATCATCTATGAAGTGTCCAAGATATTTACCGAAGCAAAGATTACGATTATAGGTATGAATGTACGTACCACAAAGCAGGGAAGAATGACAATTTCCATGCAGTTTGGTATTAAGTCTAAAGACCAGCTTAGAAGGATGATTGCCAAGGTTCGCAGTATTGAAGGTGTTATAGAGATAGAGAGAACGCAAGGGTAGTTTCTGCACGGGAATACTTACTGCTAATCCCTGTCATGTTAGATTAAAGGAGGATTTTCGGTGGAGAATCTAATAGTAGTAAAAAATGTGCTGGGTAATCTGGCGACAAATTGTTATACAGTGGTAAATACCACATCAAGAGAGGCAGTGATAATCGATCCTGCCGCAAATGCCGATTTCCTTCACGGAATGGTTAAAAACCAGAGCTATAAGCTTTCGGCAATTCTGCTTACCCATGCTCATTACGATCATGTTGGTGCGGTTAATAAACTTAGGGGATACTATCCTGACGTTCCTGTCATAATAGGTGAAAATGACGAGGATATACTCGGTAACTGTGCCGCAAACCTTTCGGCGATGTTCGGAGATGAACCGCTTTTCGTAAAGGCAGATAAAACGGTAGGTGACGGAGAAGAAATAAGCCTTCTCGGAACAAAAGTAAAAGTGATTGAAGTTCCGGGACACACGAAGGGCGGAGTATGCTATTACTTCGCTGAAAATGCACTTCTCTTTGACGGAGATACACTTTTTGCCGGAAGTATCGGAAGATCAGATTTTCCGACAGGTGATGGAGAATTGCTCCTTAAGTCAATAAGAGAAAAACTCTTCTCACTTCCGGATGATACAAAAGTTTATCCGGGTCATAACAGTACAACTACAATAGGACGCGAGAAAGCTACGAATATGTTTTTCGTATAAATAAGTATAGGAGCGGGCTTCTAAGGATTCAGATATATCATTTCGACGCCTCGCGGGTCTCGGCGCTTAGCGATTAATGTGCGAAGCGCATTAGAGCTTAGCGTCCGTTAGGGCACCCGCGGAGTGCGGGAGCTGTGCCGAGAAATGATATATCTGAATCCTTAAGCCATACAACACTAAAAATATCACATATCATATTTTCAGTATTTTCATCACACAGATAAGGGGGAGTCAGCTATGATATTAATAGTTCAATCAAAGACTATATACGAGAATGACCTTCGTGCTATGCTCCAGGCTTTCTTCCCTGAAGAGAAACAGTATACCGCAAAACCGTCGGAAGTTGCTGAATACGACAAGAAACTGTACAAAGAGTTTACTTTTATCCTGACAGCATTGTTTAGGGACAGAGAGGTCTGCCTTAAACTTGAGGAGCAGGGGCGAGTACTCTTTTCTGCTTATATATATGGGGATTTTGAGAACAGACAGCTCTTTAGAAATAAGCTTAAACTCGGAATCTACAGACTTCTTTCAGAGTACAGTAAAAGGACACTTCCATGGGGAAGCCTTACGGGAATGCGTCCGACCAAGATAGCAACAGCGAAGAGAAATGAAGGACTTTCGGATGAGGAAATCATAGATTATTACAGAACGACCTATGACTGCTCAAAAGAAAAAGCCTGTCTTGCAACTGCCGTATCAAAGTCGGAAGAGGGGATCTTAAATGACTATAATCCTGAAAAAGATTATACGCTTTATGTTGGGATTTCGTTCTGTCCGTCAAGATGTGTATACTGTTCATTTGCGGCATATCCTATCGCATCTTATGAGGATAAGGTTCCGGTATATATAGATGCGCTTATAAAGGAACTGCAGAACATAGCACTTATGAATGCAAGCCGCCATCTAAAGGTTATATATATCGGAGGCGGTACTCCGACAGCACTTTCAGCCGGTGAACTGGAAAGACTTCTTGCCGCGCTTGAAAGTAATTTTGACTTTTCATATCTTAAGGAATATACTGTTGAGGCCGGCCGTCCGGACAGCATCACAAGAGATAAGCTTGTGGCGATGAAAAGGCATGGCGTTACGAGAATCAGCATCAATCCTCAGACCTTAAATGAAGGAACGCTAAGGAAGATAGGCCGCGGTCACAGCGTAGCTCAGTTTGAACATGCATTTGACCTTGCGAGAAAATGTGGTTTTGATAACATCAATACAGACCTTATCGCAGGCCTTCCGGGTGAAAAGGTAAATGACATAAAGAACAGCCTTAAGGGTGTTACGGATTTAAAACCCGAGAGTATAACCATGCACAGCCTGGCTATAAAAAGAGCAGCCCAGCTTTCCGACAGGGACAGCCTTTACATAAGGGCACTCCGGGAGGAAAAAGGACAGAATCAAAATGAAGGACTAAATCTTACATTCAGCACGCTAACTGAGCAGGGTTATTCACCATATTATCTCTACAGGCAGAGGAATATTGCAGGCAATCTTGAAAATGTCGGTTATTCCCAAAAGGGTTTTGAATGCATTTATAATGTACTTATCATTGAGGAAAGAATCGATACATTTGCAGCGGGAGCAGGAGCGGTTACAAGAATCGTTCATCCCGGCGACACGAAGGTAGACAGGGTTCCGAACGTAAAGGATGTTGACGAATACATAGCGAGAGTCGATGAAATGATAGAAAGAAAACAGGAAGCGTTCTATACAAAATGATAAGTTTCGGGGCTTTAAAATGAATGATTACCGAACTGCATCAAACGCAGATTTGGTTTACATAATATATCAGATTGGAGAAAAAAATGTCAGAGTCAATGAAAGGACTGCACAGAGACTATCGTGCAGCCGAAGTAGGAGTAAGTAATGTAGGCGAGAAGATCACAGTCATGGGCTGGGTTCAGAAAAGCCGTAACAAAGGTGGTATCGTTTTTACGGATCTCAGGGACAGAAGCGGTATTCTTCAGATAGTATTTGAAGAGAAAAACTGCGGAAAAGAAGTACTTGAGAAGGCGGCATCTCTTCGTTCAGAATTCGTTATTGCCGTTACGGGTACTGTTACAAAAAGAGCGGGAGCTGTAAATGACAAGATTGCTACAGGTGAGATCGAGGTTGTTGCAGAGGATCTGAGGATTCTTTCGGAATCAGAAACACCTCCTTTCCCTATTGAAAATGATATAAAGACAAAAGAAGAGATAAGGCTTAAGTATAGATTCCTTGATCTTCGCCGTCCTGATATTCAGAAGAATCTTATTCTAAGAAGCCGTGTTACAACAAGTGTAAGAGAGTTCCTTGCAAATGAAGGATTTCTTGAGATAGAAACTCCTATACTTTGTAAGTCCACTCCTGAAGGAGCGAGAGATTACCTCGTGCCAAGCCGTGTTCATCCCGGTAACTTCTATGCACTTCCACAGTCACCTCAGCTCTTTAAGCAGCTGCTTATGGTTTCGGGATATGACAGATATTTCCAGATTGCAAAGTGCTTCCGTGATGAGGATCTTCGTGCTGACAGACAGCCGGAGTTCACACAGATAGATATGGAACTTTCATTTGTTGATATTGATGATGTCATTGATGTAAATGAAAGACTTCTGAAGAAGATATTTAAAGATGCTCTTGATTATGATATAGAGACACCTATCGAGAGAATGACATGGCAGTATGCTATGGAGCATTACGGTTCCGATAAGCCCGATCTTCGTTTCGGTGTTGAGATAAAGGATATAACAGACATAGTTTCATCATCAGAGTTTGTTGTATTTAAGGGAGCCATTTCCGGCGGCGGTACCGTAAGAGGTATAAATGCTGAGGGACTTGGCACACTTCCGAGAAAGAAGATTGATGCGCTTTCTGATTTTGTTAAAGGATATGGAGCTAAGGGACTTGCATGGCTTGCCATAAATGAAGACGGTACATTTAAGTCATCCTTTGCCAAGTTTATGTCAGAGGAAGAGTTAAATGGAATAGTTGAAAGAATGGAAGGAAAGCCGGGAGACCTGCTTCTCTTTATAGCTGATACAAAGACAAATTTCGTGCTTACAACACTTGGAGCATTAAGACTTGAAGTGGCTTCTATGATGAACATAATCGATAAAGATGCATTCAGATTTGTATGGATAACAGAATTCCCACTTCTTGAGTGGAGCGAAGAGGAAGAAAGATTCGTTGCAATGCATCATCCGTTCACGATGCCGCTTGAAGAAGACTGGGAATATATAGACAGTGATCCGGGGCGTGTTCGTGCGAAGGCTTACGATATAGTTCTGAACGGAGTTGAGCTTGGCGGAGGATCAGTCCGTATTCACCAGAATGATATTCAGGAGAAGATGTTCAGCGTTATAGGACTTTCAAAGGAATCAGCAGAAGATAAGTTCGGATTCCTTCTTACAGCATTTAAGTACGGAGTTCCGCCACATGCAGGACTTGCTTACGGACTTGACCGTCTCATAATGCTTATGGCCAAAGCCGACAGCATAAGGGATACAATGGCATTCCCTAAGATAAAAGATGCATCCGACCTTCTCACAGACGCACCAAACGTAGTCGATCCAATACAGCTCGAAGAACTTGGAATCGAAATCAAGAAAAACGATTCAGAAGAAATATCTGCTCAGTAGCAGGCGTACATAACCTAATATGAATATGACACAGAAACGCTGTTACACCACGAACCTATTATGAGTAGGGCACAGAAACAATGTTACACCACGAACTCATCATATGTATAACACATATATTATGTTACAACATAAACCCAACGTGGAAATAAAATGTGAGAGTATACCAGCGAAACCCTCTGAGGACCGTCGGTACTTAATGAATAGACACGCAAGTGTCTATGAATTTAGTATCCGCTACGTGTCCGAAGGGAGCCGAGAGGCGTGTTTCGGATGGTATACTCTCACATTTTTTATAATCCTATTATTGTATAACTCTCTACACAATACTATGCAAAACAGTATTCCTAGTAGTTCTCAGACCTTACCTCAAAGAAGCTCTGTGGATGTGCACATACAGGACAAACTCCCGGAGCCTTTGTACCTACAACAACATGACCGCAGTTACGGCATTCCCAAACCTTAACTTCACTCTTTTCAAATACTTCCTGCATCTCTACATTCTTAAGAAGAGCACGATATCTTTCTTCGTGAAGCTTTTCAATTGCGCCTACCATACGGAATTTAGCTGCAAGTGCCTTGAAGCCTTCTTCTTCAGCTGTCTTTGCAAAATCCTCATACATATCTGTCCATTCGTAATTCTCGCCGTCAGCTGCTGCTTCAAGATTAGCTTTTGTATCGCCGATTCCTTCGAGCTCTTTGAACCACATCTTAGCATGCTCTTTCTCGTTGTCAGCTGTATGAAGGAATATAGCAGCTATCTGCTCAAATCCCTCTTTCTTTGCTACTGATGCAAAATAAGTGTACTTATTTCTAGCCTGTGACTCACCTGCAAAAGCTGCCTGTAAGTTTTTTTCTGTCTGTGTTCCTGCATATTTGTTTGCCATAAAATTATCCTCCTCAATACATTTAATTAGTAGTTAACTAATAAGAGTATAACATAAGTCGGTTTAAATGAGAAACAGTTTTAAAGGGATGAATCATAAAGAATTTATGTACCGGATAAGTCTTTCCAGGGTTTTGTCAGATAGTTTAAGAGAAGCTTTGACAAGCTTTTTCTGAATGTCTGTCAGATAGACTGATTTATCTCTGTCAGTCATAAAGAATTCGGTTATGGTTATACCAAAACCTGCGCATATACGTTCTATGGAAACGGTTCCGGGGGTTTTATGCTGTGCCAGCCATGATGAAATGGTTGACTGGGTGATTCCGGAACGTTTTGAGAGCTCGGTCTCTGACCAGCCCCTAAGTTCCATAAGTTCTTTTATTCTGGAGATTACGTCGAAGGATTCATGTAAGTTTTTAGGTTTTCTATGCTGCATGATGACATTTTTTATAAAACTAGCTATATTCAAAAGTACAGTTTAAGTATATCAAAATAAACAGTCGAAAAACCATACTCATATGAGTATTATATAACTCACATGAGTATTATATTACTCATATAAGTACTATTTGAAGATAAGTATGCTTTGTAAAAAAAGCAATTCATTTGTACACATTATTATATTATGTTAAAATGGAGTTTGGTTTAATTAAGAATAGTGGTTCAGCTTTCCTAATTCATGTAGCAGGAGATTAGTTTTATATGTCATATGAAATGCTTTATGCGATCATGTATCTTGAGATCAATCTGGTCGCAGTTTTTCTAATAGCTTATATCAGATATAAAACCGCCGGGATATCAAAGATGGTAGCTCAGCGCAACTTCGCTATGGCTATTGATTCCGAGATAGCATTCTTTCTTTCGGATACTATCTATGTTATGGCAAAATGCGGAATGCTTCCTTATAACAAGTTTATAGTTATGTTAACTAAAGAAGTATATTTCTTTTCGACCGCGCTTATGTGTTTCTTCTGGTTCGTTTATTTTGAACTCATGCAGAATTCGCCTTTTATAAACAGCAGAAAAAGAGTGAGATTATCGGCTATTCCGGTTTATATTATGGCGATTCTTCTCATTGTCAATATTTTCACGGGAATACTGTTCTATGTTGACGAAAGCGGCGTATATAGGAGAGGAACTTTATTTATCGTACAGTACATTCTGGCATACGCATATATCATAATCAGTTCAGCGAGAGCGTTTATCGGAATATTCAGAAAAGAAATGCTGTCGCAGAGAAGGACGCTTATATCGCTTGCTCTGTTTCCTATCGTTCCGGCTGCATCGGGAATAGTGCAATTCATTTATCCTGAACTTCCGCTTGCGTGTGTTGCACTTGCACTTGCAACTCTTGTCATGTATCAGCAA
>AUXO014370575.1_pt1 | contig 11290 bp, 8 predicted proteins | sample 768731 | NCBI WGS metagenome assembly AUXO01 (sample SAMN02715735, study PRJNA202380) | gut metagenome | biome: sheep rumen | host: Ovis aries | place: New Zealand: Palmerston North | reverse complement strand
ATAATGGTCATTAAAATATTTCCAACAATTGGTAATATAGTTGGTAATGCATTAGATATAATAGTCAAAGCTGTTATTATTGAATTAATTACTGTTTGAGTTATTGGTCCAGTATATTCATTAATGATAGCCATTGTTCCATCTAAAATGACTCTTAATAAATTAAATACTACTGGTATTAATCCTGTTATAGCAAAATTAACAAATGATGTTAACATAGATGCTACACCAGCTCCTAAATTAGCCATGAATTCTAATAATTGCGGACCTTTACCTATTAAATTATCTATAGATTTTCCAATCAAATATAGTCCTGCACCAACTAAAGCGATTCCACCACCAATAAATAATATTGCGGCTCCAACATTCCAGATAGCATCAGCTATCTTTTTAATTCCAGCTGCGCCACCTTTTACATTTGACAATTTAGATATTCCTATTGCTAGAATTGAGAAAATAGATGCTAACGCAATCGTAGCTATTAACATTCTATCTGTAGGTAATGCAGCTAATAATGCTATAGAAGCAGCTACTGTTACAAACATACCTGATAATGTAGCCAAAACAGATATTGTTTGAGTTGCTCTCTTAATATTAGCTCGTTGAGATGATAATATATAAGCGGCTCCAGCTAAAGAGGCTACTAATACAGACATAATAAGTCCACCGCTAATAATCTGAGCTATAGGTACTCTAGATAAAATTAATAAAGATGCTGCTAATGTAATAGTAGTACCTGCTAAACCTGCAAGTAAAAGCATTAATCCTCCGACAGCTTTTAAATCTGACGGAGATCCTGCAAATCTTGATAATAGTATCATAGAACCTACTAAACCAGCAATCAATGCTAATACAGCGCCTATAGAAGACCACATTGTTCCAATGTCAATTGTTGATAATAACTTTATTGCACCGGCTATGGCTATTATAGCTGCTGCCATTGAAGCAATTAATATTGATACTGCTAATAATGTTGCTACTAATTTATTATTTTGTGGTTTATTACCACCAATAACAGCTAAAGCAGTAGTCATTTTTTTAGTTGATTTTGAAATGTAATTTAATATTATAACCATCGTTCCCAATATAACATGGAATGTGATTAAAAACATACCAAATGATTTCCAGCTCACACCTTCAAATTGTTTCATTACTTCAATTACTAATCGTAATGCCCCAATAATAGATAACATAATAGCAATCATTTTAACAAATGATTTATCTTTTTGTACTTGATTATCCATTTTAGAAACAGCTTCTGAATGTTTATTTAATAATATCATTACAGCAACAACAGCACCAATCATCAAAGTTAGAGTAATTACTAATTTAGCAAATGATGCTGCTGGATTTTGTAACTGATCAAATATTAATGCTACAATAGCTAATTTTATCATAGCATTAGCTATTGTATTTATAACTTTTGTAAGATCTTTTACTAGATTTTGTTTATTTTTCAGCTTTTTAGTTTCTTCACCAACTTTTGCTACATCTTCAACAACTCCTTTAAGATCTTCTTTAAATTTTTTAAATAAATCTTTAAAATCTTTAACTATATATACAATTACTGCTAATAATCCTATTAATATAGTTATTGCTGCTATACCAGCTAATAAATTCTTATCGACTTTTCCTAATAAATATAAAGCTGCGGATACTTTTAATAAAGCTGTGGATAATGTATTTATGGCTGTAACTAAAGAAGCCATACCTATTTTATCAATCATATCCACTAAACTATCACATATAGCACCTATAGGGTTAACAATTGCTAATATACGATAGAACATAGACCATACCATATATAATAATGCTGCAATAGCAGCTAATACAGCAATAGTCTTAATAATATTTTGTTGAGTTTTAGTTAATTCTTTCCAACGACCTGTAAATATCTTGGATAAGACATCACCTAAAGTTTGTAATGCTATACCTAAATATTTCAAGGCACCACCGATAATTGATAAACTTGCTTGTAGCATTGCTACTAAGCCTTTTAATAATTCGTTTAGACCTCCAAAGAAATCTATTAATGAACTTATTATACCACCGATAGTACCGGTCTTAGCATCTTTCGGATTAAGGCCATTTGCAAAGTCATTTATTCCTTTAGATATATTATCAAAGAATGATTTTAAATTATCAACAATACCTTTACCAGTAAGTTTAATACTAATATCGTTTAATAATTTAGGAATTAATACTAAAATATTTATTAAAGATACTACTATTTGCAATAATGATGCTAAAATTGGTAATATCTTACTTATTAAATTAGGCAATTCTGTTAAGAAATTTCTTATAGATTCACCAACAGAGGACATTTCTCCTCCATCCAAAAGTGTTGTTACAGCTGTAATAATATCTGCTATTAAAGCTACTATATTAACTGCAATACCTGATACTAATCCAACAACATATGCTGCTATATCAGCAACTTTATCTAAAACTGGTAAAATATATTGAGCTATAGCTCCTGCTAATTTTAAAACAGCTTTTGTTAAAACAGTAACTAATGTAAACAAACTTCTAGTAATCTTTATAAAGTTTTCTTCAGTACCGCCACCTTCTTTTAATCCTCTAAAGAATTCACTAACAAATTCCACTAGTTTTCCTATAGGATCAAAATTTGATATGATATTATAAATTTGCTCTATAATATTAAATACTGAATCTAAAATATAAGATGGATCTATGACATTCATTATGCTCCATAGAGCATTATTAAGTTTTGTTGCTATAGTAACTATATGTGTTAATAATCCATCTATGCCGCCAACTAATTTTGATACTCTATAAAGAACTTGATTTACTAATTGCTTTAGTGTGTAAAAAATAGGTTCTAATGCAAACTTAACACCTTGAATTACTAACAATCCAGCTCTTATTACTTTGAAAATTGCTTCAAATACAGTTCTTACAATTTTAGCTTCTTTAACAGTTTTTAGAATACTTTCTGTAAGAATATTAAGAGAATTAGTAATTCCTTTCAATGATCTAGCAATATCTTTTGCTTTATCATCTTCATCTTCCATTTCTGAAATAGGGAAGATTGTATGGAATGCTTCTGTTATTAAATTTTTGACTGCTATAACAGCATCATACAAATTCCAGAAAGCTCCTTGATTTGGTTCACCATGTTTTCCGAAAATATCATTTCTTCCGCCCATTTCTTTCCAAACGGAAAGCATTGCATTTCTGAAATTTCCACTTTCTGCAAAAACATTGTATAATTCATTTGCTAATTCTGTCCAAAGTTGTACTGCTTCATCTTTTCCACCAAAGAAAAGTTCAAATGTTTGCATCCATTTTGAAGAAACAGCATCTTTTACTGAATTAAGGACATCATTGAATGTTCTAGCTTCTTGAGAAGCTAAGAATGCTTCTTTTCCAAACTTATCTAAAGTATCACCATACTTCTCAATAACTTCAGAAGCAGTTATACCATCACGTTCTGAAATTTCATAAATTTCATCAACGGCTGCCGAATATTTATTTAAGGTTTCTACTAATACATCACTAGTAAACCAACCTTCACTTAAATATGTTAAGAAACCCGATTTCTCGAATTTCTTACCTGTTTTAGTAACAAACTTATTACCTTCTTTAGTTAATTGCCCTAAAGCGACTGCTGTTTCTAAAACTTTTTCTCTAAAGGTTTCCATATCCATATTAGCAGTCTGAATTGACATCCAGTCTTGCCTATTAATACTTCTGCCCATAGCTTGAGCTAATTGCATCATTACTCGTGATGCTGTTTGAGAATTCTGACCTGCCATTGCCGCCCAAGTTGCAATACCTTCCATAGCTTTAACTGATTTATCTAAATCTTGTCCAGCAGCAATAAATTTGCCAACATAATTGGTCATATCACTAAATGAATAAGATGTTTCATCAGCAAACCATGCTAATTTCTCTAATAATTCATTTACTATTTCTGTCTTTTGAGCATAGTCTTCTATTTCTTGGCCAGCTATTCTAATTTTTTGAGCCATCATTGTGGCTACAGAAATAGTCTTTTCACCAAATTTAGTCCATCCAGATGCTATGTTATCTACAGATAACGATTTAACAAGGATAGTTCCTAAATTTATTATTTTATTTGTAAATGTAGCTACAAATGTAGTTGTTGCTACTTGCAAAGCGGAGAATTTTAATCTAACTTTATCTAAGCCTTCTCCGACTCCTTTGAAATCGAGATTTTGCTTAAGATTTTCTAATGATTTATTCGTTTGTTTAATGTTCTTCTCAAATTGTTTGTTGTCAAACTCCATGCGAACAACTCTAGTATCAACTTTGTCATTCATATGTCATTAAGCTCCTCCCGTTATTTAATTTATTTCTTGTTGTCTATATATTTATAAATTTCTTTAATAGTCTCATCGATATAATGAGTACCTGAAACATATCTACCACTTGGAGTAGCATGTCCAGTATCTACTAAAATAGCAATATTTAATCCATTTTGAATATTACTATTATTTACATATATGACATACTGATTATGTTCTTTTTCAATTGTATAGCTCCAAGATTCGGCTGTTTTACCAGATTTAGTAGGAGTATTTTTACGGAATAATTCAATAGATTTTTCTGCTATTTCTATTATTTCTTCTTCCGTAAACATTGATTCTCTATGATTTAATAAAAAAGTCTCAGTATTTTTAAAGTTACCTGACTTTTTTATATTAACCATTCGACCCAAGTTTTAATCTCCTTTGAGCGTTAATAGCTCTATTTTGAGCAATAATATCACTTCTAGACATTTTATTAGTTTTTCCATGTTGTTCATCACTCTTTATTCTAGCAATTCTTAATAAAACTAAAAGTCTATTTAAATGCCATTTTTGATATGATTCTGGAATATTATATAATGTCATCCAATAATATATTAACTCACTGGTAACTTTAGACGTATCTTTTTTTGGAGATGACCCTGCTTGTGAATTGTAAGAAAATTTAGTGGCCGTCATAGGATCTATAATATAGTCATTAATTTTCTTAATTTCATCTGTATCAAGATATTTATATGTATCATCAGGAACATTCTGAGTGATTGTCATCATCTTGACATAGTCAAGTGTTTCTTCATTAGTTTTTTCCGAATCTATAAAGGGTCTTTTATATTTCGCTTCCCACTTGGAAAGGGAGACTAATGAATGTTCTAAAACAATTGTTCTACCAGGAACTGTTTTATACTCAAATTCTTGAGTAGCTTCATTCCATAATTGAACTTCTTTAGTTTTAATTTTTAGTTCTAGCATTTTATAGCCTCCCTATATTTTTCAAACTTAACTATTTGATTTTGTTTCGAGTGTTTTACGAGCTTCTTTGCTTAATTCTGCAGGCATAATGCCTAAAACAAATTCAGACATTTTATCAGCATCTGTTGTTAATTCACTCATTAATGCGTCAAAAGCTGCATGGCATTCGAATTCTTTTCTTTTTTCTTCAGATTTAAGATGTTTCTTACCATCTGGAGAAATTTCACCATAGGATTTTAATACGAGTTCTTTAACAACATCGTACATTTTTTCGGCGTTTTGTTCAGCAGCGATTTTTTGTAAATAACCACCAAATCCGCCCGGATACTTAACTTCTAATTCTGTCAATTCAGTTTTAGTTAAATTGAAGAAGAAGCTTTCTTTTTGTTTGTTGCCTAAAAAATCTTCATAGGCGATTTCTTTTTTTAACATAATTTATTTACTCCTTTTTAATAATGTTAAAAAGATCCCTCCGATCCAATCATTTTGAATTTTTATCAAATTTAGAAAGGAGGGACCTTGTTTTATGAACAGGTTAACGTGATAAGTACGCTACCAAGTTCGTAATTAGATTAACCTTCTGCAACAACGAGTGTTACTGCATTAGATTCATCACTGTTTAAATAGCCGGCTGCTTGAGCAACGGCTTTAACTGTGTGACTACCAGCTTCTGTATAGCCTAAAGTGGTATATGTAACAGTTGTGACTGCCCCAGTCTTTGCAACATTACCAACAAAGGCTGTGCCTTCATAAATGTCGAAAGATGTAGCCGCAGAATCAGCTTCAACTGTGATTGTTAATTCACCGTCGGTATCATTACCTGCTAAAACTGGAGCTGCTAATTTTTCGTGATTGCTACCACTGATAATGCTGATGATTTCGTCAGGCATTGGAAGTCTTGCATCGCTTTCAGTATCGCCATAAAGAACTGCTTCTAATCTGGCAAGTGCTTCTGCGGAAACTTTTGTTGAATCAATAACAAGGTGAGCCATTGGTTTATAACCGGTGACTTCGACAGGTGTTGTTGAAACTTCCCATGAAAGTGTTCTTGCTTCTGGGGAATCATTGATTGTTTCGTTAGCTCTTTCGGAGACAGCTGCTAAACAACCATAGATGATGTGGATTTTATAACCAAGTTGAGCATTAACTGCGCTTCCGAGTCTTGTTCTGTAACAGAAACCGAAAGTTCTTCTTTCTTGACCTGTAACTTGAAGACCTGGAACTGGTTCCACACAACCTTCGCATAAAGCGAATTCATCTGGATAGTAGTAAGCTTCGATTGTAGCTTTGAAATCTTCGGCAGACATTAAATTAAAGTATTTAATATTATCTGCATATAAAGGTGTAACTTCTGCGCCTTCTGGGCTTTCTGTAACGGCTGTTAAACCATTCCATGCGACACCTTTTTCATAGTTTTGACCATTTGTTGCTAATAAGTATAAAACGCCATGGTCAACGCCATGTTCGTAAAAGCGTTTTTCTGGTGCATCCCATTGTAATTTTGGCATGTGAATATCCTCCTAAAAATAGATATCGAATATGTCATGATTAAGTTGTTCAACGGCATAATGTCTTACAAATTTTGCATATCTGAATTTATTCATTCTAGCAATAATTGCACTATCTGGATTTGCATCAATTACAGTTACTCTGTATTTAACATTTTCCAAATATACTCCGTCATTTGCATGTACATTGTCTATATCATGACGTTCATAGACAATACATGGATAGCTTAATATTGTTTTTTCTGGAGGTTGAAAATAAACATTCCTGGAACCAAGAATATTTACTAAATCTTCGTGTAAATCTCTTCTATCATACATTATACACACCTCCTAAAGTTAAGATGAGTCGAGGATATTGCACTTCAACGTTTGTAACCCTCCATGCAATACCCGTTCTTCCATCTTTTACATACTTTATTAAGTGAAAATGTTCATTGGCATATGGATCAGATACTATGCTAACGATATTATTAATATTAATATCATCATTAACTTTTTCGCGAGATTCTAATTGACGAGTGTTCTTTAGGAAATCCCCAACTACTTGTTTTTCAGTATAATCCTGAATCCATACACCTGGCTGGGATTCACTTTCTTTAGAAACCCCGTATCCTATTACACCATAAAATTTTGCCATTTTGAATTTATCTCACTTTTAGTATTATTCGCCTTCGCCTTCGCTTGGTGTTTCAGAATTAGCTTCTTGAGAAGATTTTCTGAAGACGAATGCTGAATATGGTGTTGTGTTTGCACCAGATAATTTTTGTTCAATTAAATAGTGCATTTTGTTGAAGTCGATATCGAAATCATCGAAGAACTTCGCAGAACCTTTTGGATTGCTACCGATTGTGTAGTCTTTAAGGTCAATCATGATACATAAATTATTACCCATGACACTTGCTGGGACTGGAACAATCTTGCTAACTAACATAGCAGTTTGTAATTCGACGACGTCTTTATAAATACGACGTTGGTTGAGGTCTTTTAATAATAACATTCTGGATAAGACGTCACGTCTAACGAATGCTGTAATAGTACCAGAACCTTTGTAGTCTTCTTGTGCGACGACAGATTCATCAACTAATAAACCTGCTAATTCAGCAACTGTTGAGGAAGCATTACCAAGTAATCTTTCCATTGTATAGATGCTGTTTGTGGTATCATTAGCAATTGGACGAATGCGATCTTCTTTAATCTTATCTTCGGCAAGGTTATCACGACCATCACCGACTAAGATAGCACGAGCGATTTCTTCTCTTAATTTAGATCTCATCTCAGATTTGATGAATGCGACGATATCGAAATCTGTGATATCGATTTCTTCATCTCTATGCATAGATTGTCTCTTATAGACCATTTGTCCATCTGTTTCACGTTTGAATGCTAAAAGAATTTGTTCAATTTTCTTTTTGTTGGCAGCAACGTTTGCTGGTAACCAACCCTTAGCACGGGCTTCATCTTCTGTTAAATCAAAGTAAATTGATCTAATTTTTGTGAATGGAACGTGATTAACACCATTCATGATTGCATCAACCCAACCTTGTTCGATGTTAACGACTTTTGGTTGACCATTGACTAATTTGTATTCAGGCATTAAATTTTCAATACCTGTAACACCGTGTTCTAAACATGCGTCTTTTAAGGAGCCTGTTCTTGACTTTCTGGCTTCATTAATAATATCTAATTGTTCCGCATGGGTAAGTTCTTGTTCTTGTTCGACGACCTTACCTTCTTCGTCTGTAATTTTAACTTTGTGCATCAAAGTATCTTCAAAAGCATTGTGTTTCATTTCAGATTTACCTCCGTTATTCGCTGCTTCTTCGTGTGCCAAACCAACTAAGAAATATGTAACATTTAATTGTTCATCATTCATTGAATCGAGAACTTCTTTAATTGTTTTTTCTTCTTTGTCGGCATGTTTGAGATTTTCACCATTTTCACCATTTTCGTCTGGTTTTGGTTGAGGTTCTCCACCTTCTTCTGGTTTTGGATCTTGTTCAGCACCTTTATTGGCGTCTGGAGCAGGATCATTATGATTTTCCTCTGGTTTTACTTCTTCAGAGTGAGAAATTAAATTGCCATTTTCATCAACGTTAGCATCAATATCATGATCGCCAACTAATCTGATGATGGATTCGTCATACTCTGAACCAGATTCATCTGAATGGGTTAAAGAGACTGTGTCAATTGTCGCTTTTGGATTTGCTCCAGCTAATACTAAACTGACTTCTCTGATAACGCCATGCATAACTTCATTTGCGTTGTTAATTTTTAATTTATTAGCGCAAATGGATAACGAACAAATGTCACCGTTGGCAACAGATTCTTTACCTAATTTACCGTTAGGTGTATTGTTAAATGTACAATACGCATAAACACCATCAGCACGATGCTCTAAAATAGCATGACCTAAAACATTATCAATACTATCGTGTTTGTGATTCCAAACTAATGGTACTGTAACTCCGTCACATTCTTTAAAAGCATTTTGTTTAATGGTTTTGCCATCCGAACACTTGACGTTGTATTTGGTAGCAATGCCACCAAAATCATACTTTGCTGGTTTTTTCATTGTAATTTTACAACCTCCATTGTCCAGTTCTATCTTGCATTATCATCTTTTAAGCTGCTTTTGATGATATCTACAGGATTGTTTTCTGCTGAAGGAGTAACTGGGTTACTCTGATTTTCAGCCTCATTTAAATTCCTATTACGAAGTTCGTCTGCTTTAGGATCCTTAGAAGGTTTTAAGCCAATAGCTTGTCTAACCTCATTAGGAGACATGATTTCATTTCTAGTAAATTTGTCGGCTAATTCAGCCATCTGTTCTGCAGCAACAAATTGGAATGGATCATAGAAATACATGATTCGTTCACCTTTTGCATAAGCTTCTTCAGATATATATTTCCTAGTCATTTCTTCTGCTATGCAGGTACGTGTAGGATTTACAATTCGGTTCCTATAATTTAACATAGTTGCTTCATTAGCAGAGCCATTTAATACGCCATCAGTAAGTCCTAACTGGCTGAGAAGCATACTCGTATAGTACGTAATTGAAGCCATTAAATTGTTTTCTGCTGGACGATTCAACTGTGTTATCTTTTCGGTACCATCAGTATAAGCAATACCATATTTTGATTCACTTAACTGTTGTTGTATGTCAGCGCGTCTCTCCGCAGCTTGAGCTTTACGCGCGTCTGTCTTGATTACGTAAGGAAGTTGAATAATTAAATTCAATTTTCCAGATGCAGAATCAGCATCTACGACATCAAGCAGATTTAACTTAGAAATCAATCTTTGTGCAATAGAATTTCTTTCATTCATGATTGCATAAAAAGGATTTTCTATGATAGCAGTATTCTTTTTGAATACTTTTATCTCTCTTTTTGTTCCAGTTCTATCATCATAAACTTCTGTAGTAATATAATTTGGATACCAATTTATTATTCTACCAGTTCGCATTGATAAAATATCAAATTTCGCTGGAGATTTTTGTTCACCAGTTTCTAGATCTATTACTGGTGGTTCTCTATCAGTATCTACTGGAACTACGGCTATACAGCCTTCATCAAACATTGACATAACAACATCTTGTAAAAATGCTCTGCCTGTTTGATCTTTATTTGCCGAATACTTTAAACGTTTATTTAACTCAGAGTCTATTTCTTCAACAAAATTATCTTCTTTATCAACTTTAACATGTCTAAAATCAGCGGATACAACATCCATAGCTATTCTAGTATATATAGTTGTGATAAAGGTTCTTTCTTGACCTCTAGAATAATACATTCTATCAGGTCTTGAAAATGATCCAGAACCAAGTTCATATAATTGTGGAATATTAATTACTTGTGGTTGAGGATTTTCTTGTGGAGGCCCTTTACCAAAAAAGGCGTTCCAACCATGTTTTAATCTGTCTAATAAGCCCATTTTATACGCCTCCGCCGTTTAATTCTTTTAAAATATCTTTAACAAACTGATCACCATTATTAGCTGTTATCATAAATACTTTTACTTTTTTGTTTTGATCTATTAATCTTTGAACATTATTTCTAGTAGCGCCTGCGCCACCTTTTTCTAATATAACAGCGAAACCTTTTTTAGCAGCATTGCTCATAGCAATATCTTTCATTTTAAGGCCTTCTTTACTATTTGGATCTAGACCATAGGTATTTATTTTATGGATTATCCATCCCTTATTCGCCAAATATCTTGGTGAATCACTTGTAGTATAGATAGATACTTTGGAATATTTTTTACTATTTAAGTAATCTTGAACCTGAGAATCTATCCCAGGAGCATCACCTACAATAATATTATTATTATTTTTAATGTATTTATCTATTTCAGATTTAATTTCTTTAGGTAATTCTTTTCTATAATATTCAGAATTTGGATCTGTGGTTTTACTAGATCCTGATATAAAAACTGATTTATAGCGTTCCTTACCTTCTGGAGTAAGGGTTCCGTCCTCGTTTTGGTAACGACGGACTCCCCACTTCTGACCTTTAATGCCAT
>AUXO010431270.1_pt1 | contig 11290 bp, 15 predicted proteins | sample 768731 | NCBI WGS metagenome assembly AUXO01 (sample SAMN02715735, study PRJNA202380) | gut metagenome | biome: sheep rumen | host: Ovis aries | place: New Zealand: Palmerston North | reverse complement strand
TAATTTTAGCATATTTTTTGTTATAAATAAATATATTACTTATGGGAGGATGATGTTGTGAATAATTTTGCAAATCAAAATAGTTTTCCAGGCAATCCTTTATTTACTAACGGCGAGGCAGTTCCAAATCAACAGACACAGGTAAATTTTGGAAGACCTATTATTGAGCAATCTTATATAGAAAATATTTTAAGATTAAATAGAGGTAAAAAGGTAGAAGTGTATGCATCTTATCCAGATTCTAGCGATTGGCGAGATATGGTATTTTCAGGTATTGTGGAACAGTCCGGCAGGGATCATATAATACTTAGTGATCCTAAAACTGGAAAATGGTATTTAATCTTATTAATTTATGTTAATTATATTAAATTTGATGAAAGAATTACTTCTAGTCCAGAATTTTATCCTAACAATTGAAATAATAATTTAAGTTTGTTATAATGTTTTTAGGGTGAGTAATATGGGAATATTTATAACTTGCGCATCATTATTAATTCTTATTTGTTTGATTCTTATTTGGATTGCGTCTACTTATAATAGATTTCAAATTTTTATCATAAGGATAAACGAAGCTGAGACTAATATTGACTCAGTTTTGCGTAAGAGATTTGATTTACTTAATAAGTCTACGGCTATAATAAAAGAAAATTCTGATACTGATGAAGATGTTTTAGATCAGATTGAAAAATTGAAATCCAAGAAGTTATCTAATTTCGAATTAGATCGTAAGCTTTATGACGCTTTAAAAGAGTTCAATAAATATAAGGAACGTTTTCCAAAATTAAAAAATAATGATGCTTTTGTAAAAATAGATGTAGAAATTACGGAATCTGAAGCAGAAATTGTCGCTTTTAGAAAATATTATAATGATATTATTACCGACTATAATAAAATAGTTAAATCTTTTCCAACTAATTTAGTGGCGTTATTTTTTCATTTTAAAACTAAGCTTTATTTTGATGGTAAAGACATGAGTGATGATGATATAAAAGACTTTAAACTATAGATCAATTATTTGATCTTTTTTTATGTATTTTTTTTACGTTAATCACATATAATTTTTTGGTGATATTATGAATTTTAAGGTTGGTGATTTAGTAACACGTAATTCTCACGGTAATGATATTATTTTTAAAATTATTTCCATTGATAATAATTTAGTTCAGTTAAAAGGAGTTAATGTAAGGTTACTTGTCGATAGTGATATAACTGATTTAAAAGCTTATGACAATGAGGATATTGAGCAGGAAGAATCTTTTATGAAAAGGGCTTATCAAACTCCCCTTCTTGACCGAAATGACTATTTTTATTTGCCTGGGAAAATTTTACATATTGATAGTGATTCTGATTATTTATCAAGGTGTTTAGATTACTATGATAAATCTAATGTTTGGTCAATGGGTATAAATGAGCGCGAGGAAGAAATTCCTAATAATATTAAAGAATGGTTGTTAAGGTATAAGCCTAATATCTTAGTAATTACAGGGCATGATGCTTATTATAAGCGTAAGGGGGCTACAAGTGATATAAATGCTTATAAAAACAGTAAGTATTTTGTAGAAGCGATTAAAAGGGCTAGAGAGTATGAAGATAGTCATGAAAAGCTTATAATTGTCTCTGGGGGCTGTGGTTCATGTTATGAAGAATTAATAAAGGCTGGTGCTAATTTTGCTTCTAGTCCTAAAAGGATTAATATCCATGCGCTTGATCCAGCCATAATTGCAGTTAAAATGAGTTTATCTGATATTAATAAAAACATTGATTTGAAAGATATTTTAAGTCAAACTAAATATGGCAAAGACGGGATTGGTGGTATAATTACGAAAGGAACTATGTATGTTGGATATCCAAGGTAGACCTTGTAATAACTCTATGGTTAAAAATGTCTTATTACCATATATTGGCAAAGATGTTAAAATAAAATATGATTTGGGGCGGAATAAATATGAAGTCTACGAGGCTAAAATAACTAAGATATATAATTCTGTTTTTTTAGTAAAGCTTAAAGATAATACTGTTAAATCCTTCTCTTTTGCTGATATAATAACGAAAAATATAAAAATATATTGATTTTTGTATTTAAATATTGTACAATTAAGATGAAATCATGCTAGAAGGGAGAGGTTATCTTGAAAATTACATCAGTCAATGTTCGAAAAGTCGACAGTGAAAACCGTATGCGTGGTATCGCTTCAGTAGTGCTAGATGATTGCTTTGCTATCCACGGAATTAGGATTATCGAAGGCGACGGTGGTTTATTTACCGCTATGCCTAGTCGTAAAACTAATGACGGCACATATCACGATATTGCTCATCCAATTACATCTGAGTGCCGTAAAGAATTCGAAGATGCTATTATTGAAGAGTATAACAATGTTAAAGAAGAAGACGAATAATTCGTCTTTTTTTGTTTAGTAAGCATATACTTTTTTAGGAGGATTTTATGGACAAGATTGATAGTGTAATTACTTCATTAAATCATAGTGTTACAGTTAATGAAAGAAAAAATATTATTATTACTGGTGTTAAAAAAATAGAGAGTTTTGATGAAACTGAATTTTTTATGGAAACAAGTATGGGAAATTTAACTTTAAAAGGTAGTGATTTAGAAATTATAAAGTTAGATACCTATCAAGGTAATGTTTCAATAAAAGGCAAACTAGATAGTCTTTCTTATTCAGAAGGTGAAAATAAAGAGAAAGACGGCGGGCTATTTACTAAGCTGTTTAAGTAATGAATTTAAAAATACAGATATTATCTATTGTTTTTTCTTTTCTCTTTGGTTTGGCCTTCTCACTATTTTTAAATTTAAATTTTAAGATAATATATAACAAAAGCAAAGTGATTAAGTATTTAGGTTCTTTTTTAGTTATTTTAATAAGTGTTTTAATATATTTTATCCTACTTCAAAGAATATGTAATTCATATTTTCATCCATATCATTTATTAGTAATAATTTTTGGTTTTTACTTTAAATCACTTATTTTTAAAATTAAGTAGTGATTCATTATATTGTAAAAAAAGATAAAAGGTGTTATACTTTTAGTGATAGTAGAGGTGATTTAATGGCTAAACGGGTTTCTAAAAAAACTAAAATGAGGCTCATGATATTGGGCCCTTTGGCTTTTTTTATAATTGGTTATTGTCTTTTTACTCTAGTTACTACTACTATTAATTTATATAATTTACGAAGGGAAGAAAAAGAATTAAACGAACAGCTTACTAATCTACAAGCTGATGCCAAATCATTAAAAACGGAAATAAATAAACTTCAAGATAAAGAATACATAGCTAGGTACGCCAGAGAAAATTATTTATACACTAAAAACGGTGAATATGTTATTAAGTTAGATGATGATGGAAAAAAAATTAAGGAAGTCAAGGCTAATTATAATAATGATTATTTAATATATGGATGCACAATTATAATAATTTTAATATTTTTATTTATTATTAAAAGGCATTTTAAAAGTAAAAGAAAAAAACGCTGAAAAAGCGTTTTTATTATATTTTTAAATGTTTTTTTACGGCTCTCCATGAACCAAACATACCGACTAAAATACCAACTAATACTAAAATAGATGATGTGGTATAAACAAATGGAACTGGTTTTATTAGTTTTATGAAGTTTGAGAATAAGTGTCCACCAAATTTGTTATATAGTTCGGTATAGCCATATATTGTAATAATCACCGGTATTATTGAACCTAGAAGCCCTAAGACTAGTCCTTCAATAATAAATGGTATTCTAATATTTATATTAGATGCACCTATTAATCTCATAATACCAATTTCTCTTTGCCTTGAACTTATAGTTATTTTAATAGTGTTAGAAATTAAAAATGCGGTAACTAAGATTAAGGCTACTACAGCACCAATACAAATTTTATGAATAAATTCAAAAGTGGCAATTAATTGTTCAACCATTCCTTCACCGTATTTTACTACTGTAATACCATCTATTTTTTTTATTTCATCGGCAACATTTTTAATTTTATTTATATCTATTACTTTTACTTGGTATGTGTTTTGAATTGGGTTTTCCTCATCTGTCCAATTTTTCATTATACTGTCGAAGACATCAGAAGAATCTCTCATTTCTTCGGTAATTGCTTGTTTTGATTTAAATTCATATTTGTCTACGTTATCAATTACGCTAATTTGGTCTTTAATTTCTTCTATTTTATCTTCGTCAGCTTCATTGTCAATAAAAGCCACAATGGTGACGTCTCTTTCAACTAATAAAGTAAAATTGTTAACATTTTCTGAAAGGACCATTGATATCGCAACAACAATTAAGGTTATCGTAATACAGGAAATAGAAGCAAATGATAATGAAAAATTTCTAAATACACCTTTAAAGGCGTCTCTTATATTTCTTCCAATAATTCTAACTGTTTTCATGCTTATACGTTCCTTTCTCATAATCTTTTAATACTCTTCCAGCATCTAAAACGATTACTCTTTTATTCATTTGTTTTACTATATTAATGTCGTGCGTTACCATTATAATGGTTGTCCCTAATTTATTAATTTCTTCAAGGACTTTCATTATTTCCATGCTTGTTTCTGGGTCTAGGTTTCCTGTTGGCTCATCGCAGATTAATAACTTTGGTCCATTTACAATTGCTCTAGCAATGGCTACTCTTTGTTGCTCTCCGCCTGATAATTGAGCCGGATAGTTTTTAATTTTACTTTTTAATCCTACTAATTCTAGCACTTTTATTACTTTGGCATGGATTTCGTCTTTTGGAAGGCCAAATATTTCTAAGGCAAAAGCTACGTTTTCATATACTGTTGATTTTGGAAGTAGTTTATAGTCTTGAAAAACAACTCCTATTTTTCTTCTTAGCTTATATACTTTTCCGTTTCTAAGTTTGCCAACGTCAATACCTCCTACGACAATTTGTCCGGCGGTTGGTTTTTCTTCTCTATATAACATTTTTATTAATGTACTTTTTCCGCAGCCAGTTGAACCTATTATGAAAACAAAATCTCCTTTGGCGATTGTTAGATTTAATCCTTGAATAGCTGTAACTCCTGTACGATATGTTTTTTTTACGTTTGTAAGTTTTATTAAATCCATTTAATTCACTTCTTTCTATTCTTCGTCTATTTTCCCTTGAATTTCATAGGTGTCAGTGGCTATAACAAAGGCATTTGGGTCTAGTTTTTTTATTCCTTCGGTGGCTAAAAAATATTCTCTTGTTGGAATGGCACATAATAATATTTTTTTATTGCTACCTGTATAACCGCCTTTGGCTTCTATTTCTGTAATGCCACGGTTTAGGCTTTTTATTATGAAAGATTTTATTTCTTTATCTTTGCTTGTTACTATTTGTAGCGTCTTGTATTCTGATATACCCATGATAACTCTATCACTTACGGCTCCAGAAATAGCCACATATATTATTGAATATATGAAGGCATCCCAGCCAAACACAATACCGCCAGCAAACATAATTAATCCTTCAGAGTATATACTTGCTTTACTGTAAGGCATTTTCCCGTATACAGAAAAAATTTGTTTTAAAACGTCTGTTCCTCCACTTGTAAAATTATTTTTAAAAATTAGTCCTGAGCCTATTCCTGAAATTAGGGCTCCACATAGAGTAATAACTATATGTTCTGTGTTTCCAAGATTAATATAATTTGGTAAAAAGTCTGTTACTTTTACTAATAATGGATACAAAATAGATCCAATTATGGTTGTTCTTGTTTTTTCAGGTCCTAGAAAAACAAAACTGGCAATTAATAATAAGACATTTCCTATTAATATAATTACTGAAGGATCTATTTTAAATAGTGATTCTGTCATAATAGATATTCCACTTACTCCTGAAATTAGATGAAGTGGTTTTAAAAATAAATTAAAGGATACTGCTGATAATAATACTCCGAGTAAAAATAGCATTGTTCTTTTTAATTTTTTGCTATTATAAATTTCTTGAACTAGTAATTTGTTATCGACTAATGGTTTATGATTAAATATCATTAGCGTTCCTCCTTAAATTAGAATTTATAAAGGCATCTATTTCTCCATCTAAAACTTTTCCAACATTTGTCTCTTCGGTATTTGTTCGGTGATCTTTTACGAGCGAATATGGATGCATAACGTAACTTCTAATTTGAGAGCCAAAATTTATGTCTTTTTGTTCCCCTTTTAATTCTTTTATTTCTTGTTTTTTAACTTCTGTCATCATTTCAAATAATTTACTTCTAAGTATCTGCATTGCTTTTTCTTTGTTTTGTACTTGGCTTCTTTCGTTTTGGCATGTTACAACTACTCCGGTCGGAAGATGGGTGATACGGACTGCACTATCAGTTGTGTTTACTGATTGCCCGCCAGCTCCAGATGAGTGAAAAACATCTATTTTTAAATCATTTTGGTTTATTTCAATGTCAACTTTGTCATCCACTACAGGGGTAACACTTATAGACGCAAATGATGTATGTCTTCTTGCACCGGAGTCAAATGGTGAAATTCTAACTAATCTATGAATTCCTTTTTCATTTTTTAGGTATCCATAAGCGTTAGCTCCACTGACGATTATGGTTATACTTTTGATGCCGGCTTCTAATCCTGGCTGTTTGTCAACGATTTCTTCTTTGTATCCTTGTTTTAGAATCCATTTTGAGTACATTCTATAAAGCATATTAGCCCAATCGCAGGCTTCTGTGCCACCTGCTCCAGAGTGAATTTCTAAAACAGCGTCATTATGATCATATTTCCCGTTTAATAGGACTTCTATTTCTATGTTTTCAAGATCTTTACTAATTTTTGGATATTCTTCTTGTGAAAATTGCAAAGCTTCTTCGGAACCTGCATTTAAATTTTCAATGTGGAATTCCACATCTTCTTTTATTTTTTTGGCTTTATCTAACGTACTTTTTATTTGATTAAATTCATTTATTGTTTGTTCGGCTTTTCGACGATCTGTCCAAAAATTGTCTTCTTTCATGACTTTATCTAGTTTTTCTAATTTTTTTTGTTTGTTTTCTGGGTCAAAGTGACCTCCATATATCATTTATTTGTTTTAAAAACTGTTCATAAATAGTTGTCAATTCTTTTTTATCCATAGTTACCATCCTATCTTTATCATTATAACATTTTCTATCTTCTTTTACTAGGCAAGCGTTTAAAAAAATTAAAGTTATTCTTTAATTTTTTTTAGTATAAAGTATCTACATTCATATGAACAATGTTTTTTGATATAATTATCTACATTTTTTATGTCGTTAATTTGTTTAAAGTTTTTATTTGTTTTATCGCAAAAACCTTTTAGTCTTAATTTCCCGTATGACCAGTCTCCTAAAACATAATCATAGTCGTCAAAATACTCTGTCCAAATTTCTTTAATACTGTCATAGTCAAAGCCTTCTTTGTAATTTTTCATAAGTTCATATTTATTACTCAATTCATATGTTTTCATATTATTACCTCTGCTATTAGTTTATCATATATTGTAAATAAAGTCTAATTTGGAATGACTATTTGTTTACTTTCTTTTGTTCCAATATAATACTCTGGTATTTTCCCGTTAATTAGTTTTATGGCCACAGGAACCTTGGCTGATACGACAATATTTTTATCATAAAATGGTAATATTATATTTTCAGTAACTTTTAAATTGATAAATACTTTTATCAGTGAATTATTAATTCCGTAATCATCAACTTCTGCTGAAATATAGCTTATAACGTCTCCAGCCAGTGATACCTTTACAGGTATTTTAGGGCCTAGGTTAGCTGTAATTGGGTTATTTGTTATGACACCACTATTTATAAAGGCGATAATTCCTTTTTTTAAATTTGTTTCATCATATGTTTTTAAGATGTTTTGATTTTTTATATTTCCTTTTTCAATGTTTTTTATGTCCTCTTGGATTTTTCTTGTAGTTTGGGTTAAATATTTGTTGATATTGATTGTGTTAAAATCAACAGATTTGATGTCACTGCCGTCATATTTTACTTCAAAGATTTCTTCTGGTTTTGCTTTAGTTGTGATGGTCTCTGCTATGGCGTCATTTATAATGATGTTCGAAAATTTTTTTGTTTCTGTTTCTGCATATTTAAAAAAAACGGGGGTTATTTTTTTACCGGCGATATTTATTAAAATTACCGAGCTTATAAGTACTGTAATTGTTACTAATAATATAATATTGATTCGTTTTTTCTTTAATCTTATTTTTTTCATATTTAATTATATGATTTGTTTTCAATAATAAAGACTAGCTACATGCTAGTCATTTACGATATTTAAATTTATAAGTTGTCTCTAGTTTAACGTCTTCTCTTTCATTAAAAGTTTTTATACTTTCGTTTATTTCGCTTTCAAATTCATTTTTTTCTAATGGGTTTTCAAGTATTTTTAACGAAAGTGTTTCATATTTTATTCTAAATCTAGTCATTGTTTTATTTTCTTCTGTTCGGTAAGATTTAGTTATTTCATTAATATGACTTGTTTCACTCCATGATGACCAGTTTGATTCGCTTTCTAGTTGTGTATCTTTATATGGTTTTCCTTCTTGAGCTGATGAAGAAAAGTTACTGTACTTACGTTTTTGTCCATTGTACCAGCGCCACTGCTTATCCCTGTAGTGATATAAAGTTGCTGTTTCACTATCAAATTGATTATATTTTTTAGTATCTACTTCATCTCTTGGCGTATATTTCCCGTTATTAAAATATACTTTTTTATTATTTTTATCTAGATAATAGTATTTATAGCCTTGCGTAGACTCGATGCTTCTGTATGATTTTTCTTCTGGATAATCTAATGAATAGTTAGACCATTTTGAATATTTTTCTGTGCTTTCATCTTTGTTTTCAAACCCACTTGGTTTTTCTGATGAAAACTCTGAATAACTACCTTCAATGTCATACCATTTCCAGCTTATATCGCGGTACCTATAATACTCTGTATCTTCTTTTTCGTAGGTGTATATATTTGACTCACTTGGAATTTCTGGAATTTCTGTCATATCATTTGGTAAGTTAATACCGTACTTTGAAACTTCATCTGATATTTCATCTTGGTCAAAATATTTAGACCATTTTGTTGTATTCATTTCACGTTCGTAATAATTATAATATGGAATAACGTCGATTACAGTCTTTCCTTTAGGATATTTTGTTTGAAGGCTACTCCAGTTTCCAAATCTTTTATCTGTTGTACATGAATTACAATTTTTAACATCTAGGGTATAGATATATTCGTCTTTATATTTTGTAATTTTTACGGTTCCAGAACACAGCATATTATTTGTATTTGTGCTTTTCAAATATTGGTTTGAATATAATGTCCCTATGCTGACTATAACACTATCTCCTTCAACATCAGGCATATCTAATTCGTTTTGGGCGTATAAAAGTGAAGATTTTTTTATTTCTTCATATACTCCTTTGCAATGATTGTTTTGAAAGATTGTTATAATAATCATAATTATTAGAATAAGTGGTAATACTGTCCCAAAAATAAAGAAGAATTTTAATAAAGGTTTGCGGTTTTCAAATGATTGGTCTACTTGATTTCCGTTTTTATCAACATAGGTCATTCTTTTCATATTTTGTCCTCCTTATTCTATCTATTATTTTAGCATAATTCCTATTTTTTTTAAAGGATGTTTTAATTAATTTTATCTTATCATATAATTTATTAGTTTTTATTATGAGGTTATTATATGTCTAATTATAACTTGGAAGAAGATAGTTTGTTAAAACTGCAAATTAATTTATCAATTGTTTTTATCTTTACGCTTATAATCTCCATAACACTTTCTTATAATTCTATGACGGAGTGTGAAGGGAGAAGAAAAATTTATAGTGATGATGAGGCTTTAGATATTCTTAGAGTAAACAGGATAATATCTTTTCTTGTTGCTATTGGTTTTATATATATTAATACTTATGACAAAAAAATTAAGAATAGGTATGGGGTTAACGACGAACTTGCGAATGTACAAATAGCTGCGAGTTTTATTACTTTAATTAGTTCTATTTTAGTATTATACGTAGCCTTTAGTGGTTCTAATAGTGTTATTTCCGGTGAAAATCCAAATTAAAAGAAGCTTTATTTAGCTTCTTCTGTAACCCTTGTTTCTCTTATAACTACAACTTTAATAGTTCCAGGATATTGTAAATTTTCCTCTATTTTATTTTTAATGTCTCTTGCGACTTTTACGCTTTCTAAATCATCAATTTTATCTGGTTTAACAATAACTCTAAGTTCTCTACCTGCTTGAACAGCATATGTTTTTTCAACTCCGTCCATGTCATTTCCGATTTGTTCTAGCTCAGTAAGTCTTTTAATATAGTTTTCAAGTGAATCATTTCTAGCTCCTGGTCGTGAGGCAGATAAAGCATCAGCGATAGCAACTAAAACACTAATTACGCTTGTTGCGTCAGTGTCACCATGATGTGATGCAATGGCATTAATAACTGCCTCATTTTCATTATATTTTTTGGCTAGTTCAACACCTAAATCAACATGGCTTCCCTCGACTTCATGATCAATGGCTTTTCCTATATCGTGTAGCAATCCAGCTCTTTTAGCTATTGTTACATTCTCATTTAACTCTCCTGCTAAAATGCCAGCTAGGTTTGCGACTTCAATTGAATGGGTTAATGCGTTTTGGCCGTAGCTTGTTCTAAAGTGTAGTTTACCGATTAGTTCAACTAATTCTGGCTCAACTTTTGTAATGCCTAGTTCAAATAAAGCATTATTTCCAAATTCAATTAGCTTGTTTTTCATGTCTTTGGCTGTTTTATCATAAATTTCTTCAATTCTTCCAGGATGGATTCTTCCATCTTTTATTAGGTTTTCTAATGTGATTCTAGCTATTTCCCTTCTGTAAGGATCAAAGCTTGATAAAACAATAGCTTCTGGTGTGTCATCGATAATTAAATCTACTCCGGTTACGGCTTCAATAGTTCTTATGTTTCTTCCTTCTCTACCTATAATGCGGCCTTTCATTTCATCATTTGGTAAAGTGACAACTGTAACCGTTTGTTCATTAGCTACATCTGCAGCGTATTTTTGCATTGCTGAAACAAGCAAATCTTTTGATTTTTTGTCGACTTCGAGTTTAGCTTCAGCTTCTCTATCTTTGATATAAGAAGTTATTTCTAAATTCATCATTTCTTCGACTTTTTTCATTATAAGTTCTTTAGCTTGTTTTTTTGAATATCCAGCAATTTTTTCAAGTAATTTTAGTTCTTCTTGTTTTGTTTCTTCTAGCTCCACTTGCTTATTTTGAATATCTTTTTGCTTTTCAATTAGACTATTTTC
>AUXO014888542.1_pt1 | contig 11292 bp, 4 predicted proteins | sample 768731 | NCBI WGS metagenome assembly AUXO01 (sample SAMN02715735, study PRJNA202380) | gut metagenome | biome: sheep rumen | host: Ovis aries | place: New Zealand: Palmerston North | reverse complement strand
GCCGTATCATAAAAAGTATCGCCCCGACGGACATAGTCCGTTCGGGGCGTTTCTTGTCTCAGATACCATTGTCTCCTGAGTCGGGATATTTCTTTTCTAAGAACTATTAACTTCTGAGTTCATCACCGTTTTCTCCGGCTTCCAGACGGAGCAGCCCCGCCAGGCTGTGAGTGACGCGGGCTGTCATACCCCAGAGCATGGGATCCGTGCCGGTATAGAAAGGAACCGGGTATGATCTGCTCCTCCAATGGTAGGACCGTCCCCCCGGAATCAGTTCGAAGGGGAAATCCTCCGGAATCCTGTTCTCCAGTTTCACCTGATAAATATCAGGGTCCTTTGACAGGATCCAATCAAGAGGCAGTGTGAAAACACTTTCAACCTCCTCTCCGGACCAAGTACCGTCATAGCCGTGAAGAACCCCGACAAAAGAATAGAAGGGTATCCCGCCGGGACCGACCGTATTTTCCAGTTCTCCGACGATCTCAATCTGGTCTCTCCTGACGCAGAGTTCCTCTGTCGTCTCTCGGATCGCGGCTTCCAGCGGGGTCTCCCCCGTCTCGATCCTGCCTCCCGGAAAACAGACTTCTCCCGGCTGTGTATGGAGCTTTGAAGAGCGGACTTCATAGAGAACATGAAAGGCTCCGTCCCGGATCAGGATGGGAATGAGGACTGACGAACTTCCGCGCGGATGTATGCGTTTTTTCTTCTCCTGCGCCCTGGCAATCCATTCCCGCAGACCGGAGGAAGAGCTCTCTCCGGAACAGGACGTGAATTCCCGGCGGTCCGGACCTGTCTCTCCTGTGTCCCCGGAGCGGGAAAGTCTGTATTGTTTACTCACACCGGTATCCTCCTTCTGAGATCTGGTCAGGGCAGCTGCAGCTTCCCGGGCAGGGATGCCCGAAATCCTGCGAGCTTACAGCGATCTCTTTTGTCAGGCATTCAGGAAGGCAAAAGGTTCCTCGTCCGCAAGAAAATGCATGAGCTGATAGGCGCACATGAGGGCTACTCTCTCTTCCTTAAGAATGCGGCGGATCTCGTCCCTGTCAGCCAGAATGATCTGGATCTCCTCTCCCTCTTCAAGATATTTGCGGCTGGGTTCTCCGGAAGCATATCCGTACACCATACAGCAGGATTCATCCGTCAGGCCTGCCGTCGTGAAGCGGGGAGCTTCAAACATAGGGCCTGCATTCACGGGAGTCAGTGTAAGCCCGGTCTCCTCGTGCATCTCGCGAACAGCGCACTCGCGGAAGTCTTCTCCTTTTTCCACCAGGCCGGCTGGAAATTCATAAATAAAACCTCCGAGAGGATATCTGTACTGCCTGATCAGAACAACACGGTCCTTCTTTTCTCCGTAGAGAGCATACATAATCACTCCGTCGGGGTGGTTCTCTCCGCTCACCGCCTTGAGGTCTTCTTCCTTTTCGGCGCGGGAGGCCACAAAATAGCGGAAATCATGTCCCACTTTATTTTTTCCCTTGAATTCAAACATATTCAGGAACTTGTTCTGTGTCTGTCTGATAATCTCTTTAATCTCTGCCATTCTGGTTTTCTCCTGTAATCCTTTTTCCGGTCATCTCCGACTGCCGGGCTTTTCTCTGATCAATAGATCACAGCCTTATTTAAATCACAACCATTTTTATAAATCGCGGCCTTATTTGTAAATCACAACTGGCATTTTGTCCTCACAATAGGAAAACAGCTTCTCAGCTGCCTCGGAGGGAAGATTGACACAGCCGTGAGAACCGTCTCCTTTATAGATTTCACCGCCGAAGGCAGTGCGCCACCAGGCGTCATGGAACCCGCAGTCGTTGTAAAAAGGCATCCAGTATTTGACCTTGGTCTCATACTCATATTTTCCATTCTTCTGCTGGATTCCGCGTAGTGTCGCATCTTTCTTCATAAACATGATTCCGAAAACACCTGTCGGCGTTTCATGTTTATTCGTGGGGTCTCCGGTGACACAGTCGCTCTCAAGAACCATCTTTCCATCGATGTAGCACCACATGTGCTGGGCTGTGAGATCGACTTCCATGTAGGTTTTCCCGATACCGTCATTTTCGGTCTCATCATTATAGGCGGAAATATAGTAAGAGGGTTTCCGGGTCTCCACTTTTCCTTCCGCAAGGTCTTTTACCAGCAGATCATGCTCCTCGATCTGATTGACCATATATCCGTAGTCGCCGCCTGTGACCGTTATCGTCCCGCGGGCTGTGGAATTGAACTCTCTGTCTGTTCCGATCGTGTTGGAATTATAGGCCAGCAGTTCCATAAACTTCCAGATCTGTTCATCCCAGACTTCGTCATCCTTGACAAGTCTGCCTTTTTCATCCCTGACAAGCCAGTCCTTCATGACATCCGAATTCAGCTTGAGTTCGGTATGATCAGGGAGTACATAGGTGATGCTGGCGCCCACAATATCATTGAGATCCTTGCATCTTGCCACCAGCTCCGGATCGTCCGCCTTTTTCTCCGCCTCTTTATAGGCTCCCGCGATCTTCTCGGCGTCTATGTCCTGCTCGTATCGGGCAGCGGCGTCTCCTGCTCCCGCTGCCAGCTGAACCAGGTCGATCGTGTTTCCCGGATTATCGGGGATGACCTGAAATGACCCGTCTTCAGTCTCATTTCCGTCCATAAACTGAATATAGGCGTCTTGAGGTTTCTGCATATTCTCTTCCTGAAGTTCCGGGAGAGCAGACAGGGCACTGGCCAGGAGATCGGGATCATAGCTTCCTCCCAGCTCCAGAGTATATGCATAATCTTCAAATAAGTATCTTGGCCACAGGGTCCGGTCCTGCCCGTAGATCATTGCACCGATACTTCCGTCCGGCTTGTAGGCAAAACCTATATCCTGCGCAGTGAGAACTTCCGTCGAACCGCCGCGGAAATGGATATTCAGGGTATATTTATCCGCCGCGTCCGCGAACCTTTTCTCCGCCTCTTCTTCCGTGAGACCGCTGCAGTCAAATCCGTTGATCGTGGATCCCGGCATAAAGTGGGTCTCACAGTACTTATATCCGCCGTAATAGACTCCGCTTAACAGCAAAAGGATGAGAAGAAATGAGATCCAGAAGGCTATTGCTTTCCTGTGCGATTTTTTCTTCTTATCCTCTTTTTTCTGCTCCTCTGCATCCACCACTTCGGCTATCACCGGAGCATACGTGACGGCTGTTCGAGCACCTGCCGGGCTTGCCTTTCCGCCGGCTTCAGATGCGGAGACTGCGGCTGCGGATGCTGCATCCGCAGCAGTTTCCGGGGCTCCGGTCACGGCATCCCCTGAAGTTCCGCCCGGAACTTCAGGGGAGACCGCATTATGTCCGCTGCCGATATCGCCTGTCACACCGTCCCCGATTCCCGCAGGGGCTATGCCCTGTTCCGCTGCTCTAACAGCGGATTTTGCCGAGTCCGATGCCGCAGAGACTGAGCTTTCTGATTCAGCTTCGGCTCCCGCTCCTGAAGGAGCAGCTTTACCGGCTGTAGGTCCTGAAGGAGCCGTCTTACCGGCTGAAGATTCTGAAGGAGCTGTCCCGCCGGCTGAAGATCCTGAAGGAGCACCCTTACCGGCTGCAGGCCCTGAAGGAGCAGCCCCGCCTGTTGTTCTCTGACCCATCCCCGGTGAAGCCAGGCTTCCCTGGACATTCTTCCGGCCCGGGGCCGACTGAGGATCCAGACTTCCCTGGACAGCTTTCTGCGGGTTCAGGCTTCCCTGCTTCCTTGTTCCGACAGATGCGCCCTGAGGATCCAGACTTCCCTGATACGCATCTTCAGACGAGGGCTCCTGGGGGTCCAGGCTGCCCTGGTATGGTTTTTCAGCCGTGGGGTCCTGAGGGTCCAGGCTGCCCTGGACATATTCCCCGTCCGTGGATTTTCCACTTACCGCCTCATTTTCATTCGAACCGGGGACTTCAGAGATGTTTTTCTCCCTTGTTATGTCTTCCTGATTGGGGTGATCCCGGTTCAGGTCTCCCTGTCCTGATATGTTATGATCCATACTCGTGGCTATAACCTCCTGTTCACAAACATATATAAAAAGCTGTGCCCTGCTTCATGTGTCATGCACTTTAAGCAGACTGTTTCAACAGCTCATCTTCAACAATAAGATGTAAAGGTCAAAAGCCGGGAAAAGGCTCCGGGTCTTTTACCACCTTTTAACCCCGATATCATAATAATGCTCAGACGATTATACATCATTCGTTTCAACAATTACAGTGAGCATCGGTGAAAAATAGGTGAAAATACCTTTCCGGAAATACCTTTCCGGAAATATCTCTGAAAAAGCCCTGAAAACAACAGCCTGTCTGTCGGTACTTTTTCCAATCAGGAGGTTCGCGCACGGGAGAGCCGGTTCTGTCCGACCGCATCAAAAGGGCTGGGCAGCCGCTCTGTCCGCCGCAGGAACGCCCCGTCCGGGGCCTTCTGTATACGATGTCAAAAAAGCCTGAATATTATTTTACCTGTCCACTCGAGACACTCCGCAGACCCCTGTAAGACCTTTCACATCCCAAATGAAGGGCCTGCGGATTTTTTTCATGACAGGGCACGCGAATACCTGTATTTTTTTACGAGGACAAAAAAGTCTTCCCTTATCAGCACTGCTGCAGCATACAGGCGGTCTCTCCTTCAATCATGTCCCCCTTCACGAACTGTGTCTGCCTCAGACATCCTCCGGGCATCCTGATCTCATGAATAATCATATCAACGGCCTCTTTGGCAATCCTGTCAGGCGGCATGGACCAGGACGTCACCGTCCTCCCGGATACGGTCCCGCAATTCCGGAAGCTCAGGGCTGCCACTGAGATATCCTCTGGTATCCTGAGTTTCCTCTGTAAAATCGCTTTGATTCCCCCCTGCATCATGGTGTCGCCGCCGAACAGTATACAGGTGGGAGGAAGCCACCTGTCCTCCCCCAGCAGTTCCAATGTCTTTTCCGCGGCTTCCTCCTCGCTTCCTGCCTTGAGAAAACAGAAAAAACTGTGCGGAATATTCTGTCCCTCCCGGCTCGTGATCAGACGTATCTCTTTCTCCAGAATATTCTGATACATAGAGTCTTTTTCCGACAAAAAAGCGATCCTGCGATGCCCCAGACTGTAAATATAGTCAAAAAGCTTTCGAATTCCTTCTTCGTACGCGGGCCTGACACAGCGGCAGAAAGCAAAACCACAATCGACCGCTACCACAGGTATTTCGCCGAATACAAGTTCCCGCAGGCCCTTCTGTTCCGGACTGAGACAGAATGCTTCCTCCTGTATATTACTGAAAAGCAGGATCCCTTCCAGGCCCAGAAGCCTTGCCCTGGACAGATAACCGGGTCTTTCGGCTGCTCCTTTTTCTTTTTCCACCGGATTGAGGATCAAAAGGTCATATCCCCATTTTATGAGATATTCCCTGATTTCGATGATAATCTCATTATGAAAAACAGTGAGCTCCTTTTCTGTGAAAAGAATGCCGATCAGATAAGTGTGCTCCCTCTTTTTCTTAGCACTGTTCTTCACATATCCCATTTTTTCGGCCATATCTTTGATCCGCTGCTTGGTCCCTGCACTGATATCCGCGTGATCGTTCAGCGCTCTGCTGACAGCTGCAACAGACACTCCGCAGGCAACTGAAATGTCCTTCTGTGTAACCATCTGTTCACTCCTCCTTTTTCAAGACTTGCCCGCGAGTCTGCACCACGTGCGCATGGCTGCAGTGTCTTTGCCCTGCAGAAACCTTTCCCTGCAGAAACACTTCCCTGCAGAAACCTTTCCCTGCAGAAACCTTTCCCTGTAGAAACACTTCTCTGCAAAGCCTTTCCCTGTAGAAACACTTCTCTGCAAAGCCTTTCCCTGCAGCCCTTTTAAGGGCTGCAGGATCCAGGACATGACGCGCACGCGGCCATCCTCGCGGATCGTTTGTTCTTAACATTTTCTTTGATCAGCTCCTCCCGCAGGCTGGAGATAAGCTTCTTTCTATAAATAAGCGTATCAGAGCTTTTTTCCGGCTGTAAATATCCGGTCCCCGGAAAAGAAAGTCCGGAATGTTTTCAGCAGATCCGATTCCTGTACTATTTTCCTGCCCGGGCACTCCTGTGTGCTGTTCAGGCAAATAAGGAAATGTCAAAAAAGGCCAACTCAAAAGAACGGACTGTCGCATAAAAACGTTGGCCCGCCCGGCCAGACAGAAGCTGAAATGCCGGATATCGGCTCATTTTTTATTCTCTTTGGCCTTTCGGTTATCAAGATCAGCCGCAATAAGGGCGCTTCTGCGCGTTTTCCCAATCTTCACCGCAATCAGAAAAATCACAGCTGAGGCAGCCGGCAGGACCAGCCATGGAGAAATCAGCACCAGCAAATGGACCACGGGGTTTGTGCTGACCAGAAAGCGGCGTCTGTGATCCGTCAGATGTTTCATGGCACCGCCGTCCTCATATATTCCCTCTGCCCGATAGTCAATGCTGACATTCCCGGCGCGGTCAGTTGTCACGATCTCCAGATACTGCCAGCTGTTCTTTTCCTCCAAATGGACAGGGATCACGATCCCCTCTTCTCCCTCATAAACCGCCAGATTTCTGTGTGTATCGTCCTCCTCTTCCCCGGGGTCCATGTATCTGTAGCTGAGAATCCTCCCGGAATCTTTTCCGTTTTTGTTCCGCCCGCCCGCAGGCGGTTCACTTTGGAAGCGCAGTTCCACACTTGCCACCCCTGACTGGCCGTCTTCCGGGTGCACCGAAAAGTCCAGCGACTTACCCCTGAATCGCTCATCGGAAGAACTGATCCCCGTGATCCTGTTGACAGGTGATGTCTTATCCACACTGAAAGCAATAGGAAACGCCTGTACAGAGAGCCTGCCTGTATCCTGGTCCTCACTCATCACCTGCCCTGTGGAATTCTCATTGCCTGCCCTGTCCAGGCTGCTGATCACAAAACTGTAGCTGCCCTCCCTGGCAAACACACGGCTGAATATCTCATACCTGTAACGGGAGTCCCCCTCCGTCTCCTTCTCGATTATTCTCTGAAAGTCCTCACCTTCCTTCAGCTTTCGGGAGAAACCGTCTTTGATCATGAGAATCTCATACTCCCGGATCCCGACAGGGTTTATCTCCCGGATCGAGACAGGATCATCTGTCCTCCTGTTAAAATATCTGTATATGTAGGCCCGTGTAGGGCTGTTCCTGAAATCCGGTTTCTCACTTCCGGCATCTCCCTCCTCAAAGGAAGATCCGAACCTGTTCAGGCTGAAGCGGAAATTCACCTCCTGGCTTCTGTTCCCGGCAAGATCCGCCGCGCAGGCGCGCACGTAATAGACACCGTCATATTTCTTCCTGATTTCAAATTCCGGCATGCAGAGATCAAAAAATCTGTTTTCTTCCTCATTTTCCGCCCGGCTCGTGATCCTGGCTCCTCTTCCGGCTTCCTGCGCCTCAAAAAAGGACTTTTCCCTGTCCCAATATGTGTCCTCTACCCTGACAAACGGCCTGAAGTCACCCGTCGTATATACCATATTATCCACAGGAGTCCGCTCAGTCAGAAACGGCTCCCGGCCCTCCTGACGACCGCTGTCCGTTTCCGGTACTCCCCGGTATACACTGGTCTCAGACTGGCCCGGTTCCCGGTCATCCTCCACGTGACCGTCGTCCGGATCTAGCACAAAAGGACCTCTCTGATCAAAAAGCAGCTTTGGAGGTGTCCGGTCCAGGACAAATTCACTGCAGAAGGCTTCCTTTGCGGTATTGCCCGCCGGATCGGTATAATTGACCCTGATCGAATAGTACCCGTCCTCCTCATACCGGATCAGGGCCTTATGGGTCTCCCCCGAGTTCTCCCCTGCCGGGTAAAAGGAGGGCTTGTCCGGCTTTGAAGGCTGCGGGTCACTGCCTCTGGCTCCCGCAGTCAGTTCCATTACGACATCCTCCTGCCTGAAATTTTTCTCCAGAATGGTAATTTCCGCCTCCTGCGGACTGTTATAGTATTTTCCGTTTCGGACCCCGGTATTTTTCAAAACAATACTGATCCCGGGGGGAGTCCTGTCGATTGTAAATTCATGAGGAGAAGGACCGTTCCAGCTTATATCCCTGACGGGGTTTCCCAGGGCATCCGTGCCGTCAATAGACAAGGTGTACTCACCGTCCCGCTCATAGACCAGTTTCCTGACCCACCTGTCCTGATCACCTTTCTCTCCCTTTTTGTCCTCTGTTTTGTTTGAATGAGGCGCGGTAAAGTCGTCCGGTACGTCGATGTTGGTCCGGATATGGATTTTTCCGCCGTCTGTATTCCGGTCGATCACGACAATCTCCACAGTCCGGCTGCCGGCGAAAAAGCGTTCATTGCGCGGCTTCACACTGTCCCTGTAATTGACTTCCACCCTGGGACCGACCGTATCGATTCCGAGCCGGACCAGGCCTCCGTCCCTTGAGACTGCGGACCTGTTTCCGCTGTTATCCACAGCCTCCACTCTGACTGTAATGTCGTTGGACTGGGCATAATCTTCCGTTGGAATGTGGATCACTGCATCTGAGATCCCATAGACCATCCCGCCTGCGCCTGCCGGATCTTTGCTCCTGCCTTCCGCGGCGCCTGCGTTTTTCCACTCAAAGGGGATTTTTTCAGCTGTCACTTTATCCGTGATGTCAATGTCCCCGGCTGTCACTTTCATGGTCACTTCGTGCAGTCCTGAGCTTCGAGCCGGGCCTCCGGGGTCAATGACGGATACAAGCAGGTCCAGTGCGGAGCCCTCAGGTCTGTAAATATATCTCTCCCCGTCCGCCTCGTGGCGCGTGAAGCGGCTGTCCGCGACAATCCTGATCTGGGGAGCCTCCCCGTCCTCAATACGGGAAACCTGAGGCGATGTCTGATCCAGATAGATCCTCCCGCTTTTCTCCATGGTGGTCTCTTTTCCCGGCTCATTGATACGCACATTGCCGGCCCGATCCCTGATCACGATATCTTCAAGATAAAAAGCCTGCTCTCCCCTGACATTTATGTTGAGAGTGTTGCTCCTGATCCATTCCCCGCCGCTGTCAAAGCTGCCGGAACCGGCACTCCCATAGTCACTGATCAGCGGATTGGCACCCTGGTAGGACTTATCTTTGTCAGGGTCTGCTGAGCGCAGCCGGCAGCAGATCCTGGTGGGAGACATGTCCTCCGAGACAATGACCACTTCCGCGCCGGATGCCCTTCTGAAGGGTTCATAAAGGACAGGGCGGTTTGCGTCGGTATCAAAGCGGAACTCATAACAGCAGGACTTCCGGGCTGCCGGGGAGCCGCCGGAGCTGAAGACTTTCATTATGCCGGTCGGCGCGGTGACGTCGATTACTTTGCAGTCAGACCAGTACTGTCCCTTTCCTCTTCCATGCTCCGTAGTTCTTGCCGCTCTGGCCCTGACCGCGGCAGAAGAGTCTGTTTTTTTCTGAAGGGCGCACGGAACCAGCAGGTTGCCCGCTTTATCGCAGCCTGCGATCTCAAACCTGTAGGCCCCTTCATTTCTTCCGCAGACTTCGACGGGCATAGAAAAAAGAGCCAGGGGCTTTCCGCCCCGGGCAGAGAGCCCTGAATACCTGCGCGCCGGTGTCACCCACGCCGGTGAGTTCAGGCCGGTTTCCTCCTTCCCCGCAGGGTTTCTCTTTCCCTCCACAGACTGCTTCTGCGCAGCTGCCCGGACACCTGCTGTGCCCTTGCCGGTCTGCGAAGTCCTGCTGTCTGACGTTCTGCTGTATGACGTCCTGCTGTCTGACGTTCTGCTGTCTGATGTCCTGCTGACTGACGTCCTGCTGTCTGATGTCCTGCTGTCTGATTTCCTGTCTCCGCCCGGCCCTCGGAAGCTGATCTCTGATAAAATCCTCTCCCCGTCAAAATTCTGTTCTCTGACCGTGTAAGATGCTCTGACTGCAGCCACAGCTCTTCCATAATAGACAGCCTCCCTCCCCCTGCTTGTGTCAAATGCCTCCTCCAGATTGTCCGGCAGATTGATCCCAAAACGATATTCCGGTGCTGTTGTATCTATTACGATCGTAAACAAAGACCTGTATTCCTTCTCCTGTCGGATCTGGCGGATCGAGGTCCGGAGCCTGTTGTCCCCGTCAGGCACCATCCTCCGCTCCAGCCGCGTTCCGGGGGCGAATCGCTCAGTGACGACAGCAGGGTTTCCCGCCCTGTCAGTCCCGTATGCTCCGAAGCGGTACTCGCCATCTCTCGCGGCAGGAGCCGGACTGAAAACCATTTCCTTTCCCTTCCAGCTCACCTTTTTTAAGATTTCCTTCTTCCTCCCTGAAGAAGGATCCTGCACGGCACAATAACGGCTGCAGAAAAGTCTGCCGGGATCAGGGTATTTCTCCTCAAGAGAAAGCGTCACATCCGTCCTGCCGCTGACATAGACCGAAAGGCCGCCTTCGACCTTTCCGTCTCCCGCCAATACTTTCCCCCGGTCCGCGTAAATATATGCCCGGGGATTTTTTCCGGAGGTATCCTGCCGCCGCGATAAAAAAGTATTTTTATACTCCATTGTGATCCGGGGAGCTGTCCTGTCGATGATGATCGTAAACCGGGGGGTGAAGTCTTCCGAACAGCCTTCGGTCCTTTTTTTCCAGTCCTTCCGGTCAGACGATTTCGTTCCCGTCCTGTCTGAAGCAGGTCCGGTAAAGCTCTCTGTGACTGCTGCCGCGTTTCCCGCCTTGTCTGTTCCCCGGACTTTGTACTCATATTCCCCCTCCAGGGCGGCATTCATAATGATTTCTCCTTCAGTGCCTTCCCAGCCCGGCATTTCTCTTGTCTTTCCTTTTCCGTCCGAACAGCTGCAGATGAGACGGGCGGGATCGATATGTTCGCTGCGGTTTGTGATCTTTGCTTTTACTTCTGCTGTATCCCCTGTAAAGGCAAAAAAATGTTCCTCTTTTCCCTGTGCAGTCCGCTTTTGGTGCGCGCTCTCCCGAATTCCGTTTTCCCCTCTGTCCGCATAAATATAAGCGCGGGTCCCGGACCTGTAGGTCAGTGCTATTTCCGGGCAGGTCCTGTCAATCACAAACATCAGATGAGACCTGTAGACCGGATCTGCCGGATCGATTTCCCTTTCCGCCGGGGAGGCCTGAGGCCGGATCGTCCCGGCATCAGCGCCGCATCCACTGGCCTTTTTCGGATCTGTAATCCCATCCCGTTCGATTACGACCGGATTGCCGGCCCGGTCCGTTCCTCTCACTGTGTAGAAAGCAGTGGTTCCGTCCGCTTCCAGGACTGTCAGATCCCGCACTTGGCGGACATTCTTCTCCTCCCTGCCTTCCGGATCCTCCGCGCAGTCAAAGTCCAGTTTTCTGCCTTTGCCTGCAGG
>AUXO013259542.1_pt1 | contig 11293 bp, 5 predicted proteins | sample 768731 | NCBI WGS metagenome assembly AUXO01 (sample SAMN02715735, study PRJNA202380) | gut metagenome | biome: sheep rumen | host: Ovis aries | place: New Zealand: Palmerston North | reverse complement strand
GTCATTGAGCAATGCGTTCAGCGCAAAAATATAAGATATGATAAAGACGGAGATAATCATTACGATACGATCTCCGCGTTTATAAAAAGCATGCGGGGAAGCGACCCGGATGCGGCCATCTACTATCTGGCAAAGATGCTTTATGCCGGAGAAGATGTGAATTTTATAGCAAGAAGAATTATGATCTGCGCCGCAGAAGATGTCGGCTGTGCAGACCCGAGAGCGCTGCAACTCGCTGTGGCAGCACAGCAGGCGGTTCATGTGATCGGAATGCCGGAAGCCAGGATCATTTTAGCGGAAGCAGTTCTTTACGTGTGTGGTGCTCCGAAAAGCAATTCGGCGATCATGGCGATCGATGCGGCACTTGAAACGGTAAGGACGACAGATATCAAAACAGTTCCTCCGCATTTACAGGATGCGCATTATGGAGGAGCTGCAAAGATCGGCAGAGGAATCGGATATCAGTATGCGCATGATTATCCGGAGCATTATGTGAAACAGCAGTATCTGCCTGATGAACTGACGGATACCGTCTTTTATGAACCGGGGAACCTCGGCTATGAAAAAACCATGAAAGAAAGGCTTAACAGGCTGAAAAACAGAGATGACTGATTTGCTTCAAAGTGCCTTGAAACTGGGCCGAAATAAGAATATCGCGCGTGAAGAATACATGGTTGCCAAAGGGAAGAAAGAGGCGGCAGCTTTTGCTGTGACGCCTTCTTCTATTGAGCTTTCCGGCCTTCCGGGCGATACAGAGACCGTGCTTCATCTGGTCATTACGCAAAATGGCTACATGGAGATTGAGGCCTTTTGCCCGGATGATTTTATAACGCTTTCAAGGCGCGTGATCACGAGTGATGTTTTCCCGGGAGGCTCCTTTGATCTTCCGATCACGATCACCGAAAGCAAACTTCATGGAGGAAGAAATTATTCCTGCATCACTTTTGAAACCGCATCCCAGCAGATTAAAGTTCCGGTAACCATTGATGTTCCGGTACGTGTCATGCTGGATGACTATAATCCAAAGCAGCTTTATATGGACCTTGCGAAAGTTTATTTTGATTTTCGCAAAGGACTGATGGATTCGTCTGACTGGGCAAAACAATCTCTTGCCCTGATCGGAGAGATTGACGGCATTGACCGTATGTCCATGTTCTTAATGCTTTATAAAGCTCAGCTTTATATTGAGATCGAGAGTTATGTGGAGGCTGCAAGTCTCCTTGAATATATGGCGGAAGTGATACAGAAACTGCAGCGATCAGACCTCGCTCTTAATTGCTATTTTCTGTATGTCCGCGCAATTTATGAAAGAGACCGGAAATCTTCTGAAGAGATCAAAGGAAGGATCCGTACGATTTATGAAAGACAGCCAAGCTGGCAGCTTCTGTGGATCCTTTTCCAGATGGATTCTAATTACGAAGAGAATCCGGGCTTAAAATTAGACGATATTTTTGCAGAGTTTGGCGGAGGTTCAACAAGTCCGATCCTTTATTTTGAGGCTCTTGAAATTTTCATGCAGTATCCGGGATACTTCTCCGATGCAAGTGATTTTGAACTTCAGATTTTAAACTTTGCCAGAAAACTTGATTATTCTTCTTCTGCACTCAGCGCAAGAGTGACACAGGTCTTTATGATGCTGACAGAGGCAGAGCTTTCAGAGAAAAACCTCGCGCTTGCAGAAAAGGTATTGAAGTATTTATATGAACGCTATCCGACCAGAGATCTTCTTCGGGTGATCGCAAGACTTTTGATCGTAAAAGATGACAGAAGCGAAGAGGCCGGCTCTTATTATGACATTGCGGTCCGTGAATATTTAGACGATATTCCGGGTATCTTCAGTTACTATATTTTTACAAGACCTGAATCCGTCTACGAACCGCTTCCTGCAAGGATCATGGAGTATTTTTCTTCAGGTGCGGAAAGCCTCTTAGATTACCGCCGGTATTTCTATGCGAACATTGTTACGAATAAAGAAAAACGCCCCGAGTATTACAGGGCTTATGAACAAAAAATAATTGAGTATGCAGATCAGCAGATGTCACAGGGAATCGTGGATCAGGATCTTGCAGTTATTTATAAAGATATCATTGCGTCCGATAAACTGACTCACAATATGCGTGTGCGTCTCTTTGAGATCATTGCGACGAAAGAGATCTGCTGTCATAACGACAGGATGCGAAATGTCATGGTCTTCCATGATGAACTGAATGTTTATCAGGATATTCCTTTGAACAAAGGAAAGGCCAGAGTTAAAGTTTATTCGCATAATGCGGAAATCTTATTTAAAGATATCACAGGCAATATCTATGCCAACATCGATTATGAAAAGAAGGAATTCTTAAGCAGCGGCGAATATATTGATATCTGTGTAAAAGGCGTTCCGATCAGCGATTATATGCTGATGAGCGATACTATGCCGCTCCTTAGAGGCTATAAAGATCCGGCGGAGATCTTAAATTACATGACAAACCGGATGAGCACAGCTTCTTTCAGAAACGGTTATGTAAAAAAACTGATTAATGATACGGTTCTTTATTTCTCACGGAATTTAAGAGACCGCAATGTATATGATGAACTTCTGGCATTCTTCAAATATGATCTGGAGCCGGAAACAAAAGGCAAACTGATAGAAGTTATGATCGAGCGGACACTTTTCAGGGATGCGTATGAAAAGATCCGCGAGGAAGGATTTGCACATGTTTCAGAGCAAAGTGTTGCAAGACTTTCTTCCGCTCTGGTCGAGCTGGTTAATTATCGTGACGATGCGCTTCTTTTAAGCATGTGTGAGCAGAGCTTTTTAAAGACGACCTTTGACCCGCGTATTTATAAATACATGGTGCAGAACTATAACGATAAGCCGGAAGTCTTAGAAGAACTGTATCGTGCCGGAAGAGCATACGGCGAAGACTTCGGAAACCTTCCGGAGAGGATCTTAAGAAGGGCGATTGAAAGCGGAGAAAACTCCGATCTGATCCCGCAGATCTTTGCAAAGTATTATACAGAAGGCACTGATGCCGACCTGAAAAAAACATATATGACATATAAAGCGGAAAGGTATTTGTATCAGGGAGAAGAAAAGGATACCGACTTTTTCCGTTACATTGAGAACGACCTCATGCAAAGGGAAAACTTCCCGACAGCTGTTCTCGTAGCATATCTTAAATATATGTCGGATAAAGATATCTCCGGAAAACGCAGAACGAGGATGATTGAAGTGCAGCTGAAAGGCCTTGTCGGCCGCAGCATCATGCTCGAAGAGTTTAAAGGCTATGGCAAATATTTCAGCCTGCCTGCAGCTCTTTCCAATGCGGTGATTGCTTCTTGTTTTGGTAATGCCGGAAGGATCGTTTATGACATCATCTCAGGGGAAAAGACGATCCATAAAGAAGAACAGATGGCAGAGATCTTTGAAGGCTGTTATGCAAAATATATCACCTTGTTCTACGGGGAACGTGTGGAATACTCAGTAAATGGCGAAGAACCGGTGAGCGTCTCTTATTCTGATCTGGACATCAAAGAGGATGATTCCAGATATTCAGAATTGAACAATATTATTCAGATGAAAGAGACCGGAAATATGCTCGCTTTAAACCTTGCGGCCAAAGAGTATTTCGTAAAAGATAAATTGATGGAAAGATTATTTTAATCATGGATAAACGCGGACTGATCATAGGGATCGATTATGCAGGTAAATATTGTCAGGCAAGCTATTACTCCAACCGCCATGAGCGTCCGGAGTCGATTTCCTATGGCGGTGAGACGATGCGCTATCTGATCCCGACGGCCCTTTGCTATAATCATGAGACCAAGGACTGGATCATCGGACAGCCAGCAGTTGAGTATGCAGAAAAAACAGGAGAGCGTTTGTATAAAGATTTTCTTGAAAATGTTTTTCTGGGCGGAGTGTGTACGATCAACGGACAGGATTATTCCTACACACAGCTTTTAGCTGTTTTCTTTGGTAAGATTATTGAGCTTACGCAGATGGCCACATCTGTTATGGGCGTGGAAAATATTACAATTAACTTAAGAAGAGTAACGCTTGAGATCAAGCAGACGATCAATGACGTGTTCAGGATCTTAAAGCTTCCGCTTGAAAAAGTGAAACTTCAGACCTGTGCGGAAAGTTTTGCATATTATTTGTTGAACGAGGATCCGTCCATCTGGAATAAGGGCTCGGTTTTGTTTGACTTTACGCCGGATGGCTTTTATGAGAAAGTTCTGACAGTCACAAGAAGCGGACAGGATTATCTGGTCTATATCAGTGAACGGATGCATACGGCTGATTTTTCCATGGCAGATATGGGAAACGGCGTGCTGATGGAGCAGATGGATCAAAAGCTTACTGCGCTTTATGAAGAGATCACTGCAGAGAGCCGGATCTCCAGCGTCTTTTTCACGGGAGAAGGATTTTCAAATCTTTGGTTTGGAAAAACACTCCGCAAGGTTTCTGAAACGAACAGAGCGTTTAAAGGAAACAACTTATATGCAAAAGGTGCGTGCCTTTCCGGGCTTTTAAGGATCCAGCATCCGGGAGAGGATTATAATATCGTGTGTGCCGGAAGGACAAAACATACGATCTCGGTGGAGGCAAAACATAAAGATGAAACGCTCCTTCTTAATCTAAGCAGGGCGCCTAAGGACTGGTTCGATGCAGGAATGCGGATGGATTTTATCGTAAGTGAGCCGGATGTGATCCGTTTTTATGTAACTTCTCTGATCGAGAACAAAAGAACCAGTTTTGATATCGATATTTCCCAGATTCCGAGAAGACCGCATAAGGCGACTCGGATTGAGATCGAACTTCAATATATGAATGAATACTGCTTTGAAGTATGCGTTCGGGATAAAGGCTTTGGAGATCTGTTCCCGTCAAGTGGATTTGAAGTTTCAAAGCAGGTGGATTTAACAAGCGAGTTAGAAGGATAAACAATGGCAATTCAGGTCTGTGGAAGACAGTCACAAACTCCATATTATATTGAGGCGATAAAGACAAATGTCTATTCTCTGGAAGAGATCAATTTCTTTATCTTCAATCATATTAACCTGGTTTATCGGGAGTTTTTCTGCGATGAACTTTTTGACTATATTGAAAAGGAACTTGGAAGGGAAGATATTGCAGAGGAACTTAGAAGGCTGTCGATGCAGAATGCGGATCTTAAAGATTTTATCCGCTACCTTCTGAAAGAAAGTCATTATTATTCCGGCAGTGAGCTGAGTGTTGTTGCAGCTTATGTCATGAACATTGACATTATGTCGGAAGCAGAACGACTTCGGATCGAAGCGGATGGCTACTATAAAATGGGAAAACTGGAATCGGCTTTAAGAGTTTATTTTGAAATTCTTTCCGGAATGGAAAAAGAAGCCTTAAGCGAAGCCTTCTATGCAAAGGTAGCTTATTCGATCGGTGTGATCTATGCACGGCTTTTTATGAGCCGTAACGCCAACAGCTTTTTCGGCTATGCCTATGATCTGTATCCGGATCCGCTCTATGCAAGAGCTTGTGTTTATATGGCACTTGTAAATAACGATGAAGAAGAACTTTTAAATACGATCATCAAGTATAATATTTCAGATGAGACCTTAGAGACGATCAGAGCCCGCGTTGGTGCGCTTAAAAGAGAGATCGAGACTAGTGACGAAACGGTCAACTTTATATATGATTTTGAAAATGGCATTAACCGCCAGACTATAATAGATAACTGGAAAGAAGAGTATTATGAAAGAACTAGCTAAAACCTACGACCCGAAAGCAATTGAGCAGAGAATCTATGACAATTGGATCGAAAAGAAGTATTTTCATGCTGAAGTGGATGAAAGCAAAAAGCCATTCACGATCATCATGCCGCCTCCGAACATCACCGGACAGCTTCATATGGGGCATGCGCTGAATAACACACTTCAGGACGTTGTGATCCGTCAGAAAAGAATGCAGGGCTATAATGCCCTTTGGCAGCCTGGCTGCGACCACGCATCAATTGCAACGGAAGTAAAGATCATTGAGGAACTGAAAAAACAAGGCCTTCATAAAGAAGACCTTGGAAGAGAAGGCTTCTTAAAGCGCGCCTGGGAATGGAAAGAAGAATACGGCGGACGTATCGTAAATCAGCTTAAAAAGCTTGGCAGCTCCGCTGACTGGGACAGAGAGCGCTTTACGATGGATGAAGGCGTATCGGATGCTGTCCTTGAAGTTTTTGTAAAGCTTTATGAAAAAGGCTGGATCTATAAAGGCACCAAGATCATCAACTGGTGTCCGAAATGCCAGACTTCTGTCAGTGATGCGGAAGTAGAGCATAAAGATACTGCCGGACATTTCTGGCATATCAATTATCCGATCAAGGGTGAGGATGATTTTATTGAAATTGCAACAACGCGTCCGGAGACCATGCTTGGCGATACAGCGGTCGTTGTTCATCCGGATGATCCGAGATATCAGAAGTATATCGGAAAGACCTGCATCCTTCCTCTGATGGATAGAGAAATTCCGATCATTGCAGATGAGTATATCGATCTGGAGGTTGGAACCGGTGCGATGAAAGTAACTCCGGCACACGACCCGAACGACTTCGAGCTCGGAAGAAAGCATGGGCTTGAAGAGATCTGCGTATTTAATGATGACGGATCTATCAATGAAAACGGCGGTAAATATGCCGGCATGGGAACTTATGAGGCAAGAGAGGCTGTTGTAAAAGATCTGGAAGAGCTTGGTCTCCTTGTTAAAGTTTTAGATCATGAGCATGCAGTCGGTTATCATGACCGTTGTTCTACTGTTATTGAGCCTATGGTAAAAGAGCAGTGGTTCGTAAAAATGGATGAGATGATCAAACCGGCTATTAAAGCAGTTGACGAGGGCGAAGTAAAACTGATCCCTCCGCGTATGAGCAAGCTGTATCATAACTGGACGGATAATATTCGTGACTGGTGTATTTCCAGACAGCTTTGGTGGGGACACCGTATTCCGGCTTATTACTGCAATGAATGCGGAAAGATGGTTGTTGCGAAGGCAATGCCGGATAAGTGTCCGGATTGCGGCTGCACAAGTTTTAAGCAGGATGAAGACTGCTTAGACACCTGGTTTTCTTCTGCACTCTGGCCATTTTCAACACTTGGCTGGCCGGAAAAGACCAAGGAGCTTGAGTATTTCTATCCGACAAATCTCTTGATCACCGGTTATGATATCATCTTCTTCTGGGTCATCCGTATGATCTTCTCCGGTTATGAGCAGATGGGTGATCGTCCGTTTGATTCTGTGCTTTTTACCGGTCTGGTAAGGGACGATCAGGGAAGGAAAATGAGTAAGTCCTTAGGAAATGGTATTGACCCTCTCGAAGTTATCGACCAGTACGGCGCAGATGCACTCCGATTTACTTTGGCAACCGGAAACTCTCCTGGAAATGATATGCGTTTCTATTATGAGAGAGTACAGGCGAGCCGTAACTTTGCTAATAAGATCTGGAACGCTTCCCGTTTCATCATGATGAATATGCCGGAAGATGGACTTAAAGAAGCATGCCCGGCAGATAAACTTCAGGATGCGGATAAATGGATCCTTTCAAAGGCAAACCGTCTTGCAAAAGATGTTACAGAAAATCTTGATAAATATGAGATTGGTATTGCAGCAGATAAACTGTATGAGTTCATTTGGGAGGAGTTCTGCGACTGGTATATTGAGATGGTTAAGCCGCGTCTTTACGGGGAGAATGACTCTAAAGAGGCAGCGCTTTATACTCTGCAGAAGGTCCTGATGATCTCCCTTAAGCTTCTGCATCCATATATGCCGTTTGTAACAGAAGAGATCTACACAACATTAAGACCTTATGTTCTTTTTGAAGCACCGGAAGAGTCGATCATGATCTCTGCATGGCCGGAATATACAGAGGCAATGGACTTTGCAGACTGTGAAGAAGCAACTGAGATGATCAAGGAAGCAGTTCGCGGAATCCGTACGGTAAGATCCGACATGAATGTACCGCTTGGAAGAAAAGTTCCGGTTTATGTGGTAAGCGAAAAAGAGCATGTACGGGATATCTTTGAAAACGGTAAGATCTTCTTTGCTTCCCTTGGTAAGGCAGCGGAAGTATATGTTCAGGGGGATATGAACGGTATCGGAGATGATGCTGTCAGCGTACAGCTTGCAGATGTGGCTGTTTATATCCCGCTTGAAGAGCTTGTTGATAAAGAAAAAGAAATCGCAAGACTGGAAACAGAGAAGAAGCGTCTTGAAGGGGAACTGAAACGTTCCGACGGAATGCTGAATAATCCGAACTTTGTAAGCAAGGCACCGGAAGCAAAGATCAATCAGGAGAAAGAAAAGCGTGAAAAATATGCTGCACAGCTTGAAAAAGTGCTCACGCAGATCGAAAAAATGAAAGGCTGAAGATCAGAACTGATAGAGTCTGGCCGATGAGCCGTCCTGAATAAAATGAATATCTTCTAAGATTTGAACAGAAGCTGCACCATTTGCGGCTTCTGTTATTTTTTTCACTGTTCCGTCGACCAGGGATTCAGCGACTGCCAAAGTAAAACGCACATCTTCAGCATAGACGGAATCCATCAAAGGAATATTTGAGGTGTTGATCAGATACTGGATCTTTCCGGAATCCGAATAACTGCAGCCTACGGATATAAGTTTCCCTTTTTCGACCGGGAAATGGGCCGATTCTGAAAGGCCTAAAGATGCGGCCTGACTGTATGCTCTTACGAGTCCGCCTGTTCCAAGGAGCACGCCGCCAAAGTAGCGGGTCACAACGATGGCAGTATTTTGAAAGCCGCCGGCAGAGATTGCCTCTAAGATTGGCTTTCCGGCAGTTCCCTGAGGTTCTTTGTCATCGGAAAAACGGCGGATCTCACTGCGCTCCCCGATAATATAGGCATAGCAATTGTGCTTTGCATCCCAATAAGCCTTCCTCATCTCTTCTAAGAAGGATAGCGCCTCTTCTTCGGTATGAACTTCTCTTACTGTCGCAATAAAAATCGATTTTTTGACCTCGATTTTAGATTCCGACTGACCGGAAACAACATAAGCACACATTTTGGGGATTTTATCTCCTTTTTTAGCCTTGATCAGCAGATAACATAATGTTCAAAAAATTTTAACATTTTTTTCTGTTTTTCACAATAAAATGCCTGTTTTAAGGGCGTTTTTCGTCATAGCGTTTTTTGACAAGAATGGGCATATGATGTATAATTTACCATCTATATACACTGAAAATGAGCACTTATTATGAGGTTAATATATGAAATTTAATTCCGAAGAAGTACAGGCAAAACAGAAAAACCTCAATTCGGGGAAGAAAAAGAAAAAAACGAGCATCGTAGTCAGGATTATCCGCTACGTTTTACTTACAATACTTGCAATTATCTGTATCGTTCTTTGCACAGGTTTAGGTGTTGTTGTTGGTATTGCAAAATCCACTCCTTCTCTGAGTGAAGTTACAGTTGTGCCTACGATGTATCCGACGACGATCCTGGATGCGAATGGCAATCAGATCGTTCAGCTTTCCGCTGCCAGCGCAAAGAGAATCGAAGCTTCCTTAGATGAGATTCCTGAGGCTCTGAAATATGCTTTCATCGATCTTGAGGACGAACGTTTCTATGAGCATAACGGTGTCGATTTAAAGGGTATTGCCAGAGCGGTGTGGAGCATCATTAAAGATCATGACAGTCAGGGTGCTTCTACCATTACGCAGCAGCTGATCAAAAACAACGTCTTTGAGACCGGTGGTTTTGAGCGTTCTAAAGGATCCCTTCTTCGAAGAAAAATTCAGGAGCAGATCTTAGCTTTAGGTCTTGAAAAGGAGATGAGTAAGGAAGAGATCCTGATCAACTACCTGAATACCATCAACTTAGGCGGTGGTAACTATGGTGTTAAGATCGCTTCCAAGTACTATTTCAATAAAGATGTTTCCCAGCTTGATATTGCACAGTGTGCCGTCATAGCTGCGATCACACAGAACCCGAGTGCAAATAACCCGGCCCGCTTCCCTGAAAAGAACCGCCAGAGAATGGAGGCATGCTTAGACAGGATGCTGAAGAACGGCCACATCACTCAGGAAGAATATGATGCGGCATGGGCGGAAGATGTCTATGCAGGTGTCAGTGATAACGCACAGAGCCAGGGCAACTCCCTGTACTCCTACTTTGTCGATTCCCTTGTTGATGACCTGATCGATGATCTTCAGGAAAAGGGCGGCTATAGTTATGCACAGGCATACAACATGCTCTACACAGGTGGTCTTACTGTTTATGCAACACAGAATCCAACCGTTCAGGAGATTGTAGACAGAGAGGTTAACAACTGGGATAACTATCCGGGAGACAGCACTTATGCGATCAGTTGGGATCTTACGGTTGAGCATCCGGATGGAACGACCGAATATCTGAATCAAAGAGATATTACCCGCTATAAAGAGGATGTTTTAGGAGAATTCAACTTCTATAACAACCAGACAGATAGAAACGAATACAAACACGATTACTACAGCACGGAAGATGCCGATGCAGCAATCCAGCAGTTTAAGGATTACTATATTAAAGAAGGCGATGTGATCAGCTATGAAAATACGGTTTATACGATCCAGCCTCAGGTCTCCTTCACTGTCATGGATTACACGACCGGACAGGTCCTTGCTCTTTGCGGCGGCCGTGGAGAAAAAACCCAGAACTTAACTCTTAACAGAGCGAAGGATACAACAAGACAGCCGGGATCCTGCTTCAAGGTACTTTCTGCATATGCTCCGGCTATAGATGCTGCAGGCTATACTTTAGGTACGGCAATCGATGACTCTCCGTTCCATTATGGCGGTAATGTTAACCGTGACGTTCATAACTGGTGGGGCGATTCCTACAGAGGCCTTAGTACAGTCCGCGATGGTATCCGTGATTCTATGAACGTTCTTGCGGTTAAGACACTTTATGATATTGGGCCTTACTTAGGAATTCAGTATCTGCAGAGTTTTGGTTTCTCAACGATCGATCCGCAGAACGATGAGCATGTGGCAACGGCTCTTGGTGGTATCACAAATGGTATTACAAACCTTGAGATCACAGCCGCATTCGGAACAATTGCTAACAAAGGTAATTATTTAGAACCGGTCCTTTATACGAAGATCGTAGCAATGGACGGAACCGTTGTTTTAGATAATACGCCTGAAACACATACAGTTATTAAAGAGAGCACAGCCAGCCTTCTTACCAGCGCAATGCAGGATGTTGTTAACAGCGGTACAGGTACAGCCTGCCAGCTTTGGGATACCGGAACTCCGGCAGCAGGTAAGACCGGTACGACAACAGA
>AUXO014986559.1_pt1 | contig 11294 bp, 13 predicted proteins | sample 768731 | NCBI WGS metagenome assembly AUXO01 (sample SAMN02715735, study PRJNA202380) | gut metagenome | biome: sheep rumen | host: Ovis aries | place: New Zealand: Palmerston North | reverse complement strand
TTTTCTTTGAAGTATTTTTGGACAGGAGTTCAATTCTCCTCGGGTCCACCATATTTGTATTTAGTCGAACTTTTTTAAGTTCTTTTTTGTTTCAGAAAAGTAAACGGATTATTGAAAAAAATAGTTTCATTTGCTACAATAAAAATGTATTAATAATGTTTGAAGATGTTAAAAGGGAAAATTTTAAAGGTATAGTTAGATTTTGGTGATGGTATGAAGGTTTATAGAGTATGTGATAAAGAAGAGATAGATAAGATTTTAAACGGCACTGATTTTAAGGATATTGGCGCTCCGGGAATAAGATATAAAAAAGAACCTGGTGAAATTGATCTTAATACACATATTTATGATGAGAATGAAATGTATATGCATTTTTTTCCAGATTTTAAGGATTTATTTTATTTGAACTTAGAAGAGGGAAGATATATTTGTTTATATGATATTCCAGAAGAAATTTTAAATGAAGGTTTGGGAACTGGTGAATATGTCGATTTGTTTACTTATAGTATTCCTCGTATGGTACCCGAGTATTGTATTAAAAGCAGGCTACTTAAATTTGAGTATCTTAAGCAGATTGATTTAATAACTCATAATATTGATTATATAGATTTTTTAAGTGGCGAACCTCTTGATGGTTTTTATGAAAATGTGTATATAAAATCCCGTGAAAAACATTATTAAATTTTTTAGCTAATTTTTTATAATTTAATTAGAGGTGTTTAAATTGAATCAAATTTTTGATATAGATATTAATATTATGGAAAATGCTGATTTGGATATAATAAAAGATATAGAAATAAAATGCAAAAACAATGAATCTTTGACAGATGATGAAGTTTTGTATTTTTTAAGTTATATTTCTTATAAAGTTAGGTATTTACTTGCTAAAAGTAAAAATGAAGTCATAGAAAGTTATAATTTTTCTGGTGATTGTACTAATGCTCAAGCCATCTTAAAATATTATTTTGATGATTTGTCTCTTAAGGCAATTCCAGTACAGACTAACCGTATATTTTTTAATGTTCTTCAACATTCTTTTATAATAGTTTATCTTTTACAAAATGGGGATTTAACTCCATATATTGTTGATCCTACTTATAATCAGTTTTTTGATATTTCTAAGTGTTTGGCTTCAAGATATGTATTTAAGGATGATTTTGTTATTCAAACTCCAGATCCTGGCTATTTTATTTTAAAAAGTGATGAAGAAAGTCAAGAAATTATCAAAAAATTTTTAAAATTTGGATTTATGAAATTAGATAATGATAATGCATGTGTGTATGGTGATAGTTTTTATTTTACGCAAATAGGATTACCTAAAAAGACATATAATGTTTTATCAAGTTTAAAAGGATTATATGTTAAATTTTTTCTTCAAAGTAATTTTGAAGTTTCAAAGGATAGGCATTTTCTTAAAAAAAATAATTTGTTATTAGAATCTTTAGCTAATTTTAAAAATTATAATAAAAAAGTATAATTTTTGATAAATGTCCCAAACTATTTATTAAGGAGGGATTTTATGAAAAAAGCTGTTTGCTTAATACTTTCTTTAGTTATTTTAACTGGCTGTGGTATGATGAATAATACTCCAACTAAAAAAGTGGAGGCACTTTTAAATAAGTACCAGACGAACGATAAAGAGGTAATGTCTGATTTAGATGATGTTTTGCTTTTTGATTCTGATTTGACAGATGATGAGAGATCTGATTATCGTGAGTTTATGAAAAAGCATTATCAGGATATGACTTATAAAGTTAAGGAAGAGACTATTGATGGGAATTCGGCTACTGTAGAAGTTGAAATAACTGTTCGTAATTATGCTGATGCAGTTAATAATGCGAATAATTATAGACTTCAAAATGCTTCAGAGTTTAATGATCAAAATACTTTTGCCTCTTATAGACTTAATGAAATTAGAAATGTTACTGATACCGAAACATATACTATTACATTTTATTTGACTAAAGTAGATGACGAATGGAGCGTTAATCCAATATCTTCAGATGATGAAAGTAAACTTAATGGTCTTTATGGAGTTAATGATGTTAATAGTTCGGTAGTAAATGATACTACAACTAATACTACAACCGACAATACTACAACTAATGCAACAACTGATAATACTACAACTGATACGGCTACAGATACTACTAATGATATGAATGAATAATTATATAATGGACATATTATGTCCTTTTTTTGTATAAAATTATTTAGGTGAAAATATGAAAAAAATTTTGATATGTTTATTATTAATTCCTTTTAAAGTCTTAGCTTTTAATAGTAGCGCTAAAGCGGCTATTTTGATGGATATGGATAGCAAGAGAATTTTATATGCTAATAATATAAATTATGTTCAAAGTGTTGCTTCAATATCTAAAATTATGACTGCAATATGTGTTATCGAAAATATAGATATAGAAAAAAGAGTTGTTGTAGGTGATGAGGTACTTAAAGCATATGGTTCAGGAATATATGTACAACAAGGAGAAAAATTAAAAATTAAAGATTTGCTTTATGGGCTTATGATGAGAAGTGGGAATGATGCAGCTATAGTTTTGGCTAAAAATGTTGGCGGCAGTGTTGATGGTTTTGTAAAGATAATGAATGAAAAAGCAAAAATTCTTGGAATGAAAAATACTATTTTTAATAATCCTAGTGGGCTTGATGAAAATGATGATGGTAATTTATCATCGGCCTATGATATGGCGTTACTTATGAGTTATGCAATGAAAAATAAATATTTCAAAAAAATTGTAAGTACTAAAGAATATATTTTAAAAACAAATAAGAATGTTTATAAATGGAGAAATAAAAATAAACTTTTATATTCTTATAAATATGTTACCGGAGGCAAAACCGGTTATACTAAAAAAGCTAAAAGAACTTTGGTAACGACAGCTTCTAAAAATAATCTTAATTTAGTTGTCGTAACAATAAATGATGGTAATGATTTTTTAGATCATACTAATTTGTTTGAAGAAGCCTTTGATAATTATAAAAATTTTTTATTACTTAATAAAGGTAATTTATCTATTCCTTTAGAAAATTATTATAAAGATAACAATTTATATATTAAAAGGAAAATTACTTATCCACTTACTTCAAATGAAGAAAACATATTGAAACTTAAATTTGAACTTAATAAGGTTCGTAATTATAAAAATAATACTAAGGTTGGTTTAGTTAAAGTATATTTTGGTGATTTAGTTGTTAGAAAAGAAAATATTTATGTTAAGGTAAAATCATGATTAATAAGTTATGGGTATTTTTAATAATTATAGGTTCTTCTTATTTAATTATTAATGGACGCTTTGATGTTTTAAATAGAGAAATATTAGGCAGTGGAAAAGTAACATTAGATTTAATTATTCAAATTTTTCCGCTTATTTCTCTATGGCTTGGTATTATGAATATTGCTGAAAAGTCAGGACTTTTAGATAAACTTTCAAAACTTATAGAACCATTTTTAGTAAAATTATTTCCAGATATTCCTAAGGGACATGAATCATTTGGATATATTTCTTCAAATATTATTGCTAATGTTTTTGGCTTAGGAAATGCGGCTACGCCTTTTGGTATAAAAGCTATGAAATCAATGCAATCTTTAAATGTAGATAAAGAAGTTGCTAGTAGAAGTATGATTACATTTTTAATTATGAATACGTGTGGCTTTACAGTAATTCCTACTACAATTATTTCGCTTAGAATGCTTCATAAAAGTGAGAATCCTTCTAGTATTATTTTTCCTTGTATAATTGTTAGTTTTATTTCCATAGTATTTGGGCTTATTATTGATAGATTGTGGGCTAAAAGATGAGTAATTTGTTTATACCTATTATTGTTATTTTTGTAATTGTTTATGGTTATTTTAAAAAAATAAATATTTATGATGTTTTTGTTAGTGGGGCAAGTGAAGGTTTTATAATGGTAAGGGATATGTTTCCGTCACTACTGGCAATGATTTTGGCTGTAAATATTTTTAAAAGTAGTGGGATTATAGATTTTTTGTTTTCTTTTTTGAAGCCGATTTTTTTGTTTTTAAAAATACCTTTTGAGGTTTTACCTATAGCAGTTATGAGACCACTTTCTGGTAGCTTTGGGCTTGCTCTTCTTAATAATATATATGGGATATATGGACCTGATAGTTTTGTTGGTATTCTTTCATCTGTTATTCAGGGTTCAAGTGATACAACTGTTTATATAATTACTTTATACTTTGGTACTATAGGCATAAAAAAAATAAGGTATGCACTGTGGGTTGGGTTACTTGCTGATTTATTTATGGTTGTTGTTAGTTTAATAATTGTTCCGCTTTTGTTTTGACATTAAACTTTTGATAAAGTATAATTTAATTGGTGATTTTCATGGAAAGACTTCAAAAAATAATCGCAAATAGTGGCTTTTGTTCTAGAAGAAAAGCAGAAGAGCTTATTAAACAAGGAGAAGTATTTGTTAACGGAAGACAGGTTAATGATTTGGGAGAAAAAGCTAGTTATAGTGATCAAATTACAGTATCTGGTCATAATTTAAAGCTGGAAAACAAGGAATATATTTTACTTTATAAACCGAGAGGTGTTATTTCTACTACTAGTGATGAAAAGGGTAGAAAAACAGTTATGGATTTAGTAGATACAACAAATAGATTATATCCGGTTGGAAGACTTGACTATGATACTAGTGGTTTATTAATATTAACTAATGATGGGGAGCTTACTAATTTGCTTATTCATCCCAGGAATGGTGTTGAAAAGGTTTATGTTGCTAAAGTTGAAGGTGTTGTATCATCTTTCCTTATCAAAAAAATGTGTGCAGGGGTAATGATAGACGGCAAAAAAACTGCCAGGGCCAAGGCTAAGATTAAAAAGATAGATAAAAAGAAAAATTTTTCATTAGTTGAACTTACTATACATGAAGGGAAAAATCATCAGGTTAAAAAAATGTTCGAGGCAGTAGGGTATAAAGTTATAAAGTTAAAAAGAGAAAAATTTGGCACGTTAGATTTAAGCGGGTTAAAATCTGGTGAATATAGGCATTTAACTATTAAAGAAGTAAAAACATTATATGCTTTAACAAAAAAAATGGTTTAATAACCATTTTTATTCTTCTACTGTAATTGCTTCCGTCGGACAACTTTCGGCAGCTGTTTTTACATCGTCATTTATTTCTTGTTTTACAGCTTTTGCTAGTCCGTCGTCATCAAACTCGAAGACGTCTGGGGCGGTCGCAGTGCATGCTCCGCAGCCAATGCATTTACTTTTATCTACTTCAACTTTTGCCATTTTGTTCCTCCTATAATAAAATTATAAATAAATAATTTGTAAAATGCAATAGGCTGCACTTTTAAAAATAATTAAAATGTGTTATTATTATTGTAGGAGGCGATACCTATGGCGTCTAGAATGGAAAGATATAAGGATAAAGTAGTAAGACCATCAAGATCGACGCGTAATAAAAATTTATATAATAGTATATATTCTTATGATGATAAGTATAGTAATATTGAGGGTGTAGCTTCTATAGATAAATATAATGAAATTGATATATCTAAAGTAAAAAAAATGCTTGAAACTAGGGAAAAAGCAAATTCAGAAAAACGCATTAATGATTCTAGTGATTATTATCAAGATTCACAGCCATTTAGAACTCATTATAAAGAAGATACAGATCGAAATTATGATATTATGGATGTTTTAAAGACTGCTAAAGAAAAAAGGGAACCAGATAATAAAGATCGTGTTTTAAATAATACTGGATATGATATTTTAAAGACACTTAATTTGAAACCTAAAAATGATGATAATGACGATAAAGAGGAACTAAAAGATCTTATTGAAACTATTTCTCATACTAGTATGTTAAACAAAAGAAATGATGATAGTAGTAAAGGTGAAGAAAGCAATGATTTAGATATGTTTAGTGATTTGCTTTCGGATGATACTATGGTAAGAGATGTTAAAGATTTTACAGAGTTTACTTCTTTGGGTGAAAAAACAATGGATGATTCATTTTTTACTGGTGGTTTAAATATTAAAAAAGCTGATTTTGTAAATGGTGGTAAAAAACAAGGATCTTTTATAAAAACTTTTTTAATAGTTATGTTTGTTATGTCCTTTTTAGCTGGAGCTATATTCTTGATTCTTAAGTACTTTAACATCATTTAGACTTTTAAAAAATGTTATTAATGGTATTATAAATAAAACAATATAAGTTAAGTATAATAGTGGCCCTGTGAAAAACTTTTCACCGGCTTCATGTGTTATAAAAATTATATTGCTTATTATAAATATAAATAAGCAGATAGATATTATTATGTATTTATCTGTTTTTTCGTTTGTAAAAAATGTTTCTTTTATGGTTTCTTTAAGGTAATATATTATTATGGTTATTTGAATAAACATTGAAAATAATGCTTCTATTGATAAAATGCTTTCAATTCTATCGAAAATTCCAAGAATATTTACCCTTTTTAAAATTTGAAAAGCTGGGTATTCATATAAAGTTGAAAGGTCAATACCAAATACGCAGATAGTTGTGAAAGCAATGATAAGTAAGTTTACTGATGTTATTAAATATAATAATATGCTTTGTTTGCTTGAGTATTTTTTTATTATGTTTTTGTTTATAATGTTCAAATAAAATAATTTCATTATATTTATACCAATAAACATGAATGAACAGTTGAATATGTTTGAGATACTGTTTTCAAAGATAGGTTTCACGTTGTTTATATCAACGTTACCAATAATCCCAATAAAGATTAAAACGTTGAAAAGTATGGACACATAGAAAAGCATTAAACTTATTTTGCTAATAATGTTTATTTCTTTTGTTGCGGCATAGCAGATAGGAATTATGAGGGCTAGGGAAATAATCCACAGATTTGTTTTGTATAGGAATAATGCGTTTGCAAAATGGACTAAAATCCAAAAGGTGCATGTTACTATGGCTAGGCTTCCAATAAAAACTATAAAGTTTAATATTTTTCCAAAATTTTTCCACAGCTTATTATTTAAGGAGATAATAGTTTCATCTGGATATTTTTGCTTTAAATATTCATATAAAATTAAGGGGATTAATCCTAATATGATTCCAATTATTATACTAATCCATGTGTCTTGTTTAATATGATATAAAATTGTGCTGAAAGTAAGCTCAGTAAAACAGGCTCTAATTAAAAACCAAATCAAGGTATTATATTCAAAAGAACTTATTTTTTTCATTTATCATCATCCTTTAGTGTTTTTGTAAGCGAGGCAGTAGATATTATTTGGGTTTCTGCATGTACTTTAATATTAAACTTTTTAAAATGCTTTTCATTCCAATTATTTTTTATTTTTTCCCATTTTTTTGGATAGTTTTTGTAAATCATATTACCAAATCCAAAAATATCACTTTGGTAATTTTCTTTTATTTCTTTTATTAAATTATTTAAGTCTTTTTTTATTGTTTTGTTCCAGGTTTTTTCAATGTTTTCTATTTCTTTTATACTATTTAAATTAATGTTGCCATTTGCTTCGTAAATTGTTCCTTTGGCTTTAACATATATATCGGCAGTATTTTCATTTTTTAATTTTATTTTAGTTCTAATAGTATTTGAAAAAATATTGATAATGTTGTTTTTATATTTTATTTCATATGTTAATTCTTTAGCTTCATTATTTATGATATATATTGATTCTGTTTGTTTTTTTGTTGTTGTTCCAATTAATTTATCATTTTTATATATAGCGAGGGGTCCAAGACTTAGGTATGTTTTTGGTTTTGTTGTTTCTAGATTTTCTTGCATGCTTCCTTCTTCAATACTACCGTTTATTTTTATTGTTGGCATAGTTGGTTCGTATCCTTTTTCTAATACGCGTCCTATAAAATTACTATAAGATGCTGTATCACCTACTGATCTTGAATTTTTATTTGATTCTATTAATGTGGCAATACTTTGTGATGGAAATGATTCTAGTGGTGAAATTATTTTTAAAACGTCGCCTGCTTTATTATTATTTACTTGCATTAGATGAAATCTATTTCGTGTTTGTGGATGTCTGATTAACCAATCAGCAATATTTAAAAATCCTTCTTTGCCAATTTCTTCTGATATAACAACAACGTTTATATGACTGAAGTATAATTGCTTTGGAGTTTTTTTGTCAATTATTTTTACAGCTTCAGCAATACTTTTTCCTTTTCCTTGATAAACTGTTGTTTTGGCTTCTCCTTCTTTACTTGAGGTTTCGGCTTTTGGGGAGTTAGCGATTAATAAGGTTACTTCATATTCATCTTCTGATTTATCTATTCCAATAGCTGTTACTATTGATAATTTGTTTAGTTCAGCGTAGTCTGCACAACCGCAAAGAGCAAAACATAGGATAATGATTATTAAAAAATTTTTTTTCATCTTTTTCCTCCTTGCTTAAACGGATTTAGCTTGCTAATGTAATTTGGCCTTTTTATAATATTTGGGGTTGCAGATTTAATAATTGCATCTTTATTGGCATCTTTATCAAATGGGGCAATAGGCGATAAAAAACTCGTGTTTAGGTTCTTTAGTGAAGCCATTTTTGTTATCCATATTAAGGCCATTGATAGTATTCCAACTACTCCGAGCAAACTAGATGCAATAATAAAAAGGAATCTCCAGAATCTTATTCCGTTAATGAAGTCACTGTCTTGAAAAATCAGACTGCATATAGATGTTATGGCGACTATGATAATTGTTATTGGCGAAACTATTGAGGCGTCGACTGCTGCTTGTCCTAGTACTAAGGCTCCAACTATACTCATGGCTGTACTCATATTTGTCGGGCTTTTTAGGTCACTTTCTCTTAGTATTTCAAATACTGTCATAAATAAAATAATTTCAAAGAATGTTGGAAATGGTACTCCTTCTCTTTGAACAGCTAAAGAAATAAGTAATTTGTCAGGTATTGTATTTTGATCATATGTGACGATGGCAATATAAATGGCTGGAGTTAAGATTGTTATAATTAAGGCAAAGAATCTTAAGATTCTAGTAAATGTTATATTTATAGATTTTTGGTTTTGATCTTCAGGTGATCTTATATAATCTAAAAACACGGTTGGCATAATTAATATGAATGGGCAGTTTTCTACGAGAATTATTATTTTACCGTTTAAAAGTTCTTGGCAGGCCATATCTGGTCTTTCACTACTTTTGATTTGAGGAAAAATGGATTTTTGGTCTGTTAGATAATCTCGAATATTTCCACTATCTAATATACCGTCTATGTCTATTTTATTTAGTCTTTTTTTTATTTGTTTTATTTTGTTTTTATCGGCTATGTTATTTATATAAGCAATAGACACTCTTGTTTTAGTTCTTCTTCCTATTTTCATTTCTTCGAACCATAAATTAGGGTCTTTTATTCTTTTCCTGATAAGGCCTAGATTTTTTGAGTGGCTTTCTGTAAAGCTATCTTTTGATCCTCTAATTATGGGTTCACTAGTAGCTTCAGTCACGCCACGGTCTAAGTTAGCTCTAGTTTCCATAATTATGGCTTTGTCATTACCATCAACGATAATTATAGTAAATCCGCTTGAAAGATAGTATGGAAATTCTTCAAAATTATCTATTGTGAATAATTGGCAATTAAATAGTTTGTTTTTTAATGTATTAAATAAGTTTTCAAAAATATTTTTACTTTTTTCTGTATAAACTGCGCTTTTAACAATAAAGTCACTTATGGTACTTGTTTGAGAGGAACTTTCTAAGAAAAGAATGCCGATTTTTGTTTTTTTAATTTCAATGATTCTACTATTAACATCGGCACTGTTACCATATAGGTTTTTAACTTTATCAATAACTTTTTCTATTTTAATATCAATTTTTTCCATATTATCCCAACTTTCTTTTTTATTATGTCCAATTAAATGTGAGATATGTTATAATTTTTTTAGGTGTTATGTTATGGATAAAAAAGTTTTAGTTAAATGTGAAAGATTAGATAATTTTGGAAGAGGAATTGGAAAAGTTTCGGATAAAATAATTTTTGTTCCAAATTTACTTCCTTCTGAGGAAGCTATAGTTGAGATAGTTTCTGATAAAAAAAATTATATGAATGGTGAAATAATTAGTTTAAAAAAACAATCTCTAGATCGTGTTTGTTCTAATTGCTCTTATAATTCTTGTGGGTGTTCACTTAAAAGTTTAAGTTATGAAAAAACTTTAGAGTATAAAAGAGAAAAGGTTAAAGATATTTTAAAAAGAATTGGGGGCATTGACTTTGATATTAAAAGTATAGTTCCTAGTGATAATATATTTGGCTATAGGAATAAAATTAGCTTAAAGGTTGTCGATGGGAAAATAGGCTATTTTAAAAATAATTCTAATGATTTGATAGAGATAGATAAATGTGTAGTTGCAACCGACAGAATAAATGAAGTAATAGGTGTATTAAAAAAATGCGATTTATCTTTAGTTTTTGAAATAATTATTAAAGATATGGATGAACTTATGATTATAATTAATGGAAAGATGGACGTAAATAGTCTTAAACCTTTTGCAGATTCTATATATATGAATGATAAACTTGTGTATGGGAAAGAAAAAGTTTTAAAAAACGTTTTGGATTATAAGTTTTATGTTTCTAAAGATGCTTTTTTCCAAATTAATGATGATGTAACAAAGAAGCTTTATTTGAAAGTGCTTGAATTTGCCGGAAAAGGGGATAATGTATTAGATTTATATTGTGGAACTGGAACTATTAGTTTACTTTTGTCTAAACAATTTAAAAAAGTTACAGGAATTGAAATTAATAAAGAGGCTGTTTCATGTGCGAATGAGAATAAAAAATTAAATAATATAAGAAATATTAATTTTATGTGTGGAGATGCGAATAAATTAACTAAAAATCTTATGGCGGATGTTATTGTAGTTGATCCAGCACGAAGTGGTCTTATGAAAGATGGAATAAAGAATATTTTAAATATAAAGCCTAAAAAAATAGTTTATGTTTCTTGTAATCCATTATCATTAGCTAGAGATTTAAGAGAACTTACTCAATTTTATGATGTGAAAAAAATTGAATTGTATGACATGTTTCCGTGGACACATCATGTTGAAGTTGTATCATTGCTGTGTCTTAAAACACTTGAAAAATAAAGGATTTTTAATTTTATTAGTATTAAACTGAGTGTTAAAAAATGACAAAAAAGGTTTAAATTGTTATATTTTCTTGATTTATAAGGTGTCATTTATGTTATACTATAGCTTGGGAGGTTATGAATATGAAATATGTTTATTCTTTTAAAGAAGGAAACAAAGATATGCGTGAGAC
>AUXO012461573.1_pt1 | contig 11299 bp, 9 predicted proteins | sample 768731 | NCBI WGS metagenome assembly AUXO01 (sample SAMN02715735, study PRJNA202380) | gut metagenome | biome: sheep rumen | host: Ovis aries | place: New Zealand: Palmerston North | reverse complement strand
TGTAGTCTAGTCTGGCTAGGACTTGGGCCTTCCAAGCCTACGACCCGGGTTCAAATCCCGGCAGCCGCACTATACTTTTAGACTATTTTTAAAGAATTTAATTAAAAACTTTTTTTGAAACTATTTATTTACATGATTTTTTTCTAATAAAAATTTTAATAATTGATTAATATCAAATATTATATTAATAACAATAATATCAGAAGGAATTTTATGATAGGTATAATAGTTGGTGCTGGGCGTATTGGTTATAATTTAGCTAAAAATATGTCAATTAATCATGATATTACTATAATTGATAAAGATAAAGAAATATGTGAAAAAATATTAGATCAATTAGATTGTTATGTTATACAAGGCTCTGCTACAAATACCAAAGTTTTAGAAGAAGCTGATGTAGGAGGAGCAGATTTCTTTGTAACTACTACTGCAAATGATGAAGTTAATTTACTTTCATCAGTTTATGCTAAAGATACTGGTGTTGAAAAAATAGTTGCAAGACTAAACAATATTGATCATACAGATATTTTTAGAAAATTAGAAATTCCTTTTATTAATTCCGAAATAAGTGTCATGAAATATATCGCAAGAAACATTGTTAGACCTACTGCCCAAAGTTTAGTGAGTGTTGGAAAAGGAGATGCGGAAATAATTGAGTTAGTTGTGAAAAATAATGATATACTTTTTACACCTATCAAAGAATTACAAAGAAATAATTCAAAATTTATCATTATAAGTATCCATATGGATGATGAAGATGTGATTATCCCCACATCCGAAACAGAACTAGGTTATAATGATAGCATAACTGTACTAGTAAAAAAAGAATACGTGCAAGAAGTAAGCGAATATTTTACATCCAATTCCCAATAGATTAGAAAATAGTGTTTGAAATGTATAAAAAAATAGTTACTCTATCTAATTTTTTAAGAAAAGAAGGTATGTTAGTTAGTATTAGAAGTACTACTACTGCAACCGAAATATACTCACAATATCAAGAAGAAGTTACTATAGACGAATTACGTGAACTATTAAGATGCATATACGTAAAAAATAAAGAAGATGATTATAAATTTAATAACGTTTTCAGGGAAATCTTCGAAAAACCAGCGACTAAAAAAGATAATAAAAATAAATATAAACCCAAATATCAGAATTCTTCAAACCAAACTATGGAATATGTCGGCGGCGATATGAATAAATCCGAAAATGAACTTAATGAAACATTAATAAAAGACAGAAAAAGAAAAAAAGTAATAAATGATAAATTACTTAATGATAGTGTTGCATTATTAGATTTCGGAGATAGACGTGTATATGATATTTGTAAAAGATTAGCCAAAAAAATAGCCAATTCAAGAAGTAAAAGAAAAAAAAGAAAACGTTCAAATAAAATAAATATGCCTTACACTATTAGAGCTAATCTTAAAAATGGTGGTCATTTAATTAAATTAGTTCATCAAAAACCACAATTACGTAAATCTAAACAAATATTTTTATGTGATATTAGTGGTTCTTGTCAATGGATAAGTTCATGGTTCTTTGCGATTATACATGGTTGTTATGAAACATTTGATAAAGTAACTGTTTATGTTTTTGATAGTAAAATAAGTGATGTTACAGATACATTAAGTAAAGAATACAATAGTACTACCCAAATAAATATGGATCTTAGAAAATTTAGTGGACGAGCATATGGACAATCAGACATGACAAATTCATTTAAAGAATTTTTGGACAATGTAGATTTAAATAACCATACTGATGTTATAATTTTAACTGATTGTAGAGATTGGAATGGTAAACGCGAAAATGGTATTTTAGAAAGTGCACAATTATTACATAATATAGTAGTTAAATCTAGAAAAGTTATAATATTAAATCCAGAAAAGGAAATTAGATGGAAAACAGCAACAAGTTGTGTTAACGAGTATAAACATAGTGGTGCAGAAGTTTATGAAACAGCTACACTAAATCAGTTTTCCAATGTTGTAAGTAAGCTTTAAAAAAAGAAATAAAAATTATTCTTCCAATAATTTTTTAAAGAAATCCATATCAACATTATTCATGAATAAATCTCCCAATTGGTCATAATTTACTCTTTTTGAATTTTTAAATGTGTCTTCTGTTAAACCTAAAGGTTCTAAACCTTTATTTATTCTTAATTGATCTGTGAAATTACGTCTAAATTCAAAATTATGGAAAATACCATGGAAATATGTACCACAAACATTACCATTTATAGCCCCATCAAATTTCTGTGTTTGATCATTACCATTACCTTTTTGTATTTTAATAAATGGTTTTAAACCATCCCCCAACAAGGTTATTCCTTCATGTAATTCATAACCGGTTACATAAGTTCCTTTTGTAAAACCTAATGGACTATCTTCTAATATAGTTCCTGCACTTTGAGTTATTACTTTATCTATTTTTCCAAAGGTTGTTTTCATATTAAGTAAACCTAATCCATCTACAGTTCCATGATGTGATTCAGAACAATTATCATCAATGATTTTAGTAGATAACATTTGATATCCACCACAAATTCCAAATATAGGTACTTCTTTAGCTACTTCTTTAACATAATCAAAAGCTCCAGATTTCTTAAGTTCTTGAATGTCATTTACTGTATTTCGAGTACCTGGGATAACTAATGCATCTAAATCATCATATTTATCATAAATGTTCACTAATTTAATTCCAACATCTTCTTCATAATCTAACGGGTCAATATCTGTGAAATTAGAAATTCTTGGAAGTCTTAATGTTCCTATTTTAATTTTTTCATTTTCACTAAACTGATGAGTTGAAAGAGATGCTGAATCTTCTTCAGGTAAATTTAGAGTTTCATCAAAAGGTACTATCCCAATTACTGGTATTCCAGTTAATTCTTCAATTTTATCAATACCTGATTTTAAAACATCTGCATTTCCACGGAATTTATTTATTATCACAGCTTTTATTCTTTTTCTATCTTCTTCTGGAATTAAGAAGTAAGTTCCTACTATTGATGCAAATACTCCACCTTGATCAATATCTGCTACAAGAACAACATCAGCATCAGTCATTCTTGCAATTAACATATTTGCTAAATCACGGTCATACATATTAATTTCTGCAGGGGAACCTGCTCCTTCAATTACCATGATATCAAAATCTTCTTTTAAATTATTTAAAGAAGTTTGAATAGCTTCAATTGCTTTATCTCTAAAATTATTTTGATAATCATCAAAACGCATATTACCTGCAGGTTTTCCTCTTACTATTACTTGAGATGTGAAATCTTCTTTAGGTTTAAGTAATATAGGATTCATATCAGAATTAGGTTCAATACCAGCAGCTTCAGATTGCATTACTTGAGCAACAGACATTTCATCATTATCTCGCGTTGTATAAGAATTTAATGACATATTCTGTGATTTAAATGGTGTTACCCGATACCCTTTTCTAGATAATATGTTACATAAAGCAGCTACAGTTAATGTTTTACCTGCATTTGATGAAGTTCCTTGAAACATAATGTATTTCATTTTTACATTTTCCCTATTTTTTTAACAATCATTTATTTGTAAATACTACATTTAATAAGTATTTGATAAAATATGAATTTGAGTAAAATATACTTAACTTATTGAAAATATTAAGAATAGTATATTTTAAATACCTTAGGTTACTTAATTAGTAATGATATATTACATATAAAAAACATAAAATAAAATTAATAAAAATTTAAAATAAATAACATTAGTAGATAAATAATAGAAAATTAACCATAAACTCAAAAGGAGGGTTATTTATAACAGATCCCAAAAACGAGATAAAAGATGAAATTATTCTCGAAGATGATGAAATAATCATTGATTCAGAAGATAAAGAAATGATCATAGAAGATAAAAATAATATAAATACACCCACTTCATCAAATCCTAATAAAAAAGAAACTGAAGAAACCTACACAATTCCAAAAGAAAACGAAACAAAAGACAATACTAAAACAGATTCATCTAGTTCAAATATAATTGAAGATAATGAAGAACAGAATAACACAGAAATAAATATTACTGATTTATCAGACCATGTAGTTGAAGAAATAAATCCAGAGGACTATCTTGATACTGATAAAATAGACATACCTCCAATGCTTATTGACCAAATCATAGGGCAAGATGAAGCTGTTGAAACTATTAAAAAAGCAGCAAAACAGCGTAGAAATGTTTTACTCATTGGAGAACCAGGTATTGGTAAATCAATGATTGCTAAAGCAATGGCAGAATTATTACCTCCTGAAGATTTACAGGATATTTTAATATACCCTAATGTAGAAAATCCTAACAATCCTCTTGTTGGAGTTATGCCTGCAGGTCAAGGAGTAAAGGTTCTCGAAAATTCTAAAAGACAAATGAAAGGACAAGAAGAAAAAAGAAATATAATAACCATTTCTTTAATTGTTCTCATAATGGCTATTGGATTTGCAACAAACCAACTTTTAACAGCAATTATTGCAGTAGGTATCGTTTTCTTCGCATTATATCAAATGAAACCTAAAAGTCAACAGTCAGTTCCTAAACTTTTAGTCAACAGTGCAGATAAAAAAGTAGCACCATTCATCGATGCAACAGGTGCACATGCAGGAGCTTTACTTGGAGATGTAAGACATGACCCATACCAATCTGGTGGACTTGGAACACCAGCTCACGAAAGAGTAGAAAGTGGTATGATTCACAGAGCAAATAAAGGTGTTTTATATATTGATGAAATAGGTACAATGACAATGAAAACTCAGCAAGAGTTATTAACCGCATTACAAGAACACCAATACCAAATTACTGGTCAAAGTGATACAAGTAGTGGTGCAATGGTAAGAACTAATGCTGTACCATGTGACTTTGTATTAGTAGCTTCAGGTAACTTAGAAGTATTAAAAGATATGCATATTGCTTTAAGATCAAGAATAAGAGGTTATGGATATGAAGTTTTCATGAAAGATAGCATGAAGGATACTCCAGAAAATCGTAAAAAACTTGGTCAATTTGTAGCACAAGAAATCAAAAATGATGGAAGAATACCTCCTTTCACAAAAGAAGCTGTTGCAGAAGTTATTAAAGAAGCTCAACGTAGAGCAGGTAAAAAAGATTCCTTAACTTTAAAATTAAGAGATCTTGGTGGATTAGTTAGAGCTGCAGGAGATGTAGCTGTAGAAGAAAATGCAAGTGTAGTAACAGTAGAACATATTTTTGAAGCTAAAAAACAATCAAGAACTCTTGAACAACAAATCGCAGATAGATACATATCACAAAGAAAAGAGTATAGTGTTTTCACAAACCAAGGTTCAAAAATCGGTTGTATCAATGGTTTAGCAGTAATTGGTAACTCAAGCGGTATTGTACTCCCTATAGCTGCAGAAGCAGCACCTTCTCAAAGTAAAGAAGAAGGTAAAATTATTGCTGCTGGAAAACTTGGAGATATCGCAAAAGAAGCTGTTCAAAACGTTGGTGCTATAATTAAAAAGAGCATTGGAACAGACATATCCAATTATGATATACACATCCAATTTGTACAATCATATGATGGTGTAGAAGGAGACAGTGCTAGTGTATCCATGGCAGCAGCAGTTATATCTGCTATTGAAGACATACCTATCGACCAAACAATGGCATTAACAGGTTCATTAAGCGTACGTGGAACAGTGTTACCTGTAGGTGGCGTAACTTATAAAATAGAAGCTGCTGCAGAATCTGGAATGAAACGTGTATTAATACCTGCATCAAATCAAGATGATGTACTTATAGATAAAAAATACATGGACCAAATTGAAATTATACCAGTAAATACACTTCCAGAAGTACTTGAATATGCCTTAGTTGATTGTCCTAAGAAAACCGAGTTAATTAAAGATTTAAGATCAAATAAGATTGAAAAAATAAAAGAAATCATACCTAATCCATCTGATATGATTAAATCAAACCCTACAAAATCAAATTAAAAAGAAATAATTAACTCTTCTTATTTTTTTTATTTTATTATTCTTATTAACTACTTATTTTATAAATAAACTACTTTTAATTAATATATACCTTATTAAATGAATTTAAACTTATTACAATAACTATAATTATTAAAAAGATTAGAACTAATTATTATAAAAAAATATTATTTTAGAAAATATCCCAATATTTTAGAAAATATAAAAGATAAGATACGCCAGTATCAAGTTAAATAAATATGCCAGTATTATATTATATAGAACGAGGATATATTATGGAACAATCAGATTTTAAAGACTTGAATATTTCTCCGGAAATACAAAAAGCAGTAGCTGATATGGGATTTGAAGAAGCTACACCTATACAAAAATTATCCATACCAAAAATATTAGCACATAAAGATGTGATAGGACAAGCCCAAACAGGTACAGGTAAAACAGCTGCCTTTGGAATACCTTTATTACAAAATATAAATAGTAAAAATAAAAATTTGCAAGCAATTATCCTATGTCCAACTAGAGAATTAGCCATACAAGTCGCAGAAGAACTAAGAAAATTATCCGCTTATCTTCCAGACATTAATGTTATACCTATTTATGGTGGACAGCCAATAGAAAGACAAATAAAAGCCTTAAATAAAGGAGTACAAATAATTATAGGAACTCCTGGAAGAGTAATGGACCATATTGATAGAAAAACTATTGATTTAAGTCAGATTTCAACAGTTATTTTAGATGAAGCTGATGAAATGCTAGATATGGGTTTTAGAGAAGACATAGAATACATTTTAGAAGATATACCTTATGAAAGACAATTCCTCCTATTTTCAGCTACATTACCTAAAGAAATAATGCAATTAACAAGAAGATATCAAAATAATCCAGAAGTTGTTAAAATTACACATCATGAATTAACAACCCCTGATGTTGAACAAAAATATTTTGAAGTAAAAGAAGACATGAAACTAGAATTACTTTCTAGAATTTTAGATTTAAATCATTTTGAATTATCATTAGTATTTTGTAATACTAAACGAAAAGTAGACAAACTCGTGAGTCATTTACAAATAAGAGGTTATTTGGCTGATGGATTACATGGTGATTTAACTCAAAACCAAAGAGATAGAGTAATGCATAAATTTAAAAATGGAAATATAGATATACTAGTTGCTACTGATGTAGCAGCCAGAGGTATCGATGTAAGTGGAGTAGAAGCCGTATTTAATTATGATATTCCTAATGATAATGAATACTATGTACATCGTATAGGACGTACTGGAAGAGCAGGAAAAACAGGAAAAGCATATAGTTTTGTTTCTGGAAGAGAAATATATCAATTAAGAGACATACAACGATATGCTAAAACAAAAATAGAACAGGCCCCGATTCCTTCTTTAAGTACTGTTAATGAAGTTAAAAAAGATAACTTTATTGATCAACTAAAAAATAAAATTGAAACAGAAGATATTTCAAAAGAAACATACATTATCGAAAAGCTGGTTGAAGAAAATTATACTTCCATAGATATCGCAGCCACATTACTAAAAGAAATCATGCGTGAAAATAAACCAAATGAAGAAGAATTTGGAAATACTGAAGCACATGCTGGTTTTGTACGTTTTTTCATGAGTTTGGGTCGAAAACAGGGAATCAATATAACAGTTATTCTAAACTCAATTTATGAAAAAACAGGACTCAATGGACGACAAGTTGGAAATATAGATATATTTGATAACTTTTCATTTGTAGAAATTGCTGAAGAACATGCATCAGATTTCTATAGATTTATGGCAGATACATACATAGAAAATAAGAGATTACATTTAGAACCTGCACGTCCTAGAGACAAAGAAAATGAAAATAAAAATAAAAAAAGAATAAAAAATAAAAAACGCTTCAAAAAGAATAATCGCGCTAGTAAAAATTTTAACCCTCATCGAAAAGATTATAATAAATAATCTTCTTCTTTTTTTTAAAATATTAACGTTTATGATGTTTTTATATGATTAGCTATGAGTTTAGCTACACTTATATTTGCTACTTCACTTTTTAAGGTATTTGTACCTTGTACACTATTTGCTCCTGCAGCATTAATCTTTAAAATTGCATCATTTACTAATACTGGGTGAACACAGAATACATCTACTGTTATTGCACCTTGATCTTTTAATATTTCAATCGCATTTACAATCGTTCCACCAGTACTTATTATATCATCAATTATAACAACATTACGATTTTTAACTGAAATAGATTTAGTTTTAGTTTTTACTTCTTCAGGTGATAATCGTACTTTTTCCAAGTAATCATAATCCGTATCCAAAATTTCTGCAATTTCTTTAGCAAAATTCTCAGCACCCTTATCTGGTGCTAGTATAACTGGTTTTGTATCATTAAAATTATCTAATATATAATCAGCTATAGTTGGCATTGCAGATAAGTTATCTACAGGTATATCATATAATTGACATATGCTTTCTTCGTGTAAATTTATAGATATAACTCTTTTTACGCCCATTGTTTGAATTAATTTAGCTGTTGCTTTAGCTGATATACATTCAACATCTTTAAATCTTCGTTCTTGACGACTATAACCTAAATAAGGTGAAACAAGAGTTATTTCTTCAATACCCATATCATTAAGTATGTCTAATATAAAGAAAACTTCCATCAAATTTTCATCTTGAGGATAACCTGTTGACTGTACAATTATTACAGACTCATCTTTAGGTATTTCATCTTTTATTCTGAAATATCGTTCCCCATCAGGGAATTTTTTTGTTTCAACAGAACATAATTTATCATTTAATTCTCTTGCAATTTCTGCAGCTAATGCTTGTGATGCGGATCCGCCAATTATCACTTAATATTACTCTCCTTAAGTATAAAATTACAAGTACATTTAAGTACTTAAAAAATTCAAAATTTAATTAAATTAATTAATAGTTATAACATTCATTTTTAAAATAAGTTTACTCGGAAAGAAAATTTAATAAAAATAATAATAGCACGTAATACTAATTTTAAGTATATTAATAATTAATATTAAAACTATAATTGATGAATAAATATTAACAATTAAGAAAAATGAAAAATAAATAATTTAATAATTGGAGTTTTATAAGATGCATGAATTGGCTATGGCAACAAGTATCATGGAAAGTATTCTTAATGTAGCAAATAAAAATGAAGCTATAAGTGTAACAGAAGTAGTATTAGAAGTTGGAGAATTAACCATGCTAAATCCAGAACAATTAAGATTTATGATGGATGTAATTCGTAAAGATACTATCATGAAAGATGCTGAAATAATAATTAACATGGTTCCTATTGAAGTAGAATGCCCTAAATGTAAATATAGAGGAGTAGCCGAACCTGATGAACATATGGATCACTTAATGGCTATAGCTATCTGTCCTGAATGTGGACAAACAAACCTTAATATTTTAAAAGGCCAAGAATGTAATGTTAAAACAATTAAAATAGAAAGAGAGGATGAAAATGCATAATGTTGCTAGTATTGAAGTAGAACAAGATATGATAATTGCTAATGATGAATTAGCATATGAAAATAGAAAAATATTTGATGAAAATGGAGTATTCAGTGTTGATTTAGTAGGTGCAGTAGGATCTGGAAAAACATCACTACTTGAAAAACTAATCGATGAAATGGATGAAGATATAGCAGTAATAGCCGGAGATATTTTAAGTAAATTTGATGCAAAAAGAATAGAAGATAAAAATGTTCCCGTAAAAGGATTAAATACTGGAAAAGAATGTCATTTAGATGCACATTTAGTTGAACATGCACTTGATGATGTACCATTAGCAGACATATCCTACTTATTTATTGAAAATGTAGGAAATTTAATATGTCCAACAGATTTTAAATTAGGAGCACATGTAAGAACAGTAATCATTAGTGTAACTGAAGGAGACGACACTGCAGAAAAACATCCAATGATTTTTAAAGGAGCAGATATGGCTATTGTAAATAAAGTAGATTTAGCCGAAGCAGTTAATGCAGATGCAGATAAAATGGTAAACGATATTCATAGAATCAATCCAGATATTCCTATTGTTAAATGTAGTTTAAAAACAGGTGAAGGAGTATCCGAAATTATTGAATTATATAAAGATTTCAAAGACGCTAGATTAAAAAAATAAATTAAATTATTTACTTTTTTTTTATTAATTTTTTGGAAGTGTAGTATGAAAGTATGGATAGATATTGTAAACTCACCCCATGTACGATTTTTTAATGGAATAATAAAAAAACTAAAAAATGATGGTCATGAAGTTTTAATAACAGCAAGAGATTTTTCCAATATTCATGATTTATTAGACATTTTTGGATTAGAATATATTTCTATAGGCGATCATGGTGTTACTCTTGAAGAAAAACTATTATCAAGTACAAAAAGAGCTTATGAATTATCCAAATTCATATCAAAACAAAATATCGATATAGCCATATCTAAACATTCTATAGAAATGCCAAGAGTTGCTTTTGGTTTAGGAATTCCAAACATATTCATATTAGATAATGAACATGCTATAGCAGCTAATAAGTTAACACTTCCTTTAACAAATAAATTAATTATTCCAGAAATATTTGATGTATGGAATACAATTAAATTCGGAATGAATCCTAATAATATAATAAAATATGATGGTACCTGTGAAGTAACTCATTTAGAAGACTTTGAATATAACGAAAATATATTAGAAGATTTAGATATCAAAATTAATAAAAATAAAATTATATTAATGAGACCAGAACCTTCTCTTGCATCATATCTAGATAGTGATTGTACTAAATCAGTTTTAAGCCCAATTATTGATGAATTAAAAGATGAAGCTGAAATATTAGTAATTCCACGATTTAAAACTCAAGCTGAAATATTTAAAAACATAGAAAATGTACAAGTAATAAAAACACCTGTTGATACATTTAGTTTAATGAAACGCGTAGATTTAGTAATTGGTGCTGGTGGAACAATGAATCGGGAAGCTGCATTACTCAATACTCCTGTAATATCATGTTATCCTGGAAAACAATTATCAGTAGACACATATTATATTAACAAAGGATTAATGAAACGTTCAACTAATTTAAATGAAGTAGTTAAAACAGCAAAAGAATTATTATCTGATGACTATAAAAATGTAGAATTAAAAACAGATAATCTTATAGAATTAGTTGTAAATGAAATATACAAAACATATAAGGAGTATAATTAAATAAAAGAATAATGGACTAGTCGGGAGTTGAACCCGAGGCCTCCGCCATGCCAAGGCGACGCTCTACCA
>AUXO015603367.1_pt1 | contig 11301 bp, 8 predicted proteins | sample 768731 | NCBI WGS metagenome assembly AUXO01 (sample SAMN02715735, study PRJNA202380) | gut metagenome | biome: sheep rumen | host: Ovis aries | place: New Zealand: Palmerston North | reverse complement strand
GAAAGATTAAGAGAATATAAAAAACAATTAGAAGAATGTAAAGTTGCAAAGGAGATATAATATGGCTGAAAAGTTAGAAATGATGTCAAAAGATATTATTCAAGAAAATATTGATTATATTGCTAATAAATTTCCTGACTCATTAAAAGAAGTAAAAGATGAGAATGGTAATCTAGTTAAAAAAATTGATTTTGATATATTAAAACAAGAATTATCGAGTGTGGTTATTGATGAAAAGCAAGAAAGATATCAAATGACTTGGCCTGACAAAAAGAAATCAATTTTATTAGCTAATAGTAGAATTAATGCTACATTAAGACCCGTTAAGGAAAAATCTGTTGATTTCGATAATACAAAAAATATCTATATTGAAGGCGATAATTTAGATGTTTTAAAGCTTTTACGTGAAACGTATTTAAATAAAATAAGAATTATTTATATTGATCCACCATACAACACAGGTAATGATTTTGTATATGAAGACAATTTTGCTCAATCATCTGAAGAATATTTGGCTAATAGTGGACAATACGATGATCAAGGAAACAAGCTATTTGCTAATTCTGATTCAAATGGTAGATTTCATACTGACTGGTTGAATATGATGTATTCAAGATTAAAGATTGCTAAAGATTTATTAACTGATGATGGAGCTATTTTCGTAAGTATTGATGAACATGAACACAAAAATCTTTTATCAATAATGGATGAAATATTTGGAGCTCACAATTATGTTGAATCAATTATTTGGGATAAAAAAGCCGGTGCCAAAGGTGTTCCTCCTAGAAATATGATGGTTAATGTCCATGAGTATATTGTTGTATATCAAAAGTCAAATTTATTCAGTTTTACAGGACAAATCAGAGATGCTGAAGCTGGAGGTTTTAAAAATCCAGATAATGATCCTAGGGGCCCTTGGAGAATGTCTAATATTAAAAGTACAACTAAACCAATTGAGGAAGCTTTTACAATTGTTGATCCTAATACGGGAAGAGAATATACAAACACATGGGCTTTTTCAAAAGAGTCATTAGATAAAATGATTAAAGAAAATCGAATTCTTTGGAAAGAGGGTCTTCCAAAACAAAAAGAATTTTTGTATGAAATGACAAATGAAAATATGGCTATTAAGAGTAACTGGGGAGTTTTTGATGCTCAAAGCACTACTGTTTTTCTTAAAAAGCTCTTACCGTCTGTTCAATTTGATAATCCAAAACCTTTAAAATTGATGAAGTATTTATTAAGTGTTTGTACTAGAAAAAATGATATTATTATGGATTTCTTTTCAGGCTCGGGTACTACAGCTCAAGCATGTGTAGAGTTAAATTCGGAAGATGGTGGTAATAGAAAGTATATATTAGTTCAATTGCCTGAAAAGATATCTGAAGAAAAAGAAGCTTATGAATTAGGATTTAGAACTATTTGCGACATTGGTGAAGAACGAATAAAAAAGTCATGTGAAATTATTACTAACGAAAGTGGAATGCTTGCTCGTAATATTGACTCTGGTTTTAGAGTGTTGAAACTTGATTCATCTAATATGAATGATGTCTTCTATAACGCTAAAAATATGACTCAATCTCTTTTTGATAATACTGTGGATAATGTTAAGAGTGACAGAACACCATTAGATTTATTATTCCAAGTAATGCTTGAGTTGGGAATTGAATTATCAGCTAAAATTGAAGAAAAAATAATTTTAGGAAAAAAGTTATTTGTTGTTAATGATAATGATATTGTTGCATGCTTTGATAATAACGTTAGTAATGATGTGATTAAAGAATTAGCTAGTATAAAGCCAATTTATGCTGTTTTTAGAGATAGTGTATTCGAAAACGATTCTGCTAATATTAACTGTGAACAATTATTTAAGACTATTTCACCATCTACAATAATTAAGGTTTTATAGGAGGTTTGCCTATGAAATTTAGATTTAAAACACAACAATATCAAGTAGATGCTGTCAATTCCATTATTAATGTTTTTAAAGGACAACCATATATAGATGGAGAACAATATACACGCGATTTAGGTGATATTAATTTAAGGCACAAAGCTGGTTATGTTCAAGGCTCATTGTTTGATTTTGATGGGCAAGCAAAGAATATCTTTGAAGAAGATGATGACGACGATATTGGTTTTTCTAATGCTTCAATAAAAGTAAGTGAAGATCGCCTACTTAGTAATATTAGAGAAATTCAAAGTAAGTCAAATCTTCATGAATCAACTAACTTGGATACAACTCTAGGAACTGTTTCTTTAGATGTTGAAATGGAAACTGGTACAGGTAAAACATATGTTTATACTAGAACTATTTTTGAATTAAATAAAACATATGGATGGTCAAAATTTATCGTAGTAGTTCCATCAATTGCAATTCGTGAAGGTGTAAAAAAGTCACTTGAGCAAACTCAAGAGCACTTTATGGATTTATATGGCAAAAAGATTAGATTCTTTATTTATAATTCATCAAATTTGGGTCAAATTGATAACTTTTCTAAGGATAATAGTATTCAAGTTATGATTATTAATATACAAGCTTTTAATAAATCATTTAAAGAAGGTAAAAAAGGAGATTCATTAATCATTTATTCTAGAAGAGATGATTTCCAAGGTAGAAGACCTATTGATGTTATTGCAAAAAATAGACCTATTATGATTCTTGATGAACCTCAAAAAATGGGTGGTGATGCAACACAAACTGCATTACATAACTTTAATCCTTTGTTTGTAATTAATTATTCTGCAACACATAGAGTCCAACACAACTTAGTTTATGTACTTGATGCTTTAGATGCATACAATAAGAAACTTGTTAAAAAGATTGAAGTAAAAGGATTTCAAGTTAAGAATCTTAGAGGTACAAATGGATATATGTATCTTCAAAAGATTAACATCTCACCAGATAAACCACCAAGAGCTTTAATTGAGATTGAAGTAAATTATAACAAATCAATTAATAGAGAAACTAGATGGTGTGATGTAGGAGATAACTTATATCATTTATCAAAAGAAATGGAACAATATAAGGATGGATTTGTTATTAACGAAATTAATCCTATAAACGGTTCGGTAACTTTCATTAATGGTGAAGTTATTTATACAGGTATGTCCGCAGGTGATGTATCTGAAAATGATATAAGAAGAATTCAAATTAGAGAGACAATTCTTTCTCATTTAGAAAAGGAAGAAGAATTATTCTATAAAGGAATTAAAGTCTTATCTCTATTCTTTATTGATGAGGTTGCTAAATATCGCGAATATGATGAAGATGGTAATCAAATACTAGGATTATATGGAAGAATATTCGAAGAAGAATATACTAAAGCAATTAATTCTAAGTTTACAGTTTTTGATAGACCATATGAACAATATTTAAAATCTATCGAAACATCTAAAACTCATAATGGATATTTCTCAATTGATAAGAAAACTGGTAGATCAATTGATTCAACAACTAAAAAGAATAGTGATGAATCAGATGATGAATCAGCATATGATTTAATCTTAAAAGATAAAGAAAGATTATTATCATTTGAAGAACCAACTAGATTTATCTTTTCACATTCAGCTTTAAGAGAAGGTTGGGACAATCCAAATGTATTCCAAATTTGTACATTAAAGCATTCTGCTAATGATGTTCAAAGACATCAAGAAGTCGGACGTGGATTACGTCTATGTGTTAATAAAGATGGTGATAGAATTGATGCTCAAACACCAAATATTAGATTCCATGATATTAATAAATTAACTGTTATCGCTAATGAGTCTTATGATGAATTCGTTAAAGGATTACAAACTCAAATCAAAGAGAATCTATTTGAAAGACCATCTAAGATTACAGCTCAATACTTTATTAATAAAACAGTTAATACAGCAGATGGTAATGATAGTCATGCAATTACAACAGACGAAGCAAATCAAATTTTCTTCTATTTAGTTGCTAATAGATATATTGATATTCATGGAAATGTTACTGATGAATATAAGAATGCTAAGGAAGAGGAAAGACTTGCTCCTGTTCCAGAAACATTAACTTTATTTACTGATGGAATACATCAATTAGTACAAAGAGTATATGATAATAGTATTGGCATTGATATTGAAGATGGGAATAAAACAAAGATTGAAACTAATAATCTTAATGATAATTTCTATAAGAAAGAATTTACTGAATTATGGAATTGCATAAATCATAAATATGCGTATACAGTTGAATTTGATTCTAAAGAATTAATTAAAAATGCTATCGAATCTATTAATATGAATTTAAATGTTACTAGATTAATGTATACAGTTCAAACTGGTGAACAAAAGACAGAAATGGTTAAGTCTGATATTGATTCTGGAGCATCATTTAAAACTGCAAAGACTCATACATCTTCAATTGATTCATTTGCAAGTGAAGAATTAAAATATGATTTATTAGGTAAGATTCGTGAAAAAACTCAATTAACTAGAAGAACAATCGCAGAGATTTTAAAAGGCATTACTCCTATGAAATTCTCAATGTTCCAAGTTAATCCAGAAGAATTTATTAAGAAAGTATCAAATCTTATTAATGAGCAAAAAGCTTCAATTATTGTTGAACATGTGTCATACAATAAGACAAGTGAAACTCCATTTGATTCTAATATTTTCACTGAACAAAAATCAAAAGCTGATTTCTTAAAAGCATTTAAAGCTAAGAAGAATGTTCAAGATTATGTATTTGAAGATTCTAAGGGTGAAAGAAAATTTGCTGAAGATTTAGATAATGCAGATGAAGTAGTAGTATATGCTAAACTTCCTAAAGGATTCTATATTCCAACACCTGTTGGAAATTATTCTCCTGACTGGGCTATAGCATTTAAAAAAGGAACTGTTAAACATGTTTACTTTATTGCAGAAACTAAAGGTAGTTTAGATAACTTAGAATTACGTAAAGTTGAAGCAGCAAAGATTGATTGTGCTAAGAAACTATTTGAATCTATGTCATCAGAAGATGTAGTTTATGATAAGGTTTCTAAATACGAAGATCTTATTGGTATTTTAAGAGAGTAATATTTTATGAAAGTAACTATAAAAGAGGATATACTTATTCAAAGTAAAGACGGAACTATAACTGGATACTATCTTAAAAATGGAACTGTAAAAATAAATGTAGGCTCTTTCTTTAAGATGCATGAAGCAAATTCATTATTATCTTTTTCAAAAGAAAAACGAGCATATTTATTGAATAATGGATATGTTAGAGATGGAAGGCTTGTTAAAGATTGTATTTTTGATTCTCCAAGTTCTGCAATTTGTGCTTTAACTGGTGGTATGGCCTCTGGTCGTAGTTGCTTTTATACAATAAATAACGTAGAACTGGGTGAGTATTTAAAATCTTTATCTATTGTAGATATAACTGTTAAAAATTGTGATCTCGATATCCCTGAAAAGAAGACTTCTGTTAGAGAACAGTTTGCAAGAAATTCAGTAATTGCTGAAGATGTATTAAAAAAAGCTTATTACAAATGTGAATTTGATGAATCACACAAAACATTCATTGCAAAAGATGGTCATCTATATATGGAAGCACATCATCTTATTCCTTTAAGTAAACAAGATGAATTTGAAAAAAATCTTGATGTTAAAGAAAACATAATATGTCTATGTCCAACTTGTCATAGATTATTACATTATGGTAAAGACAATAAAGAAAAAATAGAATATTTATATTCTAAAAGAAATAAATTACTAGAGCAAGTTGGAATTAGAATTAGTATTGATAAGCTATACTCATACTATGAATTATAGTTATGTAAAGTAAAGGAGGACGACATGAAAAAATGTCAAATATTTACACCAGAGAAATATGTTAATTATATGCTAGATTTGGCAGGATATAATGAAAACTTATATGGTAAAAAAATACTTGAAAACTCTTTTGGTGAAGGGAATTTTTTGGTTGCAATCATTGATAGATATATTTCTGATTGTAGAAAACATAACTTTTCAGATGAGGAGATTATGGATGGCTTATCAAAAGATATTTATGGCTTTGAAATAGATGAAGAAGTATATAAAAGATGTTTAGATAGGATTAAAAGCTTATTAGAAAAATATGGTTTGAAATACAAGAACATAAATCTGTTTAATGCTGATTCATTAATTTCAGAATTGAATGATTTTGATTATGTTGTAGGTAATCCTCCATATATTTCATATCGAGAATTGGATGTTGAGATAAGAGAAGCTACCGCAAATAGATTTGAGTCTTGTAAGATAGGGAAATTCGATTATTGCTATGCGTTTATTGAAAAATCCATTCAATCTTTAAAGGAAAAAGGAGTACTAGTTTATATTATTCCAAGTAGTGTTTGTAAGAATGTTTTTGCTAATACGTTAAGAAAGAAGATAATTGAAGGCGGATTAGAAAAAATAATTGATCAGTTTAATGAAAAAGTATTTTCTAATGCGATTATTTCACCAACAATTTTAAAAGTACAAAAGGGATATAATGAAAATATTAAATATTTAAATTATTCAAATGGTGTTGAGATCAATATTAATAGACTGGAGTTACTAGATCAAAAAAAATGGACATTTAGCAATACTAAACACCATAGTGTTAAATGTTTAGGGGATGAATATCATATCGGTAATAGTATTGCTACTTTAGCAAATGACATTTTCGTTATAAAGAATGCCCAGAAAATTGATGATAAATATTTATATTTTGATAACTATAAAATTGAAAAAGAATTAATAAAAAAAGCTTATAGTCCTCATTCAATTACTCTTAAAAGGGAAGAATATATAATATTCCCGTATTTATATGTAAATGGCGAAATTCACAGAATTACTAAAGAAGAATTTGAAAAAGAATATCCATTTGCATTTTCATATCTAAAAAGTAAATGTGATATTTTAAATAAGAGAGATAGTGATAAAAGTGCTTTGTGGTTTGAATATGGAAGAAGTCAAGCACTTAAGTATATGAATAAACCTAAGATAATGATGTCTATTCTAATGACAAATCAAGTTAAAACATATTATTTGGAAAAAAATGATATTCCATATTCTGGCATTTATATTACAGTTGATAATAAGAATGAATATGAAAAAGTGAAAAAAATCTTATGTTCAAATGATTTCTTAGAATATTTGAAAAATATAGGCATTAAATCTGAGGGAAAATCGTATAGAATTACCTGCACAGATATAAAAAATTATGGATTGAAGGAGGTGTAGTCATGGATAAGATTAAATATAAAATATCTGCTAGAACTACATTATTGTTAGGTAGAGAAGGTGTTTCTAAAGCGGATGGTGCTATCATCGAATTAATAAAAAATACATATGATGCTGATGCTAGTATTTGTTTACTTTATTTCGATGATATAGAGGATCGTATTTTTATTCTTGATGATGGTTCTGGAATGAATCGTTTTATTATTGAAAACTATTGGATGATGATTGGTACTGATAATAAAAAACATGAATACCAATCAATAAAAAATAGAGTTAAATCCGGAGAAAAAGGTATTGGTCGTTTTGCTTTAGATAGACTTGGTTCTAAATGTGAAGTTTATACAAAAACAAATAATGATAAATTAATTCACTGGATAAATGATTGGAATGATTTTGAATTTGATGGTAAATCTTTAGATGAAGTTGAAGCTCAAATTGAGGAATTGAATGAGGACTTATCATCATTTGTCCCTAAATATTTATTAGAAATTATAAAAAAATACAACTCTAATTTTATTTCTGGTACTATGATTGTTATTAGTGGATTAAGAGATTTATGGACTGATGATAAGAAAAATGGAATAATGAAGTCTTTGTCAACAGTATTACCTCCAGTGGAACAAACTGATTTTAAACTTTTATTTAAGTATGACAATAAGTCTGATTTTGTAGAAATAGAAAACCCATATCAAGATAACTTTGATTATAAAATTGAAGCTGAGTTTGATGGTGAGAATTTTAATATAAAATTGCACAGAAATGAATTTGATATTTCTCAAATACCACCTGCTTTTTTCGATGATCCTGAAACAATTAGTAATAATATTACCAATAAAAATATTGATGACTCTGTGCTTGAGTTGACTTATTCTATTGAAGAATTAATGGCTAAGGAATCAAAGGATAGTGATTTCAAAAACCATATTAAAAGAATTGGTAAATTTAAGTTCATATATTCATTTATGAAATTAACAAATACAAGTGGTTATTATCATAAAAAGAAAACTGAATTATCAAGAAATTGGATGAAAGAAAACTATGGAATTAGGATATTCCGTGATAATTTTGCGGTTCGTCCATATGGTGATAAAGATGGTGATTCTTCTGATTGGCTAGGCTTAGATGCTCGAAGAAGAACAAATCCAACTGGTTCTCGTGATTATAGAAAGAGTTGGTCAGTGTCTAATAATCAAGGTCAAGGAACTTTATTTATTTCAAGAGTTTATAATAGTGTAATAGCTGATAAATCAAGTCGTGAAGGTATTATTGAAAATGAATACTTTTTAACTTTAAAAAATGTTCTTATTAATATAATAAAAGTATTTGAAAGTGACAGAAGTAATATTGGATATTTACTTGCTGCTTTTCATAAAAAGAATTCTAATATTGAAGAAATCAAAGAAGAAGGGAATAAAATCAGCAATGATTTCTTAAAAAAAGCAGAAAAATCTAATAGTCAATTAACAGTTAAACAACAGCAAACATTAGCTAAAACGGTATCTATTTTATCAGAAGAAAAGAAACAATTAATTTCTGAAAACAATATGTTGCGTTCTTTAGCTACAAATGGACTTATTGTTACAACATTATTACATGATTTAAAAACAATAAAGGGATGTTATGACAATCAACAAATTGAATTAACATTAGGTGATTTGCTAAATAATGGAAATAAAGAGGACTTAATCGAATTTATAAAAAATGAAGATGATATTGATAAGAGACTTATTCCGATGATAGATCTTATAGTAAATCAAACTAAGAAAAAGAGAGATTTTACTGAGGTTAATTTAGTTGAGAAAATTGTAGATATTATTAATACTATTAAACCGGTGTTTAGCCATAAAAATATAGATTTAAATTTTGATGCTTCAGATAATAATATTTCTAAAGAAATGTTCGCTACAGATTTGGATAGTATCTTTTATAATCTTTTTATGAATTCAATGGAAATATTTGAGGAAAAATGTTTGATTGATAAAAAAATAAATATTTCAATTAAAAAAGATTATGATGAGGTAATTATTGAGTATAAAGATAATGGTCCTGGAATTAGTAAAGTATTTAAGAATCCTTATGATATTTTAAAGTTTGGTGAGACAACAAAGAAAAATAAAAATGGTGAAAAGGTTGGTACTGGACTTGGAATGTATATTCTACATTCGATAGTTACAGATTATAAAGGAACTGTACTTTTGCCTCAAGATGAAAAAGGATTTCATATGGTAATTAAGTTACCTTTATAAGTATATACGGAGGTATAATTCAGTTTTGAATTGTAATAATATATGGAAAATATAAATATAATGATAATTGATGATGAAAAAATTAAGATTAATGCCATAAAAAGTACAATTAAACGTTGTGTAAAAAAAATGTTTTCTAATTATTCTTTGATTTTTTCAGAAATAGACTTAAATAATAAAACTAAAGACGAAATTGTAACATTTATATTTGATAATAAAGTTGATGCAGTTGTAATCGATTATAGCTTTACTGCAGCTAAGGTTGATTATAACGGAACAGAGCTTTCTAAATATATATCTGAAAAAGTACCTTTATTTCCAACTTTTATGCTAACAGCCCATTCAGATGATGTTTATCAAAAAGAATTATGTGATACATATAATGTTTTTGATTTTGAAAGAGTTAGTTCCTCAAAAGATGAAAAAGAAACTCAAGAATTTGTAAATAAATTAATCTATCAAATTATTAATACTAAAAAAAGATTTAAAGAAATGGAAGATTATATTATTAATAACCAATCAAATGAATCAAATTCAATTTCTGAAGATTCTAGGCTATTAGAATATGATAGTTATTTAGAAAAAAGGATAGGTATGGGGGAAGGTTTAAATCCACAATCTAAAAAAAATATAATGAGTAGATTAGATAGTATCAATACTCTTATTGAAAAGGTAGATAAGATTATAGGAGAAAGTAATGGAACTACGAAAAAAGATTCCTTGTAGAAGGCAAAATGTTAAAATTAAAACAAATTATGAGGATTATAAACAGGATTTAAGAGAAGATTTTGAGGAAAAATGTGCATATTGTGGTGATTCTGATGCATTTTGTGGAGGTGTAAGAAATTATCATATAGATCATTTTGCTCCAAAAGCTAAGTTTCCTTTTCTTGTTAACACATATTCAAACTTATTGTATGCCTGCCCGTACTGCAATAATGGTAAGTCAGATAAATGGGAGGGAAGTAATGCAAGTTCTCCATTAAATTCAAAAGGAGAGGGCTTTTGTGATCCTTGTTCATCTGATTATGATAAACATTTAAAACGCAATAGAAACGGCTTTATTGAGTATGTTGATAATACTGGAAAATATATGTATAGAAACCTAAAATTATATTTAGTAAGACATGCTTTAATTTATACTGCAGATTCTTTAAAAAACAAGATTCATGAAATTGATGCATACATTAATAACAATATTAATACTCTTCCTGGAAGTACAATTAATCAATTAAATGAAATAAAAAAACAACTTGCTGTAGAATTTGTTTATTATTTTGATGATATTTCTAATATACAATAAATTTAAAGAAAATGTTTTCATATAACATTTAGAGGTGATTTTCGAAAATTCACCTCTTTTTTTACGTCTTTCAAAAAATAAAATAATAATATCAAAAGAATTTTCTCAACTTTTTCCTGCTGATGTATTACCTCAATTTGACAACTAAAAAATATGTGATATAAATATACTCGCTCGAGCAAAAATATTTGAAAGGACATAGATATAAAATGAAAGAAATAAAATTAACTTTTGATGAAATAAGAACTCTTACTGGTATGTTATTAGTAGAACAAAGTGAATTAGATGATCTAATAAATACAGCAAATGATAGAAAAGATAAGCAAGAATTAGAACATGAACTAGTAAATGTTGAGTCAATTATCGAGAAATTGAATAAATAGTCCTAATTATAATACAAATGTAGTTAATCGTGTAGTCTTATAACGCTACTATATGCTAAAATTAGTATAACATTAATTTGTTTTACAAATTAATCAATCCAAAGAAGAAAAAGAAATAATAAATCAGAAACGGTTTAGCAGGAGAGATCCA
>AUXO014068008.1_pt1 | contig 11301 bp, 10 predicted proteins | sample 768731 | NCBI WGS metagenome assembly AUXO01 (sample SAMN02715735, study PRJNA202380) | gut metagenome | biome: sheep rumen | host: Ovis aries | place: New Zealand: Palmerston North | reverse complement strand
GGCAATACCAGCATGTCGGCCGAGCTGAAATCCACATCCTCCAACAGCATGTCCGCTACAAAGCCGACGCCGTGAGCAGACGTCACCACCTTTTCACCTGTGATACTTACCGTCCTGGCATCTATACCGGCACGACGCACTATGTCCAACGGGGCTATCATCTCGATATCCTCAAAACCTGTTGCAAGAAAAAAATAAATCATACCAGAAGTCATTAGTTACTATGTCCTGTCCGTTCGCAGGAAATTTTCTACATTCCTACCGCAAAGTTAAAAAAAATACTTAACTTTGCCCATCAAAGACAAGGAAATCGTTATGCGGAAACTACGTTTTGCCCTTTTCGGCAACGTCTATCAGGCAAAGAAATCTTCCTCTGCGCAGAAACTGCTTGCAATGCTGGAGGAACGCCAGGCAACACTATTGATAGACCGTCCTTTCCACGACTATCTGGTCAACGAGCTGCAAATCTGCGTAAAGTGCGACGAACTGATTGAGGATGACGACTTTCGGGCAGACTTTGCAATATCGATGGGTGGAGACGGCACATTCCTGGATGCCGCGCGCCGTGTAGGCGACAAGGACATGCCGATATTGGGAATCAACATGGGGCGGCTGGGATTCCTGTCCGACTATCAGGCAGAAGACATTCCCTCGGCAATAGACGCCATATACAAAGGAGACTTCAAATGCGAAGTACATAGCCTGCTGCAAGCCCAGTTCACCCGCGACAACGACAATCCTGCACACTTCCCCTTTGCCCTTAACGAAGTTGCCGTGCTAAAGCAGGACAATTCGTCCATGATCAGCATTCGCGTAGACATCAACGACGAATATCTGACCACATACCAGGCAGACGGCCTCATCGTCAACACCCCTACGGGCAGCACAGGATATGCCCTTAGCGTGGGCGGAAGCATAATGGCACCCGGCAGCGACACCATAGGTCTCGTACCGGTAGCCCCACATTCGCTTACCGTACGCCCCCTGACACTACCTGCAGACACCGAGATAGCCATGACCGTCGAGAGCCGTTCTCACAACTTCCTGGTCTCCATCGACGGACGAAGCGAATCATGCCAGGAAGGGACACGCATCATAATAAGGCGTGCCCCCTACACCGTCAAGGTCCTGAAAAGGAGCGAGGGAAGCTTCTTCCGGACACTGCGCAAGAAACTTATGTGGGGAGCTGACACCCGAGAATAGCCCCTGATGCAAGAAAGATGACGACCCGTGAGTTCATTCAGCATCCGGAATCCCTGCGCTGGTTTTGGGTAACCAGCCGAGGCATTCGCCTGAAAGCCATAGTGAATATCATTATGGGCATGGTCATCGTAGGCATGGACTTCCTGCTGATATGGACGACCAAGTTGTGTATAGACATAGCTACCGGACACAGCAGCAAGTCACTGGTCACGGCATGCAGCATCATGGTTGGCATAGGCATCGTCAACATAGGGCTGGCATTCTCGCGACGCTGGGTAGGAACGCTACTGGGACTGAAGAGCCAGAACCTGATGCAGCTGCGCACATTCTCACGCCTGATGCACAGTGTATGGAATGGCAAGGAAGACATGCACTCCGGCGATGTCATGAATCGTCTTATACGCGATGCAAATGAAATCACAGGCGTCATCACGGACACCTTGCCGCAGGCAATATGTACACTGGCGAGACTCTCTGGAGCGTTCGTCTTCCTGTACAACTTCGACTCCACCCTGGCCTGCCTTCTTATGGTGGTTGCACCCGGCTTCGTGGCACTCAGCAAGTTCTACATTCGCAGGATGCGAACCCTCACACGCGAAATACGCGATACGGACAGCAAGATACAGAGCATACTGCAGGAAAGCATCCAGCACCGCATGGTCATCAAGACGCTGGAGCAGACCGACGGCATGGTGGGACAGCTTGCAGACGCGCAGGCTCAATTACGCAGTCAGGTCAGGCACAGGACAATATTTTCAAGCATCAGCACACTGATAATAAATTTCGGCTTCTCTGCAGGCTATCTGGTGACATTCATCTGGGGCGTGTACCGCCTGCAGGCAGGCGAGATATCATACGGAACCATGCTGGCCTTCATTCAGCTGGTCGGACAGATACAAGGACCTTTCCGTGAAATAACACGCTTCGTCCCGGTCATCATAGGCGCGTTGACAGCCGCTGAACGTCTCAGGGAACTGGAAGAAGCCCCACTTGAGGAAGAGGGTACTCCCATAATATTCCCTCACGGAGCCGGCATACGTTTCCAAAACGTCAGTTTCGCCTACGAAGGCGGACATCACAACGTTCTTGACGACTTCACCTATGACTTCGTCCCGGGAAGCACGACCGCGATACTTGGCGAGACAGGAGCAGGCAAGACCACGTTGATACGCATCATACTTGCGCTACTCACTCCGACCGGCGGACACGTGGAATTCTACGACGGCGACACCTCTGTCCCATGCTCCCCCCAGACACGGTGCAACCTGGTATACGTCCCGCAAGGCAACACTCTCCTGAGCGGAACGATACGCGACAACCTGCTGCTCGGCAACCCCGATGCCAGCGAGGAAGAGATGATCGAAGCAATACACCTTGCATGTGCAGACTTCATACTTCGCCAGCCCAAAGGACTCGACACGCCATGCGGAGAGGGAGGAGCCGGACTTAGCGAAGGCCAGGCACAACGCATCGCCATTGCCCGTGCCCTGCTGCGACACGGCAGCATCCTGCTCCTGGACGAAGCTACCTCTGCCTTGGATCCCGAGACAGAGCAGAAGCTCATCGGCAACATCTCCCTCCTGGCCAGATCCCAGCAGCGTACGGTACTGTTCATAACACACCGCCCTGCAATAGTCGAATATTGCAATGACATATTAAAATTAGAGAGGAAAGCCTGACTGCTCCCCTCTCTATGTCAAAAAGACCGCCATCCTATTTTCTTTCCCACAGGACGACCCTGCCATCCCGCATCGTCGAGGCGACATCTATAAGCCTTTGGTTACTGCTTCCTCTAAAATGCAAGTCAGTGTCGCGCAGGCTCTGCACAAAGGGACCGTCTACCAACACATCCACGCTCCCGGCCAGTTCCCGCATCGCAGGCGAGCCCTCCTCCAAGATTCTTTCCCACGTAAAACCGGTAAAGCACCATACCGTCTTGTCCGTTTCCGACCTTATCCTGCGACACAGCTCCAGAAAGCCCTCGGCCTGAAACATAGGGTCGCCTCCGGAGAAAGTTACGTTGGCAAAAGGATCTGACACGATCTTCGCCATAAGCGCATCTATACTCTCGTCATGGCCGCCACGAGGATTCCACGACTCCGGATTGTGGCATCCAGGACAGGCATGCCTGCAACCTGCGCAGTATATGCTTGTCCTGAATCCAGGTCCGTCGACCGTCGTGTCGTGGATTATATCAAGAATTCGTATGGATGACACGGTCATTCAACTCAGCCAGCTTAGCCTTGTTCCATCGGTCTGTAGTACCTACCAGATAGCCGGTGATACGCTGCAGACGGTCGATATTACTGCTGCCACACTTGGGACACACATTCATCTCTCCGTCACCGTTCTCGTAGCCGCAGTCCAGGCAACGGTTGCGAGTATGGTTTACACTGCCATAGCCGATGTTGTACTTGTCCATCATGTCCACGATGTTCATCACACACTCCGGGTTGTGGGTAGCATCCCCGTCTATCTCGACATAGAAGATGTGGCCGCCACGTGTAAGGTCGTGGTAAGGTCCCTCTACCTGAGCCTTGTGCAATGCACTGCACTTGTAGTATACGGGTACGTGGTTTGAGTTGGTATAGTAGTCCTTGTCCGTCACGCCCGGAATGATGCCGAACTTCTTCCTGTCATACTTGGTAAAGCGGCCGCTAAGACCCTCGGCAGGAGTAGCCAGCACACTGTAGTTATGCTGGTAATGCTCGCTGAATTCGTTGACACGGTCACGCATGTACGTGACGATTTTCAGTCCCAGGGCCTGTGACTCCTCGCTCTCTCCATGATGCTTGCCAGTCAAGGCTATCAGGCACTCGGCCAGACCGATGAACCCGATACCCAGGGTACCCTGGTTGATTACCGACGCTATCGTGTCGTCCGGACCCAGTTTCTCACTACCTATCCACAAGCCGCTCATGAGCAGCGGGAACTGCTTTACGTATGCAGTCTTCTGGAACTCCATACGGTCATGCAACTGACGTGCCGTAACCTCCAGCAGATTATCCAGCTTGGCAAAGAACGCCGCTATGCGCTCCTCCCTGTCCTTGATGTCCATGCACTCGATGGCCAGACGTACGATGTTGATGGTAGAGAACGACAGGTTGCCGCGGCCTATACTGGTCTTGGGGCCGAACCTGTTCTCGAACACACGTGTGCGGCAACCCATGGTAGCCACCTCCCACATGTAACGTTCCGGATCGTCCTCGCGCCAGTTGTCGTTCTGGTTGTACGTAGTATCCAGGTTGACATAGTTGGGGAAGAAACGGCGTGCCGTGACCTGGCATGCATATTTGTACAGGTCGTAGTTGCGGTCTGTAGGCAGGTAGCTCAGTCCACGCTTCTTCTTCCATATCTGAATCGGGAAGATGGCAGTCTCGCCGTTGCCCACGCCCTCGTACGTGCTTTTCAGTATCTCTCGTATCACGCAACGACCCTCGGCACTGGTATCCGTACCATAGTTTATGCTGGAGAACACCACCTGGTTACCGCCACGGCTATGGATTGTGTTCATGTTGTGTATGAACGCCTCCATCGCCTGATGCACGCGCTCCACCGTCTTGTTGATGGCATGCTGCCTGATGCGCTCATCCCCCTCCAGGCCCTCCAGCGGAGTGTCCAGATAGTCATCGATCTCGGCATCGTACAAGGCACTGTAGTCCTTGCCCATCAGACGCTCCAGCGTCTTCACCTCCTCGATATAGCTCTTACGCACGAACGGAGCCAGATAATAGTCAAAGGCAGGAATAGCCTGTCCGCCATGCATCTCGTTCTGCACGGTCTCCATACTGATACAGCCCAGGATGCTTGCCGTCTCTATACGCTTGGCAGGACGGCTCTCGCCATGACCGGCCTGGAAACCATACTTCAGTATCTTGTCCAGGGGATGCTGCACACAAGTCAGCGACTTTGTCGGATAGTAGTCCTTGTCATGTATATGCAGATAGTTGTTCTTCACGGCCTCCTTTGCCTCATCGCTGAGCAGATAGTCGTCAACGAAAGGCTTCGTACTCTCGCTTGCGAACTTCATCATCATGCCGGCAGGCGTATCCGCGTTCATGTTGGCGTTCTCGCGCGTTACGTCATTGTTCTTGATATTGATGATTTCGAGGAATATGTCGCGTGTCTTGGCCTTACGCGCCACCGTACGCGCGCCACGGTATTTTATGTAGACCTTGGCCACCTCGGGGCGGCTGGAATGCATCAGTTCGTCCTCCACCATATCCTGAATCTGCTCCACCGTCATCTGGCTCTTGCCCTTGACGCTGATGCGATCGGTTATGCTGGATATCAACTCGCTGTCCTCACCATCCTCGGTGGTCAGCATCGCCTTGCGGATTGCCGCGGCAATCTTCTGCTCGTTAAAGCCCACTATCCGGCCGTCACGCTTTACAACTGTCTGTATCATTTTGGTTTATAATAATATATGATTTGTTTCCGATTATTTGCATCTCGAAGTCGATTACAAATGTACGACATTAAGAAAACATATCCAAAGAAAAAACACAAAAAGTTATCCGTTTTTGACAACTTTTTTCAGGCACGAAAAGTAAAAGTTTTCCATTTTATTTTATAACACACTGATTATCAATCATGTTTTATTCCATATTAAACAAAAAGTTTCCCAAAACTATAAAATATGCACGACTTTTGCATAAACAAGCAAACAAACAAGGCTCCTCCGTGACCACTCCATAGCAACCCGCACGACACATGCCGCCCAGACACTGCCTCCCCCACCCCGCTGATTATCAGTATGTCACGATACACCGCCGGTATCCGTGCATATTGCACCGAAAAAACACAAAATACAGGCTATCTGCCACAAAGAGACAAAATCCTGCCTGCAAACACCGCTGCATATCATATTTTTTCATACCTTTGCCCCAAAAGACAAAAACCACATACCAAAGAATGAAAAGACCGACAGTCATAGGCGCAGTGTCCGTGGTAATCATGGCACTGGCAGCCGTAATTGCATGGCTGCTGCACGACAAGCAAGTACAGCAGGAAGAGAACCGCCAGATGATTCAGATTCTGGAAATGGACAAGGCCGAGATGGAGAACCAGTACAAGGACTTTGCCATGCAGTACAACGAGATGATGACCCAAGTCACCAACGACTCCCTCGTCGAGCAGCTGTCCAGGCAGGAGAAGCGCACCCGGGAACTGCTGGAGGAGTTGCGCCGCACCAAGGCCAACGACGCCGCCGAGATAATGCGTCTGAAGAAAGAGTTGGAGACTCTGCGACAGATACTGCGCGACTATGTGGCACAGATAGACTCCCTGAACCGCGAAAACCAGACCCTGCGCACAGACAACACGGCCCTGCGCAACCGCAACCAAGAGGCAGAAGCACACATCTCCGACCTTTCCAGCCAGAACGAGCAACTTACGGACAAGGTCAATATCGCAAGCCAGCTTGACGCGACTGGTATACGCGCCGGAGCACGCAACAAGAGGGGAAAGGATTGCGAGAAGGTCAAGGATGCAAAAAAGATAACCGTAAGCTTCAACATCTCGCGCAACGTCACTGCACAGACCGGCATGCGCACCGTCTACGTACGCATAGGCACCCCGACGGGCGAGACACTGTCCCGAGGCGGCACCTTCCAGTTCGAAAACCGCCAGCTGCAGTACAGCATGGCCAAGGAAATCGAGTACAACGGCGAGGAATTTCCAGTAACCGTATACTGGGACATAGCCGAGACCCTTTCGGCCGGCACATACCACGTAGACATCTTCGCCGACGGACACATCATCGGCAGCACCACATTCAACCTCAGATAATGGGAAAGGGAAAGTTGGCAAAATTCGCCGAGATGGCCCGTAACCCTCTCGTCGTAGAACCGCGATACAATCCGCATGGCGACAAGGCAGACGACTTCACCCTGCAAGGCCGCTGGAAACAGGATTTCTTTCACAACGACAACCCCATAGTACTGGAGCTCGGCTGCGGTCGCGGCGAATACACCGTGGGGCTTGCCCGTATGTATCCGGACCGCAACTTCATAGGCGTAGACATCAAGGGATCGCGGATGTGGACCGGAGCGACCGACGCACTGAGGAGCGGAATGGGAAACGTCGCTTTCCTGCGTACCGACATCGAGTTCATCTGGCAGTTCTTCGGCCAGGACGAAGTCAGCGAGATATGGCTCACCTTCTCCGACCCGCAGATGAAGAAAGCCACCAAGCGCCTGACCAGCACCTACTTCATGGAACGCTACCGCCGGTTTATGACGGACGGCGGCATCATCCACCTCAAGACCGACAGCAATTTCCTGTACACCTACACCATGGAGATGCTCAAGGCCAATGCCATCACACCCGAGACCAGCACTGACAACCTGTATGGTCAAGACGGCGAGGACACTTTCCAGGCACGCAGCATACAGACATATTACGAAGGCATGTGGCGTGACCGCGGCATTGACATCAAATACCTCCGTTTCCGTCTGCCGCGACAAGGCACACTCGTAGAGCCGGACGTAGAAATAGAACTGGATCCGTACCGCTCCTACAGCCGCGAGAAACGCTCATCGCTGACCGTCTCCAGATAACGGCAAAGCCCTACCCCGGAAATGCAAACGGCAATGCCATGCGCAAAGCCTCCTGCCAGTATGTCCACGTATGCCCCCCGTTGCGTATGCGCAACTCCCCCGGAATCCTTCGCACACGCATCAGCTGATGCAGCCTTACACTCTGGTCGAACAGGAAGTCGTCATCACCGCAATCCACGAACCAGCGCACCCTGCAAAGGCTGTCCAGGCGCGTCTCGTCAGCAGTTTCCACGAACCCCAGCGCCGAGTTCTCAGTTACAGCCGCCTTTAGCAACGTCACCTTGTCAGGATTCTTCCCCTGACGTACCGCATTGCCGTCGTCCGTGAGCCATGCACTCATTGCATAGCAGGCACAAAACATGTCGGTATGACGCTGGGCATAGACCACACTGCCGCCACCACCCATGCTCAGCCCCATAATGGCACGGCTTTCCTTGGCTCCGCCACAGTTGAATCTCTTCTCGACCTCTGGCAGCAGCTCCTGGAAGAAAAAGTCATGGTAAGGCCAGCCCGGCATGTTGAAATAACCGTTCCACGTCTCTGAGACAACGGGACCACCCGCATTAGGCATGACGATTACCATAGGCCGCGCCCTGCCCGACGAGATAGCCTCGTCCGCAATCCTCTGCATGTCGCCGCGCTCCACCCATGCCGTATACGTATCCGTCAGCCCATGCAGCAGGTACGCCACAGGATAGCAAACGCTACCGTCATACCCATCCGGCAGATACACGTTATACCAGACAGCGGTCCCCAGCAACCTGCTGTCCACAGAACACGTCTCAACCCTGGAGGCAGACACCGACGAAGCCACCATCACTGCAATTACGGAATACAAGAACCTTTTCATGCGCAAACCAATCATATTCATCGTACAAATTACATATCGGATGGGACAAAGATAAGCCTTTTGTCCATGCATAGCGTCAGATTCTCGTTTTTTTATTATATTTTTGCATACACATATACCAATATAGACACAATCAACACAACACATCCGACATGGAACTGTACCCGAAACTGATAATGGACGCCCTTGCCACGGTACGCTACCCCGGCACCGGCAAGAACATAGTAGAGATGGAAATGGTCGAGGACGACCTGCGCATAGCAGGCATGCACGTCAGCTTCACGCTCATCTTCGACAAGCCCACCAACCCCTTCCTTAAATCCCTCGTCAAGGCCAGCGAGGCAGCCATACACGCCTACGTCAGCCAAGACGTGCAGGTCGAGATAAAGACCAAGACCCTTCAGGCACCGCGCCCCGACCTGCCCGACCTTCTGCCAGGCGTGAGGAACATCATTGCCGTGTCCAGCGGCAAGGGCGGCGTGGGCAAGAGCACCGTAGCAGCCAACCTGGCCGTCAGCCTCGCACGACTGGGGCACAAGGTCGGCCTGCTGGACTGCGACATCTTCGGCCCCAGCATACCCAAGATGTTCCAGATCGAGGATGCACGCCCATATAGCGAGAACATCGACGGCCGCGACCTGATAATACCCGTAGAGAAATACGGCGTCAAGATACTCAGCATCGGTTTCTTCGTCGATCCCTCCACCCCTACCCTGTGGCGCGGCGGCATGGCAAGCAACGCCCTGAAGCAGCTGATAGGCGACGCCGCATGGGGCGACCTGGACTACTTCATCCTGGACACACCGCCCGGAACCAGCGACATACACCTGACTCTTGTACAGACAATACCCATTACCGGCGCCGTCATCGTCTCCACCCCACAGCAAGTAGCCCTTGCCGATGCACGCAAAGGCATCAACATGTACCGCAACGACAAAGTCAACGTCCCCATCCTGGGACTTGTCGAGAACATGGCATGGTTCACCCCCGGGGAACACCCCGACGAGAAATACTACCTGTTCGGCCGCGAAGGCGTCAAGGACCTTGCAGCAGAAATGCAAGTCCCTCTGCTGGGACAGATCCCCGTAGTACAAAGCATCTGCGAAAACGGCGACAACGGCACCCCCATAGCCCTCGATGCCACATCACCGGTAGCACAAGCCTTCCTGCAAATGGCAGCCCGCACCGTGACCGAGACCGACCGCCGCAACCAATCACAGGCAAAGACCAAGATTGTAGATATCAAGAAATGAGGACATACGCCACGACAAGTTCAAGACAGGTGATTATCTCCACACACAACCCACAGCCTATCCAGCGTTAGAAGAAATTCCACAAGACATAATGACATTCCACACTCTCACGTTGTCCGAGCGCGACGCAATGCAGGCTGTGACACTTCACACAGGGCGTCGCAACTGCAACTACACCTTTGCCAATCTCATAGGATGGCAATTCAGGTACTCCACCGAAGTATGCACGCTTCCAGACACCGTCGTGCTTCGCTACACCTTCGATGGGCGGCAAGCATACATGGTCTGTACCTCAGAACCCCTGTCTCTTGAACTTATCCAGGCCCTATATGACGACAGCAATCACGATTTGACACTAATTGGGCTCGAAGACACGCAAGTAGGACAACTATCAACATCCTGTCCTCAATTCTCATTTTCCATCAAGCCCGTTCGCAACCAATACGACTACATCTATCGTCGCACCCAACTCGCGACACTCCACGGCAGGCACCTGAACGCCAAGCGCAATCACATCCATCGTTTCCGCACAGAACATCCCGACTTCGAATATCGTCCTCTTACTCCGGAACTCTTTGACGAATGTCGCCGACTTACGGAAATCTGGCAGGAACAGAAAGACGCCAGCGACACCATCGCCATCGAAAAACAAGTCATGGAGAACATCCTCTCAAATTGGGACACACTCAACATGACAGGCGGAAGCATCTTCATAGACAATCACATGGTAGCCTTCACATACGGCACCGCAGTCACAACCGATACCCTGGACGTCTGTGCAGAGAAAGCCGACCGACATATCGAAGGCTCATTTGCCATTATCAACCAGCAGTTCGCCGAGCACCTGCCCGAGCAATACATCTATCTCAACCGCGAAGAAGACATGGGAATCCCAGGTCTTCGCCAAGCGAAATTATCCTATCACCCCGAAATACTATTAACCTACAATGTCGTACACATTACAAAGAATGACAGAAGATGACGCACCGTTGACCATAGAATGGATGGTACGACAATACAGCTTTGACCGCTCCGACGTGCAGTCATGGGTGCAAGACCTGCACTTCAACTGGCCGCTAAGCGTCAAGTCCCTGGATGAAGACGGCAATGTAATCGGACTCCTCAACATGAGTGACTATCGAATTGAAGAAGAGACCCCACAGATTCTAGACGACAAGCCGGAACTGATAGAAAGACTCAATGCACAGCGATACATCGCAGTCTTTTCGTTCATTGTGGCAGAACCATATCGCGGCACACGATTAAACTACGACATGCTGACATCAATAATGCCCGAGCTGAAGACCAAATACGACTTCATCTTCATACCCGTACTGCATCGGCTCAGGACACATCAATATTGGCAACGCTGGGGCGCAGAAGAATTCTACCGCGACGCAGATTGCGTGTATTACAAATTGGACATTTAAGACCC
>AUXO013259926.1_pt1 | contig 11301 bp, 7 predicted proteins | sample 768731 | NCBI WGS metagenome assembly AUXO01 (sample SAMN02715735, study PRJNA202380) | gut metagenome | biome: sheep rumen | host: Ovis aries | place: New Zealand: Palmerston North | reverse complement strand
GAGCGTCCTAAAAATAAGATATAAAAGGCATAAGCTAAGCCGGAAGCTAAAGCGATAGCCATTCCAAAAAGACTGATCTGTCCTGATGGATTATACAAACAAAGGATCCCGCTCATACATAATAATGTGGCTAAAGATTGTTTATGACGCATTTTGTTTTTATAAAGAATCAAGGAAAGTAAAATCACAAAGACCGGATAGGTAAAGTGTAAAGTTGTTGATAACCCGGAATCAATATATTGATAAGAACTATATAGCAGCAATGGTGTTAAAGCCATGAAAATTGATAATCGTAAGAGCGCCTTCCCCTCTTCTTTGGTAATCTTAAGACGGGTTTTCGTGATTTTTAAAATGATTAACAAAATAAGTGACCCCATCAAGTAGCGACTGCTCGCCGCCGTGACGGCATTAGCCCCGCCCTGATAAGCCACTTTTGTCAGTAATGGCATAAAGCCAAAGATAACCGCTGAAGCGATACTGTAAAACATTCCTTTTCTTTCCATTAAAATTACCTCACTTGCCCTATCTATTATAGTCCGCGAAAAATAAAAATCCAGCCGTTAAGCTGGATTAAATAGTTTTTTTGCGATTGTGCAAAGGCGCTGTATGGTCGAGTAAAAGATCCGCTCGGTGATGGGCAATCCGGATATACGCTTTATTTTCATAAACCGTATTGGTTAAAGAATGTGAGAAGAGATCTTCAATCAAATGATCTTTGATTTTTTCTTTACCGACCACACGAATCGTGAAATAAGGCTGCGTCTCTTGCGTCGTATACGTAGAGATCGCTTTGGCGCCATGGTCATAGAGTGATTTCATCATTACGCCAATAGAATCATCGGTCATATTCTCAATATGAGCAGAAATCATAATCGAATCTTCCTGATTGACTATCTCGCCAAAAAGTGAACGCAAGCAGGTATAGATCTCCCCATCTTTATCACGAATGCCGTAGCCGATGCGTTTGACAATCGTTAACGGCATTGGGCCATAGTCTTCCACGCAGGCTTTCAAAATAGCCGCGCCGGTAAAGCTGGTCAGTTCCCCTTCAATGCGACCGCTTTGAATCGGTACATCGGTCAAGATATAGGCCGTAACGGGCGCCGGTACGGGGAAATGCCCCTGCACGCCATAGCCAGTCGCAATCGCTGATGAAAAGATATGTGCCGGCGCTAACTGTGCGATCATATAAAAAGCACTGACGCTTTCGGCGATGGTATAAAGGATGGCAGCTTTATTAAAAGCTAACTCATGAGCATCACTTTGACTCAGACGCGCCTGGGCATCCGTGATTAGACTGATCACTTCACAGGTTTGTTCTAAGATATGTTCTTCAAAATCAAGTGACTGCACCAGATCATAGATCTCACTTAAATGAACGTGGTGATTCCGCTCTTCCGGATTGACATCCACAGTGATGGTTGTGCCATTGATCCCAGCGGTGACAATATTATTGGCCTGGATCACTGCAAAAGGCGCAATCTTTTCATTGATCGTGGCAAGAATCTGTGTGCGATCATCAAAAAGTTCTAGTAATGAGGCATCTAGCAGTTCTCCAGTTGCACCCATCGCACAATCAAAATATAATGATTTCATTTTCACTCACCTCTAAATCATTATACTTGATTCCTAACTTTTGTACAAATTAAGCGTAAGTTTTCTCTAATCTTTCTAATATTGTTAAATAATGTTCAACGATTTTCGCATCGATATCCGCCTGCTGTTTTTCTTTCGTTAAGGCATCAACGTATTCTTTGCTGGATGCTGGTAAAGCATTTTCCGCAAAAACATATAAACATTCATCTTCTTTTTCGGTATGTTCGTTTAATGTCTGAATATAGTAAGAAAGTTCAATGATAATCCCGCTTAAGTATTTTTCATCCTGGGTTTCTAAATACTTATTAAGGTTCGTTTCAATCCCAGTGGCATGTTTACGGCCTTCATCATGTTCGACAAGCATTACATGATTGATCATGCCATCAAAGTTATCGAAATCAATTTTTAATAATTCTGGGAATAAGATCTTTTCTTCTTTTGCATGGTGATGTTCATCAGCATAACCGCGACAGAAATCAACGACATCTCTTAAATCCTGTTCATTAACTTCTTTAGTATTGCGAATTGAAGTGATGATTCTATTCATCACGCTCGTCATACGACGTATATTGCGATGGTCTTCCATCATAATTGAAATAGCTTCCATTGTATATCTCCTTTGTAAAACAAAGACTATTATACGGATGAGGAAAATAAAAAACGTTGTTTAAACAACGTTAATACATTTTTTTGACTCTAAACCAGTAATTATATAAATGATGAAAGCCTAAGGATTCATAGAGATGACGAGCGATGGCATTACCTTGAACGCATTGAAGATAGGCATGATGATAGCCCTTCTTTTGCGCTTCCGCAATAATCGTAGATACGATCGCGCGGGCAAAATGCTTTTTACGACATGAGGGATCAACATAGATCGCATAAACACCGACATGATCACGATCTAAAATACCTAGACCGCTCGCGACCATCCGGCCATCAATTTCGATGCTGGCAACAATCGTTTCTTTCGGAATCGCATGGTACATCGAAGGGACAATACGACGTAATGTCGGATTGGTGGTACCGTTTAAGTTAAAGAGTCCATGCATCCAGTCATCAGTGATCCGATCGCGCAGCTGGACAATAATATTACCCGGATAAGAGACAATCGATGGCAAATTGGAATTACGGCCATAAAATTCATATTCTACATGTTCCACGGGAAAAGGACGGAAATCCTGTAAATCCATGACTAGGTTTTCGGTGATATGTTCAATTTCATAGCCTTTTTTCGCTAAGAGTTCATCAAAAGACGGATCAATGAGCGGACTGATCTTAAAGATCACCGGCGTATGCCACATCTCATACACCTGTTCACAATAGGTAATTTTATCTTCCACATCAATATGGGAAACACCAACCTGAGAAACGGAATTGGTACGATGGGTATAGTTATGTGAAAAACGTAAGAGCCAGCCATCATAGAGTTCAATCTTATGAGACGGCCAGGCATTAAGAGAAATCTCTTCAATCATATTGATATAGGCTTTTTGACTTAAATCCATCAGGATGCCTCCTTCATTTGTCCTATCATATCACAAAGAGATATCTCTTTAAATAGGAAATTTAGGTTCTTATTTTTGTTTTTTTCCTGATTTGATACAAACTATAGAGACTCATTATACCTTCTGTGATGGGCATCGCTAAAAAGATTCCCGGCACTTTGAAAAGAAATGCCATGACAAAAGCAACCGGTAAAACGAGGAATAACCCCTTTCCTAAAGAAATGATATGAGCTGGAGAACTTCTCTGCTGAGTAATAAGATACATGATCGTGAGGATATTGAAACCCATAAAGAAAATGCCAATAAAATACAGATGCATGCCTGTTATACTTAAAGCCGTCAAACTGGCGACCTGCTGGCTGTTAAAAGCGGCCACAATGACGCCGGTAAAAGCGTAAATAACCAGGTATAAAAAGATGGCCATCACCGCTAAAGAGCGATAAGCATAGCGGGTTATAGCGCGATATTGATGCGCATCCTGACGGGCAAAATAGCGACTCCATAAGGGCTGAGAGCCATGGGCTAGACCATTATAAATACAGATAATAATGATTGAGACATTGGTGACGATGCCATAGGCCGCGACAGCTAAGTTCCCGCTGTAATGTAAGAGTAAAGCATTAAAGACTAAGATAATTAAGCCATCAGCTAATTCATTAAAAAAAGCAGGAAAGCCTAACAGGAAGATATGTTTGATTTCCTGATATAAATAACCTTTGACAATCTTTAAGGTTCCCTTTTCTTTCACCATATAAGTGCCATAAAGGGTTAAAGAAATTAATGGTGCCATGCCCGTCGCCAACGCTGCTCCACGCATCCCCATATGCATCGGAAAGATCAGGATATAATCTAAAACGATATTGGCGAAGTTGCCAATCAGACTTGCACTCATCGCTAAGCCAGGGGCCTGATCATTTTTGATAAAGTTCTCAGTAGTATAGTTAAGAATAAAAGCTGGGGCAAACATTGTAACGGTTTGAATGTAAGTTGATGTCATTGTCAGAATGCGGCCTCTCGCCCCAACTAAATACGCCAACTGATAATGAAACAGCTGCCCGATCACGATCATTATGATGCCTAAGATAATCCCAAAGAGGACCGTCGTGGAATAAATGGTATTGGCTTTGCGGGTTTCACTTTCGCGAAAGAGCGCGTAGCGGGTACTGCCGCCGACTCCGCACATAAAGCCGGTTGCACTCATGACATTGAAAAACGGCAACGCCAGATTGAGGGCGGTTAACCCCTGCGAGCCTACACCTAAGGCGATAAAATAAGTATCGGCTAAGACATATAAAGAAATGCCAATCATAGCCATAATATTAGATGAAATGTAACGTAAGTATTCTTTCATGAAAACCTCCCTTTTCAGGATAACATAAAAAAAACTCCGCGAAAAGCGAAGTTTAGGAAATGTAACGATTGTTCATGAGGACACGGTCATCACGACCAGCTTTTGAAATATTGTAAGCATGGTCACCAGTTCTTTCTAAGTCCTGTAATAACTTAGTAAAGATGACACCGGATTCGGTATGACACTTATGTTCTCTTAATCGTTCAATGTGATTGTCTAATGCATCTTCATTTAAATCACGAATGAAGTTTCGTAAATTCAGTAAGCCTTTCTTTTCTTCTTCGAAGATCTTATCTTTACGAAGAGATTTGACCGATTCATCAAACAAGATGATGACATTGTCATAAAGCGCTCTGAATTCTTCTGACGAGTAGTCTGAAAAATCGAGATGATCGTTAATCGTTGTTTCCGTTTTTTCCAGAATATTGACCGCATGGTCACCAATACGTTCTAAGTCAATTAAGACATGGAAGAGTCGTCCGACATAAGCCGCGCTTTCATTTGGCAATGGACGGGCATTGATGGTGATCATAAAGTTGGTAATATTCTCGTTGAGCCAGTCAATCAGCTCTTCCCGTTCACGAATCTGCGGTGCTTTTGACACATCTTTCGTTAAGAACGCTTCACAGGCATCGACGAAGTTCTGACGCACCGCATTGATCATACGGGTCACTTCCTGTTCTACCTGCGCAGCAATCGATGTATTATCAGATAATTTGGTATCGATATACATGAAACGTAAGTTTGATTCGTGTTCACGTGCTGGAATAACCCGTGATGCGAAGGCCACGATCTGATTAACGAATGGTAATAAGACAAGTGCTGTGACAACCTTGAAAATAATATGACCAATCGCGACCTGAACCGAGCCATTAGCTGTCAATGATGTGATCCAAGACGTATATGGCGTTAATAACGCAATTGGCGTAAAGATCAGCATCCCGACCACGTCAAAGACGAAGTAAACAATCGCCGCGCGACGCGCCCCGGTTTTGGCACCAATCGAAGATAAGAATAATGGCATCGCACTACCGACATTGACCCCAATAATTAAATAAATGGCAAAGTTCATTGGCATTAAGCCCTGTAATGCAAGCACCTGTAAAACCCCGATGCAGGCACTTGATGACTGTAATACAGCACACATCAAAGTCCCTACCACTAAACCGATAATTGGGTTGTTCGCGGTGGTGATAAAGTGTTTAAAAGCCGCATTGGTTTTTAAAACACCCATTGCCTGATCCCCTGACATGTATTTTAAACCGAAGAATAAAATACCAAAACCGAGAATAATTTCCCCGACATACACTTTTGTCGGCTTTTTCGCAAACAATACTAAACAGGCACCAATGAAAATACACAGCGTCGAGATGGCCGAAACATCAATGGCAATTAAGACAGCGGTGATAGTCGTACCAATGTGAGCGCCGAGAATAACCCCGGTGGCCTGCGCCAAGTCCATGATGCCCGCATTGAGGAACCCCATACACATAACTGTCGTCGCTGAGGATGACTGAATAATACACGTCACGAATAAACCGAGCAAGAATCCCTTGAATTTGTTTCTGGTCAGTTTTTCAAGCAGATCCTTCATCTTACTGCCAGCCACCTGGTTGATCCCTTCGGACATGTAGTTCATCCCGAAAAGGAAAAGTCCCAGCCCGCCAAGCAAGTTGACGATATTAAAAATACTCATAATTTTTAACCTTAGAATCCTTTCACTAATATAGACGCACATTTATTATAATATAGATTTGTAAGGTTTATGTTAATTTTATGTAAATTTTTAACAAGTTTTTAATTTTCTTTACCGAATATTAAGATTTCTTAGTCGGATGAGCGTAAAGCACTCACTGGATCTGAGCGTGAAGCCCGTCTTGATGGAATGATTCCGCCTATTAATGTTAAAACGATACTGATAACAATTAAGCCGAAAGCGTAAGGAATCGGCAAGGTTGTCACAATATCCGGACGCTTAGAAACCGTTTGGACAATTTTTGTCATCACCGGCATTAATGCCGTCGCGATAGCGATCCCGATGATCCCCGATAAGGCCCCCGTAATAATCGTTTCCGCATTGAAGACCTGGGCTACATTGCGTTTTGAAGCGCCAATCGCCCGCAAAATACCAATTTCTTTCCGGCGCTCTAAGACACTAATATAAGTAATGACACCAATCATGATCGAAGAAACCACTAAAGAAATTGATACTAAAGCCACTAAGACATAACTGATCGTATTAACCATGGAAGTGAAGTTCTTTAACATCAGCCCCATCGTATCATTATAAGTAATCACACGTTTCTTTAATTTTTGCGCTTTCATCTCTTTGTTATAAGAAGCTAAAACCTTTTCGAATTTCTTTTTCCGGCTAAAGTCTTTCGGATAAACAGTAATCGTACTAAGCTGATCTTTCGATGCATAGCCTAAAGCCTTTAAGTTGTCTTCATAAGTTGTATTTGACGAATTCATAAGCGAATTCATCAGCGCTTTTAAATCCTGTTCACTTAAATTCATTTTGATCGCTTTCGCAAAAGCAGTGGGATCAAAAGACATGAGCGAAGACGGATTACTCATCAGGGCGCCCATACTCTTTTGAATCTGCGCAGCAATCCCCTTTGTTAACGATGCCATCATTGTCGTCATCGCCTTTTGCATCCCCGCTGAAGAAGCTTGCATTTGCTTTTGCATGGCTTTTTCTAAATCTTTTGTGTTAATAGCCGACATAGCCATCTTAGAGATGGCCGATGATACCTTCGGCGTCCGTACATAGGCTGTAAAAGCTTCCCCTAACTGTTTACTTGTTGGCAAATTCGCTTTTTTCAAATAATGCCGGAAGGCTTGAGAGACAGCCTGAATGGTTTTGTCATCTAACTGATTTTGTGAGGCGTTTGGCGTCAACTGATTGACGCTGCTTGTTACAAGCGTATTGACTTCCGGCGAATTCATATAATGGTTGAAATTCTCTTCAAAGTTTTCTGGATGTGCTTGCTTTTGTGCATACGCTAAATAACCTTTTGCAATATCCTGCATCGTTTTTGAAAGCACATTTCTCGTCTCCTGCAGACTTTTTGTATTCGACGTCGTGCTATTGGCCATCGCTTTCTTAAATTCATCAGATGTTAAGAAATCCGTCATCGTCTCCTGGAGCTTCTTTTCATCTAAGATATGATGACGTGTCAGATAATCGCCATAGCCTTGCACAATCGTGGTAAGCAGCTGCTGAGTCTGTTTTTCTGGCAGATTGAATTTCACCGATGATAATAGTGACGTGACATCAAGTTTTGGCATCAGTGACGCAAAAGCCTGTGGATTGATTGAAGAGCGCAGCGTTCTAGGATCAATTTTCATATTCGATAAGTTACCGGCAGCGTTTTTATTGACCTGGAACGCTGAAGAGACCTTCTTGGCATCAATGGTAAACATATGCGAAGGATCAAAAGCTTTTTTCACATTGCTTTTTCCAAAAGATTCATTGGTAAAAATATTTGTCTTAGGATGTTTTAACTGCGCTTTGACAACATCATAAGTCTTGGCCTGTTCACGAAGCGTTGTATCAATCTCTGGCAAATAGGAAATACCGGAGCTTAACATCCCATTTTCCGTCTGATCCTTTGGCGATGCCACGCCGACAATCTTAACGTGGATGCCTTTCTTGATTTGTTTGGCAAGCAGTTTCTGATCTGTCGAATGATCATTCCAGGTTTTCTGCTTGCTGTGATAAGTATATAAGGCAGCTGGCGGCAGGAAAGTAAACGAGCGATTCAAAAATGATTTGAGTTCGTAAGTTTTTGGTTTGCTTTTCTTAGTTGTCTTCCCTTTTTGAAAGGCTTTGATCTGCGCCTCTAAGGTTTCCGGATTCCGTAATCCCATGCCATAGAGCGTTAAATCACTAATCGTATTTTTCCGTCCTAAAACGACTATGACTTCATTCTTATTGGTCGGCCATTTGCCTTCTTTGATTTTATACTGATCCTGATAGATTGCTTTATTTCCCGGCAGGGCATGAAAAATCTGGGTATCCCCTAAGCCCATCATGCTTGACATCGACGAGCCAATGCCGAGCTGTGATAAAGCATTATTAGGCTGAACCTGGATGATTTTTCCTTTCTTTTGCCGAAAGACTGTCGGCGTTAAATCATAGCTGTATTCAATATCATTCACAGCCTTCTTGATATTTTGCGGATTACTCTCCAGATAATCGCGAAAATGCGCTAAATCATTTGTACTAGAGCCGTTGAGCATGGAAGAAATCGTCTGCGATTCCGCTGCCTGCCCTTTCTTTGCCTGCGGGGTATTATTACCCATCATCGCCGATAAATCCATTGATGTTTTGGAAATCGTCATCGGATACTGCGCCAGAGTCTTTTCTTCTAAGCCTTCAATATAAGCATTGACGCCAGAAGATAAGGCCATGATCAAAGCAATCCCAATAATCCCAATTGAACCGGCAAAAGAGACTAAGAAGGTACGCGCTTTTTTCGTCCATAAGTTATTGAACGATAAAGATAACGCTGTTAAGAAAGACATCGAAGCTTTCTTCTTGGGCATTTCTGCCACCTGGGCATGCTTGGGCGGCTGATAGGGATTGGTATCACTGATAATTTCGCCATCTTTAATCGTCACAATTCTTTCGGCATACTGATGTGCTAATTCCGGGTTATGGGTTACCATCACGACCAAACGATCCTGTGCGATCTCTTTGAGGATATCCATAATCTGGACACTGGTTTCACTATCTAACGCACCAGTTGGCTCATCGGCTAAAACAATATCTGGATCATTCACAAGGGCCCGGGCAATCGCTACGCGCTGCATCTGTCCACCAGATAATTCACTTGGCTTTTTATGAATATGTTTTCCTAAACCAACACGCTCTAATGCTGCTTTGGCTTTTTCTGTACGTTTATCACGACTCATGCCGGAGATTGTCAGGGCCAATTCGACATTAGACAAAATACTCTGATGGGCAATCAGATTATAAGACTGAAAGACAAAACCAATCGTATGGTTACGGTAGGTATCCCAGTCACGATCTTTATATTCTTTCGTTGAGACACCATTAATGACCAAATCACCATCATCATAGCGGTCCAGGCCGCCAATGACATTTAATAATGTCGTCTTCCCCGATCCGGAAGGACCAAGAATGGCAACGAATTCACTATCGCGAAAAGCAATACTAACTTTATTTAAAGCCACCTGATCAAGACTGCCAGTATGATAGACTTTCTCAATCGCTTTGATTTCTAACATGAGTTTCTCCTTTATTTTGAAGTTCATCAAAAGATGATTGAAGAAATCATAACATATAATTATGAACAAAAAAAGAACAGCCGGTTAAGACTGTTCTCCAATAAATAAATTATTTAGCTTTTACTTCTGCGTTACCTAATTCGTTACCTTCGTTGAAGTTACGAGCATTTTCCATAGTGACTACAGCGATAGCCTGTAAAGCTTCTCTTGTGAAGAATGCCTGATGTGAAGTTAATACTAAGTTAGGGAACATAGTTAAACGTGCAGTGATTGAAGAATGTAATCTTTCATCAGAACGGTCTGTATAAACGTTTGCATCTTCACCTTCATATACGTCTAATGCAACAGCATGGAATTTACCATCTTTTAATGCCGCAATTAAAGCTTCTGTATCAATTAATGGTCCACGAGCTGAGTTTACTAACATAACATCATCTTTCATCTTAGCGATAGCATCTTTATCGATCTTATGATAAGTTCCGCCTTCACCCATGATTAATGGCATATGTAATGAGATTAAATCAGCTTTTTCTAATAATTCATCTTCAGTTACATAAGTTAATAAACCTTCTTCTTCTAACTTCTTGTTAGGGAAAGCATCCCAGCCGATAACTGTCATACCATAGCCTTTAGCGATTCTAGCGAAGCACTGACCGATTTTACCAGTACCCATGATACCGCAGACTTTGTTATGTAAGTCAACACCTAATAAACCAGATAAAGCAAAGTTATTATCTCTTACTTTGTTGTAAGCTCTACCTAATCTTCTGTTAGCTTCCTGCATAATTGCCATTGCATGTTCAGCTACTGCATATGGAGAGTAAGCTGGTACACGAGCAACTTTGATGCCGCATTCTTTAGCAGCCTGTAAGTCTACATTGTTGAAACCTGCGCAACGTAATAAGATTAATTTAACGCCGCCTTCAGCTAATGTTTCGACAACCTGTCTTGGTGCTTCATCATTAACGAAGATACATACTGCATCATAACCTTTTGCTAAAGGAGCAGTTTCTGGAGTTAATCTTGTTGTGAAGTATTTGATTTCTGAGTTGTAAGTACCAGGACCTTTTTCCTTAGCTAATTCACTAAAGAATACACGGTCATAATCCTTTGTCCCGAAGAAAGCGATCTTTAATACTTCTGGTGCTTCTTTTTCTGCGAATTCCCCATGTAATAATTCATTAACCTGTGCAATTGCAGCTTCTTCATCATCACCTTCAGCAGTTACGTGTAAAGTATCACCCTTTTTAGCACCTAAAGCTAAGATTTCTAACACATTGTTGCCGGCAGCTGTCTTTCCATTGCATTCAAGTCTAACAGCACTTTTTAAGCTCACACATAACTGAGCTAATAATGCAGCTGGACGCGCATGCACTCCCATTGGATTGTCAACTACGTAAGTAATTTCTTTCATTTTAAATTAAGCCTCCTAAAATATTTACACGTTTATTTTAGCACATTTCTTTTCATATATCCCTTAAAATTATGTAATATCTAAAAGTTTTTTTATCGCAATCAAAAACGTTTTGTGAGAAATTTTATTTCTTGTGATTATATCACATAAATTTTTATTTCTTAAGAAAAGGGTTT
>AUXO013207161.1_pt1 | contig 11301 bp, 11 predicted proteins | sample 768731 | NCBI WGS metagenome assembly AUXO01 (sample SAMN02715735, study PRJNA202380) | gut metagenome | biome: sheep rumen | host: Ovis aries | place: New Zealand: Palmerston North | reverse complement strand
TATTGGCGTTGTTCTGTGTGCGGTTATGGCACGTGCCGTAAGTACAATGGAGAGATAGACCATCTAACTTATAATTTCTAACCTTGATATTAAGGGATATGTTGTTTGTAAAATCATTATTAAAAATAATAGGAGGTTCTGCTGCTGTTGCCACATTGGATCCATTAAGTGTTGTTAGTGGTCTCTGTTCTGTTGCATCAGGCTCTATGGAAATGAAGGATGTCATAGAGGAGTTTATTTCACAAGTTACAGAGATAACAGGTTCTGGTCTTTCATATGTTCATAATTATTTCAAAAATGGAGAAGATCCTTACAATATAATGCCGATTTTAAAGGAAATTAGAAAGATGCTACAAGATAGAGGATATGGTTGGATTTTCTCTACTTTTGAAACGGCGTTACAGATGTATGCTCTTTCTAAAGGTGATATAAGTAGTTTTAATTATAGTTTAAAATAGTTTTTATGGCAATAACAGATAAAATCAATGAAATTATCGACCGCAGAATAGGTCGTAATGCATACGAGGGCAAAGGACACCTCGAAGTGATAAGACAAAAGGGGGCTTTCTTCACAGACTTGACCCACTTGTTGGATGAATTTTCCGCATTGCGTGAAACAATCCTTTCTCAGATTAAGGAACAAAAAGGTGAGTATTACGTCATGTCGATTGAAGATCCGACTTTCATGGACAAGGTTGAGTTAGCAGATCCAGCTGCTGCCCTTCTTCAACTCCAGAGATGCCAACAAGAGTGTGAACGGTTAAGCAAACGTTTTAATCGTGACACAATAAACATCAGCGTGGTAGGTCGTGCTGGTCAAGGAAAAAGTCGTCTCTTGCAGTCTATTAGTGGTGTAGAGAACGATATTATACCTGCAGATACAGGAGGTGACTGTACTGGTGCTAAATCTACCATTGCCAATGCACCTGGCCAGATGCACGCAAAGATTAAGTTCTACACGGAACAAGAAATTGTGGGTCAGATTAACGGTTATCTGGAAAAGATTGGAGCATCATCCTATACTATTGGTTCTGTATCTCAGATCTCCCACATACCTGTCAACTCTATTCAAGTAACAACAACTACACAAGAGTCACTTCTGGAGCATTTGAAGAAGTATGTAGAACATTATGACAAGTATAGTGGTAATCTTGGACAAGAGATAGATGAAACCGATAAATCTCGGATTCGTTATTACGTTGCCCAATACGCTACTGGCAATCCTGACGAACATTATTATGCCTATCTTGGAGTTAAGGAGGTTACGATATACACCCCATTCCCCACTTCTGATGTTGGCAGAATCATGTTGGTTGATACTATTGGTCTTGGCGACACCTCGATGAATCTTGAAGAGAAGATGTTAGACACCCTTGCTAACGATAGTGACGCAGCCATTGTGGTGCGAAAGGCTGACGCACAGCGTGATGGTATCAGAAACGAAGACAATCAACTGTATGACATGTTGGCCAAGGCTTTGGGAGACAGTGGTCTGAAATATTGGCTTTTCTACGTTATTAACTCATGCGAAGCACTAAACAATACGAGAACCGGAAAAATATTGCTGGAAGCATTTAAGAAAAAGCAGGAAAGCGGTGCACAGGAATTTGCAGAACTAATGCTTGTTAACTGTGGCAACCAAGAAGATGTGCGTGAGAAGTTACTGCTTCCTATGTTGAATTTCCTGGCATCTAATCTTCTCAATGTTGACAACAATCTCTTGAAATCTGCAAATGCCGAGTTCGTAAAGGCATATCAATTATATTTTGACTTCAGTGGCAAGGTACAGAAAGTTTTATCTGGTGGCTTCAAGAAAGCGCTCCAGACTGGAGGCAAGTTCGATGAACTTTATGAAGACCAGTTGATGCTGGCCAGACGTTTGGAAGAACTGATTGGTAAATATTCTGATAAGGATGCAGAGTGTGGCGTAATAAGGGAAGAGGTGATGAATGTCATCGCTAACATTGCTTCTCACTGTCCAACTTCTGATGAAATACTTAACAGACTTACATCTGGTGGCCCTGAAGCTTACCCTGACAATGTGTACAATTACTATTCAGGAAACCTCAGAGCAGCTGTGAGGGATGAGTTTGAGCAAATTAACAGTAGTGCTATAGCAGGATTGCAAGAGGGGTTTAAGAGAGAAGTCTGTGAGATACTGGAGAGTAATGACGGAGGAAAGTTGAAAAACATACCCCTGCAAAAGGAAATTGAAGAGGGCGATTCTGTAGCATGGCTTGGAGCACTCATAGACGAAAAACTTAGCGATTTCCCTTTGGTGGCGGAAGCATTCAACGATATCTATACCTATCGACTTAACATTGAGGGGCTACTCGAATTTAAGGCTGACCGTTCTCTGGAGTGTCTTGATCCTTCGCCTCAGAACAAAGCATTCATTCGTCCTGTATTCCAAGGTTTGGAACAAAATGATATTGTTGAGATTATCGAACAGAGCCTTCAAAATGCCATTCCTGTTGTTGCAGATGCAATGATGGGAGGCATTAAGGAACTGTTAATTATTCCTTACAACTCATTTAATGCACGTTTGCGCAAGTTGAAGGACAGGGTGATAATTAAGGAGCAAGGTCGACGTGAACTAAAGAACTTCTACCGCGAGAATGCTACAGCTATATGGGCTGACGAATTCCGTGATATGGCTACAAAGGAAGTGGCACTTGGTCAACTGAATGAGTACTGTGACAAAGTAAAAGAAAAGAATGTGAAAGATAAGTTTACCATTAAATTGGCATAATTATGGGACTGTTAGATTCTTTTAAGAAGAAAGCTATTGCCCGCATACCCATGAAGGTATGTATGATGGGGCCAAGGGCAGTTGGTAAGACTACAATCCTTACTGCTATCTTCAACGACACTCAAGAGAATATAGGTGCAACCACCAATCTGATTCTGAAGGCAGAAGGAGATACAAATGCAGAACTGATTGACAGGAAGCATCAGCTCAATGATATTTTCGTGAACCAGCGGCAGGTTACAGATCGTCCAGCAGCCGGTTTGGGAGCTTCTGCAACGGTAAACACCTTCGATTTCGCATTTGGGTTAAAGGGTAAAGAACCACGTATAGACCTTGAGATTAAAGATTTCCCTGGCGAGTATGTTCAGAGCCGTCCGGAAGAAGTACAACAGTTCATTAAGGATTCGAGTGCAGTGTTTGTTGCAATTGACACTCCACATCTAATGGAAGAGGATGGTTCATTCTGTAGTGTGAAGAATAAACCAGAAGTCATTACCGACTTTTTCAAGAATGCCTTAACACAGATAAAGGGAGAACGATTGGTTCTGCTGGTGCCCTTGAAGTGTGAGCGCTACTTTTTTGAGCGTAGAATGGACGAAGTGTTGAGTCGGGTTGAGGAAGTCTATCGAGACTTAATATCTTTGTTTAAGGAGAATGGAAAGATTGCTTGTGCCGTCACACCGATATTGACGTTGGGCGGTGTCGAGTTTGACCATATCAAGAAAAACGGGAATATCGTCCCTACAAATATGGAAGGATGTCCAGAAGAGGTGGTGTATAGATTCAGAAAGGAGAATCCCAAATATAATCCAGTGTTCTGCGTTCAACCGCTCTATTATATGTTGTCATTCTTAGCAGCACAGTATGGAAGAGAGAAAAAGAACAGAGGCTTTCTCGACAAGTTGTTCACTTCCATTTATGACTTGTTTGATGACGATGAGGATTTGTTTGACGAGATCCTGAAAATGGAGAAGAACCGGAAAACAGACATTCCTGGATATAGAGTAGAATGTGGCGCAGGCCTGTTTAAATATTGCAAATAATAAAAGAAAGAAATATGGCACATCAAATTTTAATGCTAGGAGGCAGAAGATCAGGAAAGTCTTCTATACTTGCCTCAATCTTATATTCGTTGGGGAATAATCTTGCAGACAGTCTTTGTGCTGTGACGGATCAGACCAACTATTCAGGTTCAGATAGTGTTATACCTCTTCATGCCAAGCGCATAGAGATTGACAACTATCTTCGGACTCGGGATAAGGTGGGAGCAAACAGCAATTTCCTTGTTGACATGACCCCTACAAAAGGGGAAGGTGTATATAATCTGGTCATTCAAATAAAAGGAACCAAGGGTGTTACTTTCGACTTCGTAGATGTTCCGGGTGAATACATGGAAGCCAAAAGTAGTAGTCACGCTAACCTTATCGAATTGGTAAAAAAGAGCGATGTATTTATTATCGCCATTGATACACCCTACTTGATGCAGGATGAGAATCCGAATATCAATACCATATATAATCGAACCGAGGAAATAACGAATCTGTTGGCCAATATTGCAATAGAAGATGAAAGTATTGACCGCAAACTTATTATCCTGTGTCCCGTTAAATGCGAGAAATGGACTCAGAATGGACAGGCAGAGGAGGTGACAGACAAAGTAGTGGAGGCTTACCGCAACATGATTAATAACTGGGTAGGCAGTAGAGCAGTAGATATTTGGGTAATGCCTATAGAGACTGCAGGTGGTATTTCCCACTCAAAACTGCTTGATGGATACCGTGTATTCAAGAACGAAAAGGACAAGTTCGGTGAATTGTGCTCCATCAATCCATTAACTCAGCAGATTATGTTGAAGGACGGAAAGATACTTTCCCAGAAGTCCGTTTATCAAGTAGATTCTGAGCCTGACAAGAGCCTATATTTCGACTTCACACAACTTCCCCTTTCTTGGTATGTGACAAATGGCAAGGGGTTTACACCAGTATTCTGTGAACAGCCTGCTTACCATATTCTTCGTTTCTTAGTTAAGAAAGAGGAGATTGCGACGAAGGCAGAAAAAGACAAAATAGACCACGGCCCATGGTGGAAGAAATGGTGGCTAAAGATATGGAGTCCTCCATTTGGTAAATACCTCTCAGCCTATCAGGAATTGATAGTGGAATTTGAGCGCAAGAATCAGATCAAAAATCAAGGTGACGGATTTAGAAAAGTAGATAACTTAATCAAGTAGGGTTATGATTAGATATTATTGTCAATATTCGTATGGTGGCTTCAAAACTTTTCGCATCAAAGGCGAACAGCATGAAGCCCTAACACAGGAAGTGACCGCTGAGGAGAAATTTGAATTTCCCGATTTGGCAGACTTGTATTTCAATCATGGTGGAGCAAAATTACTCTATCGGTATTTTGATGATAACACGATAGCCCTTATCGTTCGGGAAATACCCGGTCCAGGACGTGATACGGACAATCGACAGATTAACTGTGCTATTCAATTTATCGGTGATGCTTCTGACCGCGTTGTTTTGGATAGACTTTGCATCAAAATAGCCAATGATATCAGTCGTTTTGAGTCTGACTTTGCTGATATGTTTGACATGCGTGGCGGTCTTTTCTTTGAAGGTGACAAACTGGCAAGTTTGGTCGCTGAGTGTCAAGTGGAATGTTCGTACGAGGGAGATTCTAAACTTCTTCAAGTGAGAGGTCGTAAGGGTACAATCATATTGTTTGTACCATTCTCTGACAGATTTGGTTACGACGAGAAAACGACAGAAAAGGTCATCTCGGAACTTAAATTGTCTGTTGAAGCAACAGAGCCTGATCGCCTGTTATCTATAAGAGAACTGAAGAAGATACAGAATTTTATAGAAATGAAACCACTACCAGTCAAAGATGATGCCCCGTCAGAGTCTGATTCAGTTGATACAGGTGAAAGTCCAACTGTAGATGATCTGAAAGAGAAGTTGGAGGCTAAGGAAAAAGAACTTGCACAAAAGACAGAAGAATGTTCAAGGCTTAGGGCCACGGCAATCGAGTCAACACGGAATCTGGATAACGTCAGGGCAGAATATGACGAATGGAGGCAAAAAGGAAAACTGCTACTATACATTGGCGGTGGTATTCTTGGTCTTTCTTTACTAAGCAACATTATCAACTTTTTTTTTTAAGAAAAGATGGCACAAAGATTGATTAATATAGAACCAACAGTTTATGAGCATCCTTTTGACAAGGCTGCTTTGGAGAGCATGCGTAAACTGAAAGGATTTGATACAGTCATGAACTTTGTCCTGAATTGGACAACTATAAAATGGCATATTGTACAATTGTGCGGTAGCAACTTCCATGTAACCAAGGAATCATGCCCCGAACTCTATAATCTAGTACATAATGTGGCAGAGACTTTGGATGTCGATCGTATGCCAAAGATATACACGGAATGGTTCTATGGAATTAATGCATACACGACAGGTTTTAAGAACGACACCATTCTCGTACTCTGCACAGGTGCTGTTGACCTGATGCCAGACGAGGAACTCTCATTTGTCATCGGTCACGAAATGGGCCATATCAAGAGTGGGCACGTGTTATATCATGTTATGGCTCAGTTCTTTGCTAATATTATTTCATCAACTGTCCTTACAGGTGCTCTCCTTGAACCTATTCAACTTGGTCTTACATATTGGAATCGAATGTCGGAATTTACTGCGGATAGAGCGGGGCTTCTGGCTTGCCAAGACTTGACAGTGGCTTTGACTGCTATTATGAAGATGTCGGGCATTCCAAAAAGATACTTCAACGTGGCAGACCCACACATCTTTGCAAAACAAGCAGAGGAGTTTATGACAGAATATGGTGATACAGCTAATACTATCATCAGAAATATTTCAATTCTGGATGACTACCACCCTTGGACAGTCATGCGAGCATATGAACTGGTTAAGTGGGTTGAAAGTGGTGAGTATCAGAAAGTTCTTGATGCTCATTTAGGGAAGCAATGTCCCATGTGTAAGAGTTTTGTAGAATCTGAAGTGACAACATGTCCTGTTTGTGGTAATAAATTCTGACAATATGGAACCAGCGATAATCGATAGTTTGAAAGCAAGCATGTTGTTAATCAAGGGAGGAACCTTTATGATGGGGGATTTATTTGGCATGTATAGACCTGTCTTTTCTCCCAAGATAAAGAAGGTTTTAGTAAAGCTGAATGATTTTCACATTTGTGATCATACGGTAACTCAGGAGGAATGGGCAGAAGTAATGGGTACGCCAGTGGTGGAAGAAGAAGCGAGACTTCCCATGGTTGCGTGTTCATGGCATCAGGTCCATGAATTTATAGAAAAACTCAACAAAGCAACAACATGGAATTTTAGACTACCGACCGAAGCAGAATGGGAATATGCTGCTCGCGGGGGAGAACTAACCGATGGATCCATCTATTCTGGAAAGAACATATTGGACACCATTGGATGGTATAATGTAAACTCTGGGAATAAGTTACACCCAGTAGCACAAAAGGAATCCAACCAGTTAGGACTCTATGACATGAGTGGTAATGTGTGGGAATGGTGTCAGGATGTTTATGAGTCACAATACAAAGAAGGTGCTCGTAAAAGTTTGTTTTCATTGGAACGACTTCCTGTAGATAATCCCCAAGGTGGTATTGTCGGTGATTATCGTGTCATCCGTGGTGGTTCGTATCGTTCGAAAGACACTAAATGCTGGGTGTTTTATCGTGAAAAAAAGAAGTCTATTGAGGCATCTTCAGATTTGGGCTTCAGACTAGTGTATTAATATGTTGTTCTATTTTTAATGTAATAGGTTCAAAAATAATCGATAATTATGTACTATTTGTTAAAGCTGTTATTTCATTCTGCTATATTAACACTGTACATTTACGTCTTTTTTATAGCATCTCAGTTTGTTGGAACAAGTTGGATAAATTGGTTATGGTCTATTATTACAGGGCTATTGATAATCGTAAACTACGCAATCATTTTTGTGGGAATAAAAGATAATGCATATCCAGGTTCTGAAATGGGTAGACAAATTATGGTAGCTCTTATCTTTTTTGAAGCAATATCAATATGTTCTATTACATTCAAAATGCATGAGAGCAATATAGAATCCGAAGGAATTAGTATCCTGCCAATTTTGCTGTTTTTTTTATTTTCAGGTATAAGAAGATATACCTTTTCGTATATTTATGCTGTTTCTAGCATAATATTTATCGCAACAAACATAGAACTTTCTTTGTGGCATGGTATTACTCTTCTCGTTTGTTCCATATTGGCACATATCTTTGTTATCTTCAGTTTAGGAAACGAATTAGGGACAGAAGAAGATCTTAAATTGGATCGTATAGGTCTTTTTATTTGTCCTGCTATTATTGGATATGCTTATTTATTTGGTGAGTTCCCCCAGCAAGATTCTTTCCAAATAGTTGGTACATTAGTTTATATTCTATTGTGTCTTATCGTGTCAATTTCTGACAATAATATTGTATATGCTATATCACCTACAGTTGTTTTAGGGTATGGTATTTTTTTGATGCTTGAATGGCATCCGATATACTCATGGGTAATGATTATAATATCTGTAATTTTTACTATGCTTTTTCTCTATTGGTATATAATGTATAAAAAGCACATGAATGGTTTGGCTGTCCATTTGATTAGCATGGTAAAGAACATTGGAGATAGATATAACAATTTGGTAAAAGATTATAATAATCTTGTTAAGGGGGGGAGTGGTAAAATTTCTCATGGTTCCAGCTCACGAAGCAATCCTGTAGGTGATGGATTCTTGAAGGGAGTAGGTAGAGAATTAGCTAGGTTGCTTTTTTCGTGATTTTTTAACGTAAAAATAGTTGCTATGATTTCAACATATGTCACATTTGTGCAAGCATGTAAATCTGCACATTTTGTCTACAATATTCTTATAGATAAAACGGAACAGTTGATAGACAAAATTGGCTCTATTGAACTCAATGAAGCAAAAGAATGTCTAAATAAGGCACGACACAGTTATGATAAAGAAAGAGAAATAAGTAGAGCGATAACTATTATGGTATCAGCAAGGGGGAAATTTTCTAATGACAATAAGGAATTGTTTCAAACGACCTTGTTGATAGCGATATGCTATCATTTCATAAATGAGATTAAACTCTCAAAAATATATTTGAATGAGGCTAAAGAGCAATTCAACAAATGGGTGGACTCGAATAGTCCGACTAAAATTCATCTCCTTAGTGCTGCATATCATATGGCCTTCCTTGCACGGAAACTTATTTTCGTTGGAGAAGTTGAATCATTGGGGTTTGAATGGAAGGGGGACATTTCAATTCCAGAATGGAGACGAAATACTATTTCAGCAGAAAGAGATCTCCGCGAAGGAACAAAACATGTAAAGGAAGATTTCTCTCGCTTTGTGGATTGTCTTTTTAGGTGATAACTCTTTAAAAACAATAATTATTCTATATTCAGAGATGGAGTTGAAATTAACATCCTAAAAATAGAATAGTAACTCGTAACAACAAAGAAGAAAGATGGTAACAAAAAAGGATTTCAACAAAGCTGCTATCCGTTTGTTTATTGATATGATTCTCGCAGATGGGTTTATTGTTAAGGAAGAACTTGTCTATTTGGCAAAAGTTGCAAAAGATTACAAACTGTCATCTGTTGCTACCTCACAAAAGAATCGAGTTGCTTGTGATGGATATGAGATGAGCAATTGTGATTTTGATGGTAAGATGATACAGGAAGCCCGTAAATTAACAATTGCAGGTGCTATTGATATTATAAAAGAATGGAAAAAAGAACATCGTGATGATGTGAATAATCTTGTTAAGCAATTGGCAGAATTGTCTGAGATAGATGGTGAATGTTCTCCAAAAGAAGCAGGTATTCGACTTTCTTTACAATATGCATTGGAAAAGGATGCAATAGTTTTTTCGGTTAATAAAGATTATAGATTTTCGCGCAATGAAATTGTCTACATTGAAAATAACATTTTTAATCAGACGATTCTGAACAAGATTACAGACAAAGTATGGGCGAACGATGACTCCGATATATGGATTGGTTTTGAAGATTATAGAGAACGTTATAAAGATGTACAATTTTCGGATTATCTGCACAATTACTATCGTCAAATTAATGAGGATATTGATGTGAATTTTAATCACTATCAGCGTGAACTGAAATTATTGGGATTTGATTTAGTCTATATTCCTCAAACTATAAGTAAGCTAAATAGTTTTGGAGATAGGAAAGAGTTGATAATGCCTTCCCTTCAGATTGTTAATCCATTTAAATTATATGGAAAAGAGTTTGATTCTGTCATAAAATCACTGAATGATATCAAAACGAGTGATTTTACAAATGCCTTACTTAATAACCATCAAGATATAATTGCAGATGTGACTCCTTCTTTGCTTGTAAAAATGGGGAATTCTAAGATTATAGACAATTCAAACAAAAGCATTATTTCAAGCGTTCATTATTCTGACTTTATCATCGTAAGGATTGAAAATGGAAGTTTAAAATATACTCTTGAGAAATTCCAGTCGAACTACTTGGCCTTAACAAGAAAAATTTCTCATGTAGTATCTGAGTTTTATGATACTAGGATAAAAATTCATGGTTTTGACCGCACCTTATTAGAGCTCGCTGTAAATAGAGTGTATGGACAAGAGGTGATTAAAAGGATTGTATTTGACTTTGTTAAGTCTAATGTTCTCTTTGAATTTGGTGAAGGAAATCCTGGAATTCCTTTGCAACTATCTGCAAGAGGTTTTGCATTCTATTTATTAATAATGTATAAACCTATTCCCCAACCAATTATGATTGATATCGATTTTGAAACAAAGAATGACCTTCAGAAAAAATATCCATCATTATATCAAATACATAAAGAATGCTCAAAAATTTATGGCTCTATTGAGGGTGCTCGTAAAAGAAGGATATGCCTTTTTAAGAAAGGTGTATTACAAGGCTCCAAAAATGATGTCATTTCTGCAATTAATTCGATGCCGCCATTCCCCAATAGAGAAATGTTTATTCCCAAATTACAAAGAAAAGAAGAAATTTTTGATATTAATAGAGCGAAAATTAATCTTTCTGTTGTGTTTGTTAGGGGTGATTATGGAAAATTAGTTCCAATAAATGAATGGTGGAAAGATAAAATGAAGGATGTTTAGGCTATTATTAGCGAAATTTCGCTTGTTTATTGTTCTCTGGCTTTCAAAAAACGGTAAGAGGTTTCTTATCGTTTTTTTATTTATATAATATGCTTATCTTTGCAGCAGAAATCAGAAACAAAAGCAAAAGGCTAAACACGAGGTTTTCCGTTGCTTGCGTAGATTAAAAATATTACAGCTATGAGTAAGTTTACAGACAGTATCAAACAAGGTGTAGGTCGCGCTATTGGTGTCGGCTTAGTAGTAGGAGCAATCGGATTGGTCGTAGGCGGACCAGCTGGTGCAGTGGCAGGTTTTAAACTGGGAGCAGGAGCAGGAGCAGTGGGTGGAAGTTGATACCCCCTCCGTCCTT
>AUXO012207761.1_pt1 | contig 11302 bp, 11 predicted proteins | sample 768731 | NCBI WGS metagenome assembly AUXO01 (sample SAMN02715735, study PRJNA202380) | gut metagenome | biome: sheep rumen | host: Ovis aries | place: New Zealand: Palmerston North | reverse complement strand
CTTTTAGCAAGCATGTTTGTCAGGGAAGGAACTAAATTAAAGACAGTAACAGAAAGTCCCATAAAAGAACCGTAAACGAAAGCAGCAGCATCTTCAGGAGGAATATTTTTTGCAAGGCTGGCTTTCTGGTAGAAGGATTCAGGAGAAGACGCAAGCATATGAGAAAAACTTTGCATCATCGTAAACAGGTCAATGAAAGAAGTCAGATTCGTGACGAGTGCACCGAGCGCAGCAGGAATCATGATTTTGAATAATAATTTAATGATTTTTCTGGAAGAAGGAGGGATTTCGTGAGAAAGTTCTGTTTTATGCTGAGAGGCATTCCGGAAAATCAGGAAAAGCCATCCGGCAACAGTAGAGAGAGTAACACCAAGTACTGCTCCGAATGCACCACGGCTTTCAGGAGAGAAGGATTTGAGAAAGAAATCAGAATTCATGAAGAATTTGCAGAAGAATAAGCCAGAGAGCAGTTTCACAACCGCTTCGGCAGCCTGAGAAAGTGCAGTCGGAGTCATTGAGCAGAGTCCCTCATAATAGCCACGCTCCACAGCAGTCAGACAGCAGAACAGAACAGCCGGAGTCACAGCAAGTACAGCAGGATAGGCATCAAGACTGCCGGAAGTGCGGAGTGTAAAGAATTTAGCAAAAAACAGAGCAGCAAACATTCCGGCAAGTCCCATAACAAGACAGAGGAGTCTTGCAGTATTCCGGACTTTAAGAGCGCAGACAGATTTTTTCTTTCCGGTGAAGTCAGCAACAGGACGGGCAACAGCGGTAGAAAGTCCGGTAACAAGAACAGCATAAACAGGAAGAAACAAGCCATAAGCACAACTGAAATATCCCATGCCTGTACCACCAAGGACAGCGGTCAGAGGGAGTTTAAACATAGCACCGCAAAGCTTGGCAAAGACAGCAGAAAGTGTCAGAAGCAGAGAGCCTTGTAAAAAAGATTGTTTTTTCATAAGCAGAACCCCTTTCGGAAGAATTTCTAAAAAAAAATTTCACGAAATCAGCAGAATTTTTTTGAAAATGATATTGCAGAAATAAAAATTTTGTGCTATAATAATAACAGCACTCTGTAAACGGCAGAGAATCTGATAACACAAAGGTGAAAAAAACTGATGAATTATGAATTTTCTGAAAAAGTTTCTCACTTGCAGGCATCTGCAATTCGTGAGATTCTGAAATTTACCTCTGTACCGGGAGTCATTTCGTTTGCGGCAGGCAATCCTGCACCGGAAGCCTTTCCAGTAGAAACGGTACGGGAGATAGCACAGGAACTGTTTGAGAAAGACCCGATAGCAGTTTTGCAGTATGGTATTACAGAAGGCTATCTGCCTCTCAGAAACCTGATGAAAGAACGTATGGCAAAGCAGGGGAATTTCAAGGAAGACAGCGAAGAACTGATAATTACATCCGGCGCACAGCAGGTAATGGAACTGGCATGTAAGTCGCTGTGCAATCCGGGAGATACGCTGATTTGTGAAGCACCCAGTTTTATAGGCTCGCTGAATGCGTTCAAGTCCTATAATGTAAATCTGGTAGGTGTGCCGCTGGATGATGAAGGCATGAATCCGGAACTGCTGGAACAGGCACTGAAAGCAAATCCGAATACGAAGTTAATCTACCTGATTCTGAATTTCCAGAATCCGACAGGCAAAACGACAAGTTTAAAGCGTCGTAAGGAATTATATGCACTGGCGCAGAAATATAATACAATGATTATTGAAGATAATCCGTATGGCGATTTGCGTTTTGCAGGAGAAGAAGTACCGACAATCAAAAGCATGGATACTGACGGCAGAGTGATTTATGCCGGAAGTTTCTCAAAAGTGCTTGCACCGGGCATTCGTGTAGGATATGGCATTGCACCGAAAGAAGTGATTGCAAAGATGGTAGTCTGCAAGCAGGTGTCTGACGTACAGACAAATAATTTCGGACAGATGCTGGCTTATGAATTTATGCAGAAAGTGGATTTTGATGCACATCTTGCAAAACTCCGGGGAATTTACAGACAGAAGGCAGAAAGAATGCTTTCCGGAATTGAAAAGCATTTTTCAGATAAAGTTGCCTATACCAGACCAGAGGGCGGATTATTCCTGTGGTGTACCCTTCCGGAAGGCAGTGACATGACAGGTTTCTGTCAGAAGGCAGTGCAGGACTATAAAATAGCAGTCGTACCGGGCAATGCATTCATGGTATCAGAAAGCGATGTAACCTATTCGTTCAGACTGAATTATTCCACGCCGACAGATGAAGCCATTGACAAAGGCATTGAAACACTGGGAAAACTGACAAAAGAAATGTTTGACTGATATTATTTTTAATCAAGAAAGGAATTTTTTATCATGGCAATTGTAAGACGTTCACCCTTAGACCCGTATCCGGTAACAGCAGGGTATCTGGCAACCAGAAACAGCGCACTGCACATTCCGCCGGTGCAGTTTTCAAATATGAAATTCAAATCTGACGAAGTATACGGCATTGTGATTGATATTCCGATGGGACAGACAATTATGGTGACAATGGTATGTTTCATCAATGGTGCAGCAAACCTGTATTTTAATAACGGAAGTGAATATACAGGCGCATCGACAAAGTATAAGTCCGTTGTGCAGGCAGCCCGGAATCTGGTAGTAAATTCAACAGCATTAAAGCAGACCTGCAAGAGAACATCACAGTTTCCGCTGCCGGTAGCCGGAAAGCATTTCATCTACATGATGACAAAGCGGGGCATTTTCAAGACAGAACTTGACCCCCGGAATATTCAGCAGGAAAGCAAGGAAAAAAGAGTTGTATATTATCTGTATCAACAGGTAATGGGTGCGCTGAGAGTTGCCCAGCTTCGTGATGCCGAAAATCTGCCGGAAGGCGGTAAGCAGGCATGAGTGAACAGGCAGAGCAGAAAAAGCTGATATTCAGCGGCATTCAGCCGACAGGCACATTCACGCTTGGAAACTATATCGGAGCAATCCGGAACTGGAAACCCTTGCAGGAAGAATACAGATGTGTCTACAGTGTTGTCGATGAACATGCAATTACAGTCAGAATAGAACCTGCAAAACTTCGGCAGAAAACACTGGAAGCCTATGCACAGTTGCTGGCATGTGGAATTGATTTGGAAAAATCGTTGTTATTTATTCAGAGCCATGTGCCAACACATGCACAGCTTTCATGGGTGCTGAACTGTTCAACACAGTTCGGTGAGCTTTCCAGAATGACACAGTTTAAAGACAAGAGTCAGAAGCACCCTGATGACATTAATGCCGGATTATTTGACTATCCGGTACTGATGGCAGCAGATATTCTGGTATATAATGCCGATTTAGTGCCGGTAGGTGCAGACCAGATGCAGCATCTGGAACTTGCACGGACAATCGCAAGAAGATTCAACGGCCGTTACGGCGATACATTCACAGTACCAGAGGGCTATGTCGCTCCGGTCGGTGCAAAAGTCATGTCCTTGCAAGAACCGACAAAGAAAATGTCAAAATCAGATGAGAATCCAAATGCTGTCATTTTGATTCTGGATGATAAAGACACGATTATCCGGAAATTTAAAAGAGCCGTAACCGACAGTGAAACAGAAATCGCATTCCGGGAAGGCAAGGACGGCATTAACAATCTGCTGACAATTTATTCCGCAGTAACCGGCAAGACCATTCCGGAAGCCGAGAAAGAATTTGCCGGACAGGGCTATGGAACATTTAAAATAGCTGTCGGCGAAGCCGTTGCTGACCATCTTGCACCCGTACGGGAAGAATATGCAAAATTGATTGCAGACAAAGCGTATCTGAAAGAATGCTATACCAGATGCGGTGCGGAAGCCCTGCGCTATTCACAGAGAATGCTGAATAAAGTATATCGCAAAATTGGTTTTGTCGCCTCTGAAATCAGGTGAATATCATGGTAGAGTATACGCAGAAAGAGCATTATGACATTCAGGATTTGCGGGAAATTGTAAAACTTCTGAGAAGTCCGGGCGGCTGCCCGTGGGATAAGGAACAGAATCATACTTCTATCCGGAATGATTTTTTAGAAGAAGCTTATGAAGCTGTAGAAGCAATTGACCTGCTGAATATGGACATGATGCGGGAAGAATTAGGCGATGTACTGTTGCAGGTTGTGTTTCACTGCACACTTGCAGAAGAAGAACAGGCATTTGATTTCAGTGCGGTCTGTGATGAAATCTGCAAAAAGCTGATAATCCGGCATCCGCATGTATTTGGTGATGTCGTTGCCGAAGATACAGAAACCGTGCTGAATAACTGGGATGCAATCAAGAAAGAAACAAAGCATCAGGAAACTTATGCAGATACGCTGAATGCGGTTGCAAAATCACTGCCGGCACTGGCACGGGCGCAGAAAGTAGGCAAGCGTGCGAAAAAAGCGGGCATGGATTTCCGCACAGCAGAAGATGCATTTTCCTGCATTCAGGCAGAACATGACGAACTGAAAGAAGCAATACAGACAGGGAATCAGGAACAAATTGCCGAAGAATTCGGAGATTTGCTGTTTTCCTGTGTCAATACAGCACGTCATCTGGGACTGGATGCAGAACAGACACTTTCACAGGCGACAGAAAAATTTATTCGTCGTTTTGCACGGACAGAACAACTCGTAACAGAATCCGGCAGAAATATGCCTGACCTGCCGATTGAAGAACTGGACAAATACTGGAGTCAGGCAAAAGAGAACAAGTAATGTTTTACAGGAGGAAATTATTATGACAAAGTCTGAATTAATCGCAATGTATGCCAAGAACCGTGACCGCAAAAGAAAAGATGCCGAAGAAGATGTTAATTTTATTTTCGATACTATCTGTGCCTCTCTGGCAGAAGGAGAAAAAGTAGTTTTGACTGGATTTGGTACGTTTGATGTTCGTGACCGCAAGGAAAAGCGTTGTCTGAATCCTCGTACAGGTGACCCGATTCAGCTGCCGGCAGGCAAAGCACCTGCATTCAAGGCAGGCAGAGGGCTGAAAGAAGCAGTCAATCCCAAAAAAAAGGACTGATTTAAGACTATGAAGAATATCCTGAAAAAATCCATTTCCTGCTGTCTGTTGTTTGTGTCAGTTCTGCTGTGCTGTACGGCTTGCGGAACAGCGACCGAACCGCCTGATACTATTGAAGATATTCTGAACCCGAATCGAAAGCAGGAAACGGAAACGGAAACAGAGTTTCATCTGTTCACATCTGTACCGACAGAAGCAAGCACGGGTGCAGAAACAGAAATACAAACAGAAGCAGCCGTTTCAGAAGCACCGGAAACTATGCCGGCAGTACTGCCGGAAACAACTGTTTTGGAAACTGAAACAGCAATGCTGATGACAGAAGAAACAACAGAACCAGAATTTCCAGAAGAATCAGAAGAAATTTTACTTTCAGAAACAGACCTGACACCGGAAACTGCTCCCTTGATGACAGAATGGATTCCCGAACCGGAAACAATATCTGTTGCATGGGAAGAAGTATACAGAGAATTTCTGGAACACAAGAATTTTCGGCGGCAGATTTCAGCAGATGTGCAGGATGCTGACACACGTTTTCTGCTGTTATACCTGAATGATGATGACACACCGGAACTGTTTATTCAGACAACGATAGAAGTGCTGATTTATACCTGTTATAACGGTCAGACAGTATTTGTAGACAGTTTTTATCCGAGTCATTATACTTATGATTTTTACTACAGACCCTACCGAGGCTGTCTGGGTTCATTGCAGGGTTCTGTAATGGCAGACGGAACATATCTGGAAATTTACGAATATACAGAAAATCCGGCATCTGCCTCAGGACTGGAGCGGAAAGAGACATACTGTTATCCGACAAGGGAATATAGCTATGAAATTTATGCAGGACGAGGCATGAATATTGATTTGGACAGTGCACCGTTACTGGATGTGCATCCTGACCGGCAGAACAATATCGGCAGCAGTTGGATTACAGTACCGGATGTACTGGAAAACAGTGTTTCCGTACCTCGTTATGAAATAACAGAAGATAGTCTGAATGCTGTTTTCGGTGCAGATGAATTTCCGGCAACGACTGAACCACAGGAAGGACGCTATGCGTTCAGATAAAACCTGACAGGAGGAAAAAAATCATGGCTGATGAATATTCTGCTTATCTTGAAAAATACAAAGATATTATTTCTTATATTTCTAATTATCATACTGCCGGGCTGGTAAAGGAACTGACAAGCAAACGAGGCAATAAAAAAGAAGCCGCCAATGTTGCAGCAGCAATTGCCCTCCGGAACGGTCTGAAAACGCTTGACCCGCATACACTGTATCATGCTGCACGGCATCATACAGATTATTTGATTGATAAAACGGAAATGCGTTGGAATTCTTCTGATTTGGATGAACATACCAAAAAGCATAAAATTGCCTGTTACTGTGCAGCAATTGCAATCCGGAACGGTTTGCATGACGACTGGCCAAAGCTTGTCAAGATTGTATTTCAGGTTTTAAAATTAGTTATCTGATATGACAGAATCATATTTTTCCGAAAGGAAGGACACTATGCGTTTAGATAAATATCTGAAAAATTCACGGCTGATTAAGCGCAGGACAATTGCCAACGAAGCCTGTGATGCCGGAAAAGTACTTGTCAATGAGAAAGTTGCCCGTGCATCCTATGATGTCAAAATTGGCGATGTGATTGCAATCCAGATGGGTGCAAAAGCAGTGAAAGTACGGGTGCTGAATCTTGCTGAGAATGCAACAAAAGCAAATGCTGCAACAATGTATGAAGTAGTGTGAAATAATAGCCAAAAGCTCCCTGAAAAATCAGGGAGTTTTTGTATAATAGATAGAAAAAGAAAAATCTGAAAAATTTTAAAAAAAAATATCCAATATTTTTCCTGTTCTGTTGTTATATAAGTGAAAGCCATTGCAAATAAAAAAACAGTATTCAAGCTAATCGCTTTTCGTAAAGAGGTAAAAAACCGGAAGGGTGTTCCCTATGCGCAGGGGAACACCCTTTCTGGCATTCAGTAAGTAAAAAAATCCGGCGGAAGCAGTCCGCCGGAATTTTTTGACAGAAGATTTACTTGACAGCCAAATCTTTGATAGTTTTGTTATTGAGGTGTTCGTTCCACCAAACCCAGAGTGTCGGTGCAATACACTGAGAAGAATAAGTACCAGCAATCAGACCGAAAGTCATAGGAACAGAGAAACTGAGAATGCTGTTGACATTGAAGACAGAAGCCACAACACTGATGATAATCATAGTAGAAACAGTAGTAATGGAAGTTCTGAGAGAACGGCGCATTGTCTGGCTTGCACTGCTGTTGACAAGTTCTGCAACAGTAGTATCCTGACCCATAAGCTTCTGATTTTCACGGATTCTGTCATAAACGATGATGGTATTATTGATAGAATAGCCGAAGATAGTCAGAACTACAGCCATAAAGTTGGAGTCGATTTCAAAACCGCAAAGCACAAAGCTGCCGTAAGTAATGATAATATCATGCAGCAGAGTGATAATAGTGAAGATACCAGCAGACCAGCCGCTGATTTTCTTGAATCGCAGAGCGATATAGATAATCAGAAGAAGAGCAGCAAAGATAACCGCAACAATACATTTTGCAAAGAATTCACGACCAGAAGACGGGCTGACATCATTGCTTTCAAGTTCCTGAATATTGTTGTCCGGATAAGTTTCAAGCATAGCATTCAGCATATTTTCCTGCTGTTCAAGGGTGAGACTTTCATCATAGCTGAAGGAAACAGTCAGGATATTGGTATCTGCATCAAAGCTTTCACCTTTCTGAAGAGTAACAGGTGTATTGAGAATACTTTCGATAGCAGACTGGCAGGCGGTTTCGTTCAGGTCACCGCTGTAGGAATAAGAAACAATAGTACCGCCCTTGAAATCAATGGAAACTTCCACACCTTTAAGTGTTGTCAGCAGAGAAGCGACAACCAGCACAGCAGAGATAATAAAGAAAGTTTTTTTGTTTTCGCTGAAATGGAATTGTTTTGTCTCTTTGTACTTGTCCTTGTTATAGTTGAAAAGTGCAGGTTTCTGGAAAGCCTTGAATCTTGCAAGAGAGAAAGTCATCAGTCTTGCAGCGAACACACCCATCACAAAATTGAGGATAACGCCCATGATGAGAGTAAAGCCGAAAGAATAGATAAAGCCCTCTGTAGTTGCACCGAAGAAATAGAAGATAGTCGCATTCAGGAATTTCGTGATAGCATTGTCTGTACCGAATGCACCCATCAGAATAAGAGCAACAATTGCCAGTGTCAGGTTACCGTCAAGGATAGCAGAAAAGGCATTGGAATAGCCGGCTTTGAGAGAAGTTTCAATGGATTTTCCTCTTGCAAGTTCTTCTTTGATACGTTCCGCAGTAATGATATTGCAGTCAACACCCATACCAACAGAAAGGATAATACCAGCAATGCCGGGAATAGTAAGAGTAGAGCTGGGCAGGAATCCGAACCAGCCGGAAACGGCGGCAAGCATACCGGCAACCTGACCAATCAGACCAATCACAGCAACAAAGCCGGGAAGTCTGTAAAGGAAAAGCATATAAACACAGATAAAAGCAAGTGCGATTAAGCCGCTGATAATCATCGCACGGAGCGCACCAGAGCCGAGAGTCGGGGAAAGCGTTTTTGTACTGGTAGAATGCAGGGAGAAAGGCAATGCGCCGGAAGTAATCTGGTCAGCAAGCTGTTTTGCAGATTCCGAAGTAAAATTGCCGGAAATTACAGCATCACCACTAGTGATAGCTTCATTAACAGTTGCATTGGAAATGCAGGTTTCGTCCATCCAGATGGAAATATAGCCATTATTGGCAGCCTGTGCCGTGGTTGCAGTAGCGAACGCCTCTTTACCGGAGTCGTTGAGTTTAAGCTGTACAACCCACTGGTCATTCTGCTGGTCATATCCTGGTGCTGCGGTATCGACACTAGAACCAGTAAGAATAACATCACCAGTAATTTCCGAACCATAGCGGAAAGTTAATTCTGACATCTGACCAAGTTCATTGACAGCCGCCGCCGGGTCAAAGTTTTCTTCATCAGACTGCCAGGGAAAGCGGACAATAATACGATTATTATTATAATCCACATAAGTTTCACTGTCGTTGATACTCAGATTCGTGAGACGGAGCTTAATGACCTGTAAAGCAGCATCCATCTGTTCTGCTGTCGCTTCCACACCTTCATCGGGTTCAAAGGTAACATCTACGCCGCCCTGAATATCAATACCAAGACGAATGTCCTCCAGACTATGAACCCATATGTGCTTAATGTCACCGTTGTACGTCGCCACGCCGAACACAGTAGTGAGGGCGAAAGCGAGAATGAGAACAAAAGCGACAAAGAAGACGGGTTTTCCGATTCGTTTGTTCACGTTTGAATGACCTCCTGTTTTCTCTTATTTTTTGTGAAATGATAAAAAGCCGTTTTTCACGACAATCATAAATATTATATTACAAAATGCTGATAAAGTCAATAGTTTGCGGCAGATTTTCAGCAAATTATCAAATACGGAAAATTCTGCGGGCATTTTCACAGCAGATTGTAATAAAATCCTGAACGGGAAGATTACGGATTTGCGCCGCCTTTTCAGCAGTGAGAATAATCATGGAACTGTCGCAGCGACGTTTCCGGAAAGGTTCAGGGGTAAGATAGGGTGCATCCGTTTCAATGAGAATTCTGTCCTGAGGGATGATTCTGAGGGCTTCGAGAGGCTTTCTGACATTCTGATAAGTAATTACACCAGAGAAGCTGAAATATAAATCAGGAATTTTGAGTAATTCTTTGGCAGTTTCCGCCGAGCCGTTGAAACAGTGAAGAATGCCGCACGGCTGATACTGTTTCAGGATTTGGACAGCATCGCCGGTAGCATCCCGGAAATGAAAGATACAGGGCAAATCAAGTTGTTTAGCCAGTTGCATTTGCTGAATTAAAATTTCTTTCTGTAAGGGAGCATTTTCTTTGCCAAGATGATAATCCAGACCGATTTCACCGATAGCTTTGCACTTATGGAACTGTGCAAGGGAAATTATCTGGGACTGCCAGTTATCCGGACGGGAGTCAAGATAGCTGGGATGAAGACCGGCACTGCAATAGAGATATGGATATTTCTGAGCAAGGGCAGCACTCTGGAAGCAATCGGAAATTTCGATACCTGCGAGCATAATATATTGAATTCCGGCATCAGGGAGAACTTTAGAGAGGAGTTCTTCCCTGCCATTATCGAATCTTTTGCTTGCATAATGAGCATGAGTATCGAAGATATGATGATACTGCATGATAATTATTGTTCAGGAGCGGGAGCGGCATCAGCCTCAGCATCTGGAACAGTCTCCGGAATCGTTTCCGGAGCAGCCGCTGCTTCCGGAACAGGAGCAGCAGCATCATGTGTTGCAGCATTTCCAAAATATTCAGAAATACTTTCATGGAAATCACGGTCAAGGACAAACACACCATCATTGGAAGTGCTGCCAGTAGCAAGACGGAACGTACACAGACGGCTGCCATAAGTATACATATATTTCAGAGCAGCTTTTTCATTGCTGTAGTCAATGGAAGAAATATCTGTATTCATCATATTAATCAGTGTACGGAAATTGGAATCCATCGAAGCAACAATTCTGTCATAGTCAGTCTGGTTAATCATTTCAGAAATAACATCAGAAGCAATTGCACTGCGTTCACTCTCCCCGTTCTCAAAGAAAGGATTTGTAATCAGTTTTTCAATCTGCGCCGGGCCAAGATACTGCGGTTCAGAACTGTCAGAAAATCCCTGCGTGCCAATCGGAATCAGATAATTGACTCCGGCATAGATATTGCAGATTTTCTGGAAAGATTCAGAATTGAGAATAATAAATCTGTCCGCATAAATGCCGGCTTCGTTCTGAATCGCATTCATAGCACTTTGGATGCCACCGGTTCTGTAAAAATTAGTTAAAGTATCCTGTCTGCCGTCAACAATCGCAAGCATATTGGAAGGGATAGAAATCAGAATAATTTTTTTGTCTGCCGGAAGAACTCTCGCCGCCATGAATGTGAGCGGAGAAGCATCAGAAGGTTCGTCAAGGACGAACATCAGAGTCATATTATTATCTTCGGTAGGTTTGGTTACACTGGAGACCATAGAACGTGTATCCTCTTTTGCACTGAGCTGATTGAAGAGATAAAGAGCAATGCCGCCGATTCCTACAATACCGAGCAGGAACGCAAGCAGGAACGGAATTGCTACATGTCCTTTTTTTGCTTTTGCCATAATAAAAATTCCTCCTTGATGGTGATAGCATCTGCATAATTGCATAATGCACA
>AUXO010673634.1_pt1 | contig 11303 bp, 12 predicted proteins | sample 768731 | NCBI WGS metagenome assembly AUXO01 (sample SAMN02715735, study PRJNA202380) | gut metagenome | biome: sheep rumen | host: Ovis aries | place: New Zealand: Palmerston North | reverse complement strand
GCACATAACGGAGTTTTGTTTCTGGATGAACTGCCGGAATTTGACCGTTCCACACTGGAAGTACTGCGCCAGCCTCTGGAAAGCAGAAAAATTGTCATTTCAAGAGCCGCAGGAACGGCGGTTTATCCGTGTAATATCATGCTAATAGCGGCTATGAATCCATGCCCATGCGGTTATTACGGCTCAAAGGTCAGACAGTGTACCTGTTCAGAAAAACAGGTCATCAGCTACATGGGAAAAATTTCAGGACCTTTGCTTGACCGTTTCGATATGCATATTGATGTTGACCCTGTGAAATATGAAGACCTTGCTTCCACTGAAAAAGCAGAAAGTTCCTCCTCCATCCGTGAACGGATTGAGAGAGCCAGAGAACGACAGGCGGAACGCTTCAAAAATACTGAAATTTATTCAAATGCCATGATTCCAGACCACCTTCTTGGGGAATACTGTCATATGAATGAAGCCGCAAAGGGTTTGCTCCGTGCGGTTCATGCAAAATATGCCGTCAGTGCGAGAGCTTTCAACCGGATTCAGAGAGTCGCCCTCTCCGTTGCCGATACGCTCGGACATTCCGAAATTCTGCGTTCTGACCTTGCTATGGCGGTACAGTATCGAGGATTCAACAGCAAGTATCTGCTGAACTAAGAAAGGAACAAAGGGATTTATGAAACATTCATTTTTTGAAAAAGTCCGCCATTATTTCAGTGCAACAGATAAAATACTGTTAATGGCGGTCATGGCATGTTCTGCCATCAGCTGTGTAATGCTTTACAGCATTGCACAAAATGGACTTGTTGACCGCTGCGACATGAGCACATTTCATACCCAGCTTTTGGCAAGTTTGATTGGTTTCGGAGTTTTCATCATTCTAAGTATTCTCAACTATAACAAATTTATCCGGCTATGGATGATTTATGCACCAATTGCAATTGGTCTGACCCTCCTGACCTTTACAAGCCTAGGCTATCGGCGGAGCGGTGCAGACGACAGGGCTTGGCTTGAAATCGGGAGCTTTTATTTACAGCCGTCTGAACTGCTGAAACTGGCATTCATTCTGACATTTTCATACCATCTTGCAAGAGATGAAGAAAACATGAACCAGCCATTTCATTTCCTGATGCTCTGTGTTCATGGCATGATACCCATTGGAATTGTAGCATTACAAGGCGACTATGGAACGGCGATTGTTTTCGCTTTTATTTTCATTGCGGAAATGTTCAGTGCCAAAATTGCATTGCGGTATATTCTGCTAGGGATTTTCTCCATCCCTGCGGCTTGTATTTTCGCTTGGGATTTCATCCTGCAAGACACCCACAAAAAAAGAATTCTTGTCCTTATCCACCCCGGAACTGACCCCGAAAATCTTGAATACCAGCAAGACAAGGGACTTTCTGCCCTTGCGAACGGCAATATTTCCGGAGTAGGACTTTCCGGCGGTGATTATATCAGTATTCCCGAAATGCACAACGATTTCATTTATGCACATATCGGGCAGGCATGGGGCATTATTGGCTCACTTGTTGTATTGTTTCTGTTGGTCTTCATCTGTCTGAAAGTCCTTGCAAACAGTTTAAATTCCAAATCCAGACAAGGAAGTTTTATCTGTATAGGAACATTTGCCATGTTGTTTTCTCATTGCTTTATGAATATCGGCATGGTATTAAAAGTAATGCCGGTTATTGGTGTTCCGTTGCCGTTCATGAGTGCCGGAGGAACAGCCGTTGTTTGTATGTATACCGCTATCGGCATTGTGAACAGCACACGCTGTCACAATACCAGACACAACCGCATTTTCTACAACCCTGATATTGAATAGGAGCTGAGCCATGAAAAAAATCATTCCCGTTCTTCTGCTTGTTTTGATGGTTGTTATCTTTCTGTTATCCGCTCAGCCGGCGGATGACAGTTCCCTGACAAGTTCCCATTTTGCTGAATTTTTTGCACACATTCTTTTTCATAATTATGATTCTCTTTCTCCTGAATTTCAAAAAGAAGCCGTTTCCGGTCTGACCTTCATTGTGAGAAAAACAGCACATTTCAGTGAATATGCTCTGCTTGGATTTTTGTGGTATCTCTTTTTGAAAAACACACGGAATGGCATGTTTTTTTCATTGGCTTTGACCTTCCTCTATGCAGTATCAGATGAATTTCATCAGCTTTTTGTTGCCGGACGTTCCGGACAATTTCGTGATGTGATGCTTGACACGACAGGCGGACTATTTGGAATTCTCGTTGCCTTTGTTCTTCTATGCATTGCACATTGTACCCTACATAAAGAAATTGTGCATTTCGGCACATGGAGCACAGAAAATTCTGCATTCAACAAACAAAAAAGCTCCCAATAACAAGTGAAATCCCAAAATTGAATAAAATTTAAGCGACTAAGAAAGAACTTAGTCGCTTTTGTTATACAATAGCTTTACATATCAGCAATTTCCCGATTCATCCCCTGTCCGCAGAATTCCGCCGTCCATATGGAACAGCCTGTCAGCATACTTTCCAGCATCATTTTCATGAGTGACAACAAAAACAGATTTTCCCTCTGAGGCGAACTGTTTGAGAATGTTGAAAACAACCGCAGTGTTGACATCATCTAAATCACTGGTCGGCTCGTCGGCAAGGAGAATGTCAGGCTTTCGAATTAAAGCCCTTGCAATCGCCATGCGCCGTAGTTCACCGCCGGAAAGTTCAGAAGGCATTGCTGTTTGAAGTCCGGCAATTTCCAGACGTTCCAACAGCTCCATTACAGCAGAATTTTCCACCGTTTCGCCGTAAAGTGTGCACGGAAGAAGAATATTTTCCAGTACGTTCAGACTATGCAAAGCCGTTTGTCCCTGCGGAATGACCCCGATTTTCTGGTTACGAAGTCGGGAAAGTTCCTTGTCAGGCAAACCATAGAGGTCAGTTCCATCTAACAGAATTTTTCCGGAAGTCGGCTCTAAAAGTCCAGCAAGCATATTCAACAGCGTACTTTTCCCACTGCCGGAACGCCCCATTAAAATGGTCAGCGTTCCGCCGGAAAGTGTGAGATTCGTTTCCTGAACAGCCTGAAAGCAGTTTGTCCCTCTGCTTTCACGGATGAATTCTTTCCGGATTTGCTGTGCTTGTAATATCATGGTTATTCACCCCTCAAAATCAGACTGGTGTCAATGCGACTGATACGAAAAGCCGAAAACGTCACTGCAACTGCACACGATACCACCGAAACAAGCACTGTTATGACAGCATATCCGGCAATATTCCCGACTTCCGGCAACAGGAAAGGTAAATTCATCTGCTCTTCAATCAACGTATTGAAAGGCACAATCACAAGCAGACTGACCACCACCCCGACAAGACTCCCCACAAATCCAGTCAATAACGCTTCCTGCATGACGATTCCTGCCAGTTTTTGACGAGATGCACCAATCACACGCAGGACAGCAAATTCTTTTTTCCGTTCGTTCACGCTCATGGTAAAGGCAAGCAGTAAAATTATCAGCCCCAATACCCAGACCGCCACCATCAATATGGTGATAATATCGGAAACCCCTGACAGGCTGTCCGAAATTCCGGAAATCATTTCTTTTGTCTGAATGGCTTTCACTTTTTTGACATGGATATTGATGTCATTGACTACCTCTTCTGTTGTGAAACCCTCTGCGGTATTGATGAGGATGCAGGAAACAACACCGTCAGGGCTGATATTTGCAAAATCATTCATATTTTTGTCAAGGGAAGACTGAATTAACATCTTGATGGTGTTTTCGTTGGTGAAGACAGCAGTATCAAAACTTGTGCCGGTCTTATCCAATTTGGAAGCAACATGACAATCCAGTCCATAAAATGTCAGGGTATCGCCGACAAAGGCATTCAGGTCATTGCCGACAACAATATCCAAATCCTGCAAATCCTTGCTGTAACTTTTCCGAATCCACGGCGAAATAGTGAAATCTGTTTCGGGTTCAAAGCCGATAATCTGCACCGGAATAGAACAACAGCCCGAACTTGTCGAAGCTAAGAAAAATTGTTCCGATGCCTGCCCGATTCCGTCACGGGAAAGCACTTTTTCCGCCCTTGATTTATCCATGTAGAAATACCCTGTATTTCCCTGTAAGACAATGTTTTTCAGTTCTGATTTTGTGGTAGCCTCATAGGGGACTACCATAATATCTGCGCCGAGTCTGTCCTCCAGAGAGTGCAGACCTTTCCGCAGACTGGAAACCATCAATGTTCCCCCAAGCAGAATCAGGGAAAGTAAAGCTGTCAGCAGAATCAGTGCCATTGTCCGAACAGGTTTTCCGGCAAGATTCCGGAAGGCAATGGTTTTTTTCAGTTTCATGCAGTTTTTCCACCTCCGGAAGGGTTGACTTCTTTCGTGAAATGTACCCAGATGTCAGCCACACAAGCAATCACCAGCAGAATACAAATTACCATCACAGCCGGATGCATGACGGAATGACAACGCATTTCTTTCATCATGCAAAGTTTTATCATAACATTGGGTATCAGTAATGTGATACCTGCTGTCGCTGTCATTGCCATGGCAATCCCTGTCTTGTAGGATGATTTCACGAACAGCCGGAGAATTGCCGACAATACTAATATTATGCCATTCGCAAAAATCGCCTGTTCTGCCCAGTGACAAGCCATCCAACCGCCGTCTTCTTTGGGGGCGCAGGCATGGAAAATCAGCTTGATTCCTGCACAAAGTACAATACTTAATATCAATAACACAATATCCATTTTCTTAATCTTCATAAATCCATTTCCTTTCTGATTCAATCCAATATTTCCGTACTGGCTGGATAATCCCATTCCGCCATTGGGTAGGCTTGATAAAAATTATCCGTGCGGAATTCGGGGTCACGTTCGTGCCCCTCGAAACCGTCGTCACTTTTCAGGAAATATTTTTCTGATTCTGTCTGTTTATCCCAAGTCACATCCAAATTATAATACAATCCTTCAATACAGACGAGATTCCATGCATGAACCTCCTCTCCTTTGTCGCTCCATGCTTTTCCGGTGATGACCCTTGCAGTAATTCCCGATTCCCGAAGCATCCGATACATCAGAACCGCATACCCCTGACATACCGCCCGTTGATAAATAAGCGCACCATAAGCAGTCAGTTTTGGTCTGTAATTCGTATTTTTCTTATGAATTTCGTCATAACTTACATGACTGTATACATAGTCGTAAATTGTCCGGACTTTCTCATAATCGGAAGTATATCGTGTAAAATGAAATGATTCCAATACTTCCTTGAGCTTTTCGGAAACCTGCGCTTCCTGCTCCAAAGTCGTGTAATAATTGGGGGTGATTTCCAAAGTATAGCAGTAAATTCCATTTTTTTCCGTATAATGATAATTCAAGTCGTAACCGCCGTACTGCTGATAAATATAATCGCCCTCTGTGGGATTATTGGTTTCATCCATTGCATACTGCATCAAATCACGCACCAATGCGCCGATATCTTCCATATTATTGCCGTGTGACTGGTAAGAAATTGTGATTTTCCTGTCATGTCTGCGGAGTGCCTCACGGACGGAGACAATCACATCATCTGCATTCTGAAAGTAAATGCTCAAATCTTTACGGACTTCATAATGTGTCGGTTTATGAGAAAAAAACAGCATCACTCCTATTATCAGGAGCACGACAGCCAACAATCCGACAATCCATTTTTGACGGCGAATCATCAGCGTTTCCGGAAAAACCGTTTCCATACCGCCACCGCATTGGAATTGATGAGTAATTTGTCAATGTCGATTCCAGCAGGGCAGACGTTCCGGCAAGCAAGCGATTTTCCGCATCCTTCATAGAGACGTTTCCGATAAGCCTGACATAATTCCTGTTTCTGCGATTCCGGTAACGCCGTCAAAATTCTGGAAATCGGGACAAAACCAGCCATGCCGAAAAATTCACCTCCGGCATAAAAATTCGGGCAAACTTCCAAGCAACAGCCACATTGCAGACAGCGTGATGATTCATAAGCAATATCGCCGTCTGTCTGTGCTTGCTGTGCGAACCAAAGACGGAGCGTTTTCAGATTCTCAAAAATAATGCTCCTGTCTGTCACAAGGTCAGATACAACCGGAAATTTCCGGAGTGGTTCAACTGTGATTGTGCCGGATTTTCCAAACTGTTTCAATTGTGCATTACAAGCAAGAACCGGACAGCCATTGACAACCATCGCACAAGCACCACATTTTTTTTGCAGACAACTGCATTCCCATTGAATGGGCAATCTGACAGCATTTCCTTCGGTATCCGTCAGCCCGTTTCCTGAATTGATATTTGTGAGGGCAGTAGCGACAGTTGCATTTTCATCCTCTGTCTGAAAAGGGATACTCTGCCAATAGGGGGATGTATCGGGAGATTCTCTGCGGAGAATTTTCAAGGTGATTTGCATGATGACCTCCTTTCGGGCAGATTCCGGAATGTGATGGAAATTTGTTCTTCTTTCCGGCAAGCAATCGTAACTTTCCGGAAAGATTCGTCTTTTTCGGGGAAATCCTCCCGATAATGCGCTCCCCTGCTCTCTCTCCGTTCCAAAGCAGAGAGAAGCATAGCTTCTGCGAGTTTCAGGCGGTTTTGTTCTCTGAGGTTATAGGAGCGTTCTTGTGAGAGAGATTTCAATTTTTTGAGGGACTGCGTGAGCTGTTCGGCATTGCGGACAATTCCAAGCCCTTCCAGCAAAATCTGACTGATGGATTCAATCAATATTGGAGATGCTTCTTCTGTATAGGGTTCATTCTCTCTGACAAGGGATTCGGTCGGAAAATCAGATGAAACGTCCTGAACATCTTGCAGGATGGTTTGTGCCGACTTCCGACCGCCGAATAATGCCCCCAGCATGGAATTTCCCCCCAGACGGTTAGCCCCATGATATTGACAAGTACATTCCCCTGAAGCATAAAGATTTGGGATATTGGTGCAGTGAAATTCATCCGTATCAATTCCACCCATGAAATAATGAATCCCCTCTTTGACTGGAATTGGTTCTGTTTTAGGGTCAATGGCAAGATACTGTATAATTTCATCACGCAGGTCAGAAAGTTTTTGTTCCCATGTTTCTTTTGATAATCCTGTCATATCCAGATACACTGAACCCCCATATTTCCGGCGGACAAAGTACATTTCACGAGCCACAACATCTCGGGGCATCAAGTTTCCAAGTTCGGGATATTTTTCTTCCATAAAGTACCATTTCTGATTATCTCTCATAATGTAGAGCCTTCCGCCCTCTCCTCTGGCTGCTTCCGTGACAAGACAGCGTTTTCCGGAAATGCCGATAGTTGTCGGGTGATACTGGAGCATTTCAAGATTGCCAAGCAGTGCCCCTTGCGAAAAAACAGTCGCTGTCACATCTCCGCTGTTTTGGGTTGTGCCTGTCGTCATGTGTGGAAATATGCCGTTCATCCCACCAGAACAAAGCAGGACTTTTCCGGAAAAATCCCATATCTGACCAGTGTATCTGTCCCGAACCCGAACACCAGCACAAATGCCCTCATTCATTAACAAGCGTAAAAATTCATGATGCGGAAATCTCCGGATAAGTCCGGCAGATTCAAATTTTCTTGCTTCATCAATGAGGGCAGTCATGAGAATTTTTCCAGTACTGCTTTTTGCATAGGCTGTGCGTTTTTTCTTCTGACCGCCGAAATTCCGGAGCATTATCACACCATTTTTCTTGTGAAAAGGGACACCCAGACCCTCCAGCCATTGGAGAATCTGCGGTGCTCCCTTTGTCAGGGCATCAACGGCATTAGGGTCGGCAAGATAAACACCGCCCTTCATGGTGTCCTGAAAATGATATTCTGTTGTATCTTCTTCGCCCATGGTGTTCAAGGATGCATTGATTCCGCCCTCCGCAAGAACAGACTGTGCACGTTCTGAGGGCTGTAAGGAAATCAGACGGCAGGAAACATTTTGTTCCGCTAAAGTGATGGCTGTCGAAAGTCCGGCAAGTCCAGCACCAATAATATTGACTGACTGCATAATCTCGTCTCCTTTCCAAATCAATCTACATGACGTTCCAGCGCAGATAATACACAATAAAGGCTATCGCCATTCCAACCAGCAAAACCGACAGCACCAACAAAATATCTATCAGAAATTCCCGTCCTCCCCGTGTGCCTAATGCAATCAAAAGGGGCTTGATATTGGAAAGAACGTGCACTGCAATGGAAATGACCAGTAAAATTTGTGTCGCCAATTGTGCACCCTCGAAAAGATGCAGTCGGACAATGCCGTCTGTTGTCGTATTTGTAAAAATCAGTAAATGACAAACAATGAACAGCATGATAGAAAATCCGCTGATTCTCCTCAACCAGAACAGACGGTTTTCCTTGAAATAGGACGTTCCCGACTGTTTACAGGCTTTCAATGTGTCTGCCGTCAATTTGCATCCAATAATCGCATGAATGACAATCAGTATCATCATGAACCATGCCAGAATTTTCAGCACCTGCGAACCGCCGGAAAGAATGCCAACTAATTGGAAACCCCCTGCTATGGCATGTATCAAGAATAATACCAAAATGCCCATGCTCAAAATGGCATTCCATTTTCTCATGTTTCGTCCTCCTCAATGCCGTCAAGGTTTGTGAGAGGAATCCAGACTGTATTTTGTGCCGTCTTTCCCATCATCACGGATTGTGCATGATAATGCTCTGCAATTTCTTCAGAGAGAACAATCACCTGAAATTTCCCCTCGTCTGCTCGTGAAAGCATCAGAGTTGCATCTTCCGTGCGCAGTGTCATCTGGTGTTCTGATAAGCGTGACTGGAAACTTTGCGCCATTGTAATGGCGGTAGGGTCATTTTTCGCCGTCATGCAGGAAATATCCTCAAAGCAGAAATCAACCGATTCACCGGAAAAGAAATCCATCCAGAAATCATCTTCTTCCATGCTGTCAAGGTTCAGGAGAATGACATAATTTCCGCTTGGCTGGTCAATGATAACAGAAGCACTTGAAACGGCATCTGTCCCGTTTAACAGCTCCTTGCAGGTATTTGATGTTGAAAACGGTATCCCCAACGTCAACAGCAATGAGCCTGTCACTAAACATATATGTTTGAATATTTTCATCAATTTACTGCTCCGCCTGTTTCAGGGCAACACTGACAGCCTCTTTGAATTCGTTATAATTGACAGTCGCCCCGCTGATAGCATCCACTTCCTTAATGTTTCCTTTGGATACAAGCTGTTCAGCGTACTTGTCACAAGCGGAAAGGGCTTTTTGTGCCTTGTTGTAAAAGTCCTTGTTAGCGATTACACCGCCCTCCTTGCCGTATTCCTCATCTTTCAGAGAACCGTCAAGTTCATAAGTTTTGAAGGTGCAGGCGGTAATTGCATTATTCTGAATGGTGAGTTCTACAACTCCGTAGCCATTTCCGGCGGTATCGTCCTCATCTTCATTGATATAGGCTTCACTTTTTCCGGTGTAATTGCCGTCAGCGTAATTTTTTTCACCGCATCCGGTCAGAAGGACTGCGGAGAGCATTCCCATCACCAGCAAAATTTTTTTACTCATGGATTTCCTCCTTCCGGAAAGCATCACCTTCATCAAAATGAATTTTCCCTGTAAAGTTCTCATTGACAATTTCTTTGGCAAGGCGACCGCTTCTAAGCACAAGTGTGCGCTGTGCAACCTCTGCAACTTCGGGGTCATGCGTTACCACAATCAAAGTTGTTCCCTCATTGTGGAGTTTGTGAAAGAGGTCAACCACGATTTCTTCATTAGCTTCGTCCAGATTTCCGGTTGGTTCATCTGCGAGGATAATTTCAGGATAGTTAATCAACGCACGAGCCACACATACACGTTGTTGCTCCCCGCCGGAAAGCTGACTCGGCAGATGTTTTGCACGGTCAGCCAGTCCTACACGGTCAAGGGCTTCAAGGGCTTCTTTTTCGTCGGGAATGCTATGGTAATATTGTGCAAGCATGACATTTTCCACGGCTGTTAAATAATTGACAAGGTGGAACTGCTGAAAAATCAGACCAATTTTATCACGTCGAATTGTTGTCAGATTTCGTGAACTTTCTTTGGAAATATCCACACCATCAAGCAGGACTTCCCCTTTGCTTGGCTTATCCATACAGCCAATAATATTCATCATGGTACTTTTTCCAGAGCCGGAAGGTCCCATGATAGAAACCCATTCTCCTTTTTCGACTTTCAGACTGACATCGTCCAATGCATGGAGTTCACCATAAATTTTGTAAATATTACGTAATTCCAGTAAGCTCATTTTATTTCACCTCATTATGAATTATTCGCCCTTTAGTACAAGAGCAGGGTCAACCTCTGTTGCGCTCCGAATGGGCATCAGGCTGGAAAGCCCTGTCACCAGAACAGAAACAAGAATGGTAATCGGAATCAGAAGAGGTTGAAATGTGATGGAACTGCTGAAAACATGAATGCTGACTTGCTGTGCAAAGATGAACCCCAGCACTGAACCAAAAATTCCGCCTAATCCGCCCAAAAGCATACTTTCTCCAATAAATTCCTTGATAATACTGCTGTCAGAAGCTCCGATTGCTTTTCTTAAACCGATTTCTTTCCGACGTTCTGCCACAACTGCGGTCATAGTCGTTGCAACACAAATCATAGTCAATGCCAATACAACAACTGTTACCAGAAGTACAAGAGCCTGCAATTTAGAGAGAACTGTTGTTTCAGAAGCTGTCACACGCTTGACAAGTTTCGCTAAAACAGGCAATCCGCTGTCATTGATTTTGTCCGCATAACCAGCCAGCTCATCAGAATTCGCCTGTACGCTCAATTCTGCAACATCAATTGAACCCTTGTTTTCAGTGAGGGTTTCCAAGTCCTCCAATGACATATATACATAATCTTCTTCTGAACCGCCTGTATCAAGAATACCAGTGATTTCAAAATCAATCATGTTATCAAGAACAGTTTCTTCATCCGTTGCCACAGCTCCTTCAGGGGTGTAGCTGACTGTCAGCATATCCCCGACTTTCAGCCGAAACGATTCCGCCACATTCGCACCAATCAGAATTTGTTCAGAAGTTGCAGGGTAATCGCCTTGTATGCGCCAGTAAGGGCTTGTGAGCTTGATACTCTCCATATCTGTACCAGCAACCACAATCGGACGTTCACGAATTCGAATATTTTCATATCTGTAAGGGGTCATGCCGATTAAATCGTCAGAAGGTATCATATTTGCACTTTGGTGTACATCATCAAGCGACATTTCCTCGTCTGATGCCGTGAAAATCATATTTGCGCCGTAATTCCGGAACTGTGCGCCCATCTGTCGGGGAACATCATAATAAATTGTCACCAGTCC
>AUXO014771498.1_pt1 | contig 11304 bp, 17 predicted proteins | sample 768731 | NCBI WGS metagenome assembly AUXO01 (sample SAMN02715735, study PRJNA202380) | gut metagenome | biome: sheep rumen | host: Ovis aries | place: New Zealand: Palmerston North | reverse complement strand
GTAGAAAGACAGCGGCGGCTGTTTTGCTCCCCTTTATGTGAACGAAAGGGGGTGTACGATCAATGACGATTGATACATATAGCCTGTTGGCATTTGTATTGGTCCTCGTAGCTTTTGCTAAAGTCATTGACTGCATAAAGAAATAACCGCCCTGTACCTGCAATACAGAGCGGTTATGTTTCGCTTTTTCTAAGCAAACACTAAAGCGTTAAGTAGAGCAGACAGTCAAAACTGTCTTTCTACGTTCACATTATATAACACAATCAGCATTATGTCAAGAATGGAAGGTGATATTTTGGCCGTCAATAAGTATACTGAAGCGCGTAGACGTGCGAATGAGAAGTATAACGCTAAAGCCTATGATGAAATCAAGGTTAGAGTGTCAAAAGGGAACAAAGAGAAGATCAAAGAATACGCCGAAGGTCGCGGTGAGAGCTTGAACGGTTTTATTAACCGGGCTATTGAAGAAACGATCGAGCGTGATGCTGCAGGAAATGAGGATATATAGAACTCTGTGCTAAAGCCTTATAATATCCACTACAGTTATTTAGTAGCGGATGGAGCGCTTGACAACCTCAGGGCTGTATAATATAATAATAGTGTCACAGTTGGTTGAACCTCAGCATACTCCTTTTGCTAAGGTTTAAGGCTTCCCGACTGTCCGAGTGGTAATAAAGATCCCTCTCACTGAGTCTTAAGTGAGAGGGATTTTTATATGTTCCTGAAATCTTACAAAACCAACGAGATCGTGTCAAAAGAGATTCCGGAGTATTATTTACTATTATCAGGCAAAAAGCACAAGTATTTATATTTATATTACGGTTATGTCTGGATTTTCTGTGGAATGTCCTTATGACAGTCCTATGGAGCGTCCGTCGGACATTTCACTTTCAACTATTCTATAACCGGGAAATCTTTAAGGAGTTTTGATAGATTAAGCAAAGCAGCACTGTGGATCTTATGTATCCTGCGCAAGTATGATTCTTCTTTTTCGAGAAAATCGTCTCTGTCACCGAATAATGTGTTGTTTACATCGTTCCAGTCACAAAGTCTGTCTTCGTGATAAAACGAACAATCTAAGTATCTCGACCTGATGACTGCTCGTTCCTCGGCTTTTTTCAGTTTCTTTAGGATGGTTTCTATATCATTTCGTATATGATACTGGTCCTCCTGTAGCTGCTGTATTTCCTTTTCAAGATCGACCTTAACAGCTACCATATAAGACGTCCGATCGCGAAAAGGTGATTTTGAATTTGGCATATCCGATAGAGTCGGAGAAGTGACGCTTTTCATTTGCATTTCGATAATATCAAGTCTATCAAACAGAACACGCAAATCGTTTTCACGATCCCGAAACTGGAGCAATCGCAACTTGACCGCGTCCTTTTCATTTTGCATTTCGGATGAATTACTCATAATCCGGAAATCACTCCTTTGTCTTGAAAATCTCTCTCACTCCGTTTGTTGAAGCGAGAGAGATTTCTATATGCCATTTAAATTGCTCTGCAATACCGTGAACGCGTCTTGCGCCTTCAGACATAACTTTATATTCCAAAAGGTTATTTTACAACAGAACGCATGTCAGGCGATTCTGACGTTACATCTTCCAGCCGTGGCGGTTTATCTTGCGATGATCTCTTGCATCGGTTCTGACGCGGTTATAGAAACAATAATCAAACTCCAAATCGTTGAAACGGTACTGGAAGCGTTCGTTGTGTTCCCATTCCGTAAGATGAGCAAGTTCGTGAATGAAAACGATATCGTGAAACACCTTCATACCGCTGTGTTCCAAAAGCTCATTCGAAAGACCGATCAGGGCTTCATGATTTCCTACATCCTGTGTATATCCGAATGTATTTTTAAGATCGGATATCTGCCCACTTGAACGATAAATATAAACGCCTTTCAACGTATAATCTCCGGGTTCAGAAATGTAATGCGTCATACAACGATTATAGATTTCTTGTACTCGGCTTATCATAGCAATAGACGGGTGTTCATCAGGAAGGATACCCTGTTCTTTGATCCTGCTGCACGTTTCGGCGTAGGTTAGCAATCCTTCCCCAAATCTCAGATTGTTTACATCAAGCAAATCAAACATTTTATTCCTCTTTTCTTTTTAGTTATTCCATGTAGCGGATAAATAATTTTCTAATTTAGAATCATGGAATTCCGCTACAGTTAGTACTTTTACGCATGAAGGTGGAATTCTCTCACAAGTTCAGCGGCTTCCTTATCGCCTTCCTGTGCTCGTTTTAAGACGGCAATGCGCAGGAGATCTCCGTAAGTTGCTCCTTCGTCTGCTTCGATATTGTAATCTCTACAGATCTCACGGAGCTTTTCGGTCGGTACAGTTATATCAAGGAATTGCCTTGCAAGTTCTCTAACAGACGTGCTGTATTCCGATGTGTTGTAACGGTTCGGTCCGGTGAATTGCACCAGATAGCAGCATTCGAGAAGTCTTTCAAATATCTGTGAAGAAGCGACGGCAGTTTCATCCATTTCACGAGGAGTCATATTTGTCGTGACGATTATGGGGAGATTCTTCTGATACCGGAAGTCTATGATCTTGTAGAGCTTTTCGAGAGTGTGTTCTGTGCAGAGATTCGGTTTGAAGTCGTCAAGGATAATGAGATCAGCACATTCCAACTCATGGATAGTTTTATTGTCGCTGTTCGTATCAGCGAGATCGGTGGTAATTTCTGTAAGAGAAGCCGTAACAACTGAATACCCGAGTTCATGCACTCTGTTTGCGATCGCGGCGGCGGAATAGCTCTTGCCGGTGCCCACATTCCCCCACATCAAAAGCCCCTTTCCGTCTTTTTGCATTTTATTGAAAGATTCAGCATATTTCATACAGAAATCTATGTTTTTCCTGTTATAATCGTCTTTTTGAAGACTTCCAAAGTTCACATTCATTGTTTTGCCTCCCCGGATGCGATCAGTTCATCGAACTTCTCTTTCTCGCTGTCGATATGTCGGTCAATCAGTACAGGATCAGATCCGGCATATGCATTGGACTGCATATCGTCTAAACAGTGTTTTGCGTTTCTAACTGCTTCCTTTAGGTCGATCTGCTTTCCTCTCAGGTCGTTGAGAGCGGCGCGGTATTCTGAGATGACCTGCTCGAATTCCGCTTTCTCACTGTCTGTCGGTTCATAGCGGCGGCAAGTGATCGCGTTGATCTCGTTTTGCTTGATACGGCGAATAGTGTCGGAGAGTTCAGCCGATTCGATTTCTTTCCTCAGCTCTTCTGCGCGGCGGTCTGCATTCTTTTTGTCATCGATAATACGGTTGCGAACCGCTTCCGTGATCTCACGAGCGGCAGCATGACACTCTTTCAGCCGTGCGCGGATAGATGTTAAATCGCCGTTCAGGTTTTCTACTTGGGTAAATTCATACATGATGATTCCTCCTGTATCTTATAAACTTCCTTTTGGATTTCATTCAGTTCCTTTTCTGCTTCCTGCAGAAGATGTGATATTTTTCTCATACTGTATGCAAGGGCTTCAACGCGATTGATCACCTGCAGCTTAGGGGATTCGTCCGGATTCAATTTGATTTTCTCCCTTCGTTATGACATCTTTTGTTCATCGGCATCATCGGACCATAGACACTCTTCCTCGCTCATAGGCTCAGGCATATAGATAACAACGTCGTTTGTCACTTCAATGTTTCCGTCAACGCTGACATCGTGCTTGTCTTTCCAGATGTCCGGCTGAAAATTCTTCAAAAGAAATTCTCCTGCTTTCACATCCGGAGGAATGTGCTTTGTCGTGCTTTTCTGCTGTACGATCTTTCCGTCCTCGACTGCGGTGCCGTTTTTGGCGGCCTTCCCTTTGAGGATGATCTCCTTCTCGGTGACATCATATCCCTTGGCGCGTTTTACCATACTGCTGGTGATCTGCAGCGCCAGATCTTGTGTGCCGCTTTGCAGTGCTTCCCTGATGATAGGGCTTTCTTTCTTCCATTCTCGGAAGGTGGAGTACGATATTCCCATCTGTTTCGCGATGGATTTTTCTGTTCTACCCTGAGATCTCCAAAGCGTGAGCAAGGTCAATCGATATTCGTCCTTCTCCCATTCTTCACGCCTTTTGCTCCCTAAATTCATATCCGCTACATCCCCTTTTGTGGTGCCGATTTTGAAACGTCATTTTCCGCTACGATCCAGTTTGCAAACTGCCAGTTTCGGCAAGTGTTATAAGCCTTTAATCGCGCGACCGGTAAAGCCCAGTTGATCCGGCTGTTGTCAAAATGGATCTGTCGGGCGTTCTCTATCACTATGCTGTAGCGGTTGTCCTCGTAGACAATCGTTTCTCCTTCAGCTTCGACAAATGCAAGGTGGATGTTTGTCGGATAGGTTTGAACGGTACAGAAATAGTAATACGGAGACGTCGGAAGTTCCATATCTTCATAGTGGAAGATCTCGCGGCTGATTCGGGGTTCATATGTACCCTTCAGGCATTTCGCGCAATGCTGAGACAGGTCAAAGCCGTTGACATATTTGAGCCATACGTAGCGGTAACGCTGTTTTAGCTCTAATTTTCGGATGATTACCATAATAACCTCATTCCTTTGCGTTCAGTTTATGTATTGCGACAAAGCATCCCATACCTCGTCGTTACGTGCATAGCGTTTGCCTCCGGGGAGCGGTAACGTAAACTCAAAATCAATCGCTTTCCGGGCTTCCGCTTCGGTCAACTGCCTTGATCGGGAACACTCGGCTTGGAAGCTGCTGCCTCCCCATTTCAGCGAATCAATACGCATTCCGGCTTTCTCTACGGCCTCGGCTATCTGCTCTTTTGTGTGGTAGTGCTGATAATACCAGTTACCTTTTCGGTAGGTTGCCGTGAAGTTGTTCGCGTCCAGAAAGGCGTTCATGTTGCCGCATAGTGCCGACCGGTCCAGCCTTCGTTTCAGGTGACTCTTGGAGATCACTGCGTCCATAGATCGTCCGCTCAGGAACACCTTATCCTTCGAAAAGAGATTGAGGCATTTCAAAACGCTGTCTTCGGCATCCATACTGTCAACGGAATTCAGGACGCTGTCACATACTACCACATCAAAAAGGCCGTACTGACGGATCATTCTAATAAGCCTGTCAATTTGACGGTTCCCTTTTGCAACATCAATCTGAGAACCGTTATTGTTGTAGAATTCAACGCCGATCGCTCGATAGCCGCGCTTGCTGATGGATTCGATATACGCGCCTTTTCCGCATCCGAAATCCAGAACACTACTGTCTTTGTGTTTCACGAGATACGGTAAAACGCAATTCGTATATAGGTTGCTCTTGTTCTGCTTCTTGCCGTCTTGGGCTTCTGTTTGACGGAACATCTGAGCAAGGCCTTGGACGTAAGTGTGCTTTTCGAGACTGTCATAGCTGTAAACGCCGTAATCGGCGGTCATGTATGCTTTTGCTTTCTCATATACACTATCGTCAAGGATTGAGATATTGACAGGAAGCCTGAGCAGCTGACAGGCTCTCACATACCGTGCACCGATCAGTATTTCACCTTTACACATAACGGCGCATAATAGGTTTCCATATTTGTTGATTAACTTACATATTTCCTGCAACTGTGTAGCATTGGCGTCTTTGACGGTAAATTCTTTTGGGGAAATTTGGCGGAAGCCGCTCTCATAGGTTTTTCCATGAGCAATACAGTCGTGCGTATCTGTGTAGTTATGTAGCTGATTGAACTTCACTTCGTCACCGACATCAATGTCATCACAGAAGAGGCAGGGGACAGTTGTGATACCGGCGGCTTTCGCTGCTTTCGTCCTTTGGTGTCCGGCGATGATCGTATTGTTTCGGCGGTTCACGATGATCGGTAAGACAAAACCTATTTCTTCAATAGAGCGGATCAGCTCGGAAAACTGATCATCGGATATGATTCTCGGGTTGTACTCGGCGCCGTGAATCGTGTCAATCTCGATATACTCAATCATGTAGAAGATCTCCCACAAATCCGAATGTTACGCCGGTTCGATCAACATAATCGTTGAGCCTTTGCATAAATTCATCTTTTTCTTCATCTGTCAGTGGAATCTTTGTCTTGTCGATCGTCAGGTATGATCCGCCTGTCGCCGAGTCTTTGATTTCGTCGATGTCCTCATATTCGCTGTCGTCCGCTTCGTGTAGCAGAACCTCGATTTCCGCAAGATCAAAGCCTGTGAGCGTTTCATCAACATCGGAGTTTTCGAGATCCGTAAGAAGTTCAGCGAGCTTGTCCATATCCCATTCGCCGCTGATCTTATTGAGTGCGACGTTCAGCGCTTTCTCATCATTATCGTCAAGATCAACGATGACACACTCGACCTCGGTGACTCCCATATCACGAAGGACAGAGAGTCGCTGGTGTCCTCCGACAACGGTTCCGCTACGTTCATTAAAGATGATCGGCTCGACATAGCCGAATGTCTCAATAGATCGTTTCAGCTTCTCGTAGGCAGGATCCCCTGACTTTAACTCGGTTCTCGGATTGTATGGTGCCGGGGTCAACTTTGAAAGTGGTAGTTTCTTGATTGTCATTTTATGTCCTCACTTTTTGTTCTTAATAATAACTATCATCATTTAATTATTCCTGAGCTTTTACCGAGATTGTACAGTATGCTTCCAGAAGATCCAGAAGAAGAATTCCCCTTTGATGATTCGGCTCCCATCGAATAATCGACGTTCGAGAAATAATCTTCATCATCTGAAACACTTATATCCTCAGTAGTTGTATTGGCAGTCCCAACAGATTCTTGAGTCGTTCCGCTTTTGCCGTAATAACTCGGAATTTCAGCGGCTTTGGTTTTTGTAGTTCTTACCTTACGGAACGATATCGGTATTTCTCTCGAATAGCCCTCTTCAATACTTTTGCTTATGGAAATCGATTCGATCGCCATATCGGTATATATCTTTTCTGACGTGATAACCTTGACCGGAGTTTTCTCGTAGTAAAGTCTTTCGAGTTCATCACAAACACGCTTTACTCTGTTCTTTTGGTTTCCGTGTCTTGCATACCAAGTGACGGGCGTATCGGTCAGGTAAAGAACCATACTGAGCGTTTCCGGTTCAAGTATGATTGAATCACTGACCGAAAATCCGTCATCTGTTGGGTATTCAGGTACGGTTGCTACCAGTTTGTGTTCCGAGCTAATTAAAGCGTCGAATTCTATGCCCGCAACAGATACGGGCTTTGTCGCCTTTGGCATGTGTACTTCCTCGCTTTCAATTTATCATGATTTCTTGTTTTAATGCTTTTCAATTCGATTATAAATATGTGCTTTTAGAACTCGAATCGCACTTTTGTAAAAACGAGTTATACTGTTTTGTACATATGGGTTTGATTTAATGATGCGTTTACATGATTCTGACCATGACTTTGCGATCATATCATATTTTTCCAGAGGCATTTTTTGTTGAGATAGACTTCCATTTCGCATCATTCTGTAACAATAAACAGCTTTATCGGCTAAGCTAATTGATTCAGCTTCGCATAGCGCTTCTAAAACGGTAAAAGTATCTTCGCCCCATGATAGACTTTCGGGAAAACGTATTTTTTCCCATATGCCTATCCTAAATAATCTTCCCCAGCAGTTTGAAGACATCTTTGGGAGGATTTCAGCGATTTGAGACTTAGAGAACAGCGGAGAAAAGGATGTGTTATACAAGATTTTGCCGGCGATCTTTCCAGCTATCAACGTAACGATTTCCGAAGGCGCTTTGAATCTATTATCATCAAGGAAAGGTAACACTTCTGCTTGCACAATATCGACGCCTGTTTCTTTTTGATCATTAATCAGCGCACATAAATAATCTTCATTGATATAATCATCAGGATCTATGAATACGAGGAATTCTCCCTTTGCTGCATCAATCCCGACGTTTCTTGCTTTAGATACACCCTGATTCTTCTGGTGGATAACTCTGATTCTATCATCTTTGCTTGCAAAGGTATCACATATTTTCCAGCTGAGATCTGTGCAACCATCATCAATGACAATGCACTCCCAATCAACGTATGACTGATTAAGTATGCTATTAAGGCATTGCTTCAGGTATTTATCCACATTGTAGACAGGGACGACTATTGATACTTTCGGCAAGAGCAGTTCCTCGCTTTCAGTTCGATTTCAGTTCGATTTCCTGTACCTCAATTATCGGGACAGGAAATGCGAATTTTGAGCATTATGATTTTCTGATTCTATTTCTTCCTTTGAATCTGATTATTGCTCTTTTTCTGTATCTATCTCTGTGTAACTCAATCGTCACTATTGGCGTCACTATGTGACGAATCGTTTTTCAGCTTTTCACGAAGTCTGCGCATTCGTTCTGCGCTTGCGCCTTCACTTCCGGCTTCAATGATTTCCTGATGTGCAGACATCAAGAGTTTATCATTATCCCACAATTCAATAAGCCCGAACCGTGTTAATGAATCTATTGCTTCTGTAACTGCCTCCGCATCCTCATTAAGCAAATATGATAGCTCATCGGCAAAATTCGGAAGTAATTTTTCATATGATATGAGGCCCTCAGTTTTCAAGGCTTTCAGCTGCATTGCAAGATAGATACAAAGGATCCTGTAGCCGTTTGGTAGAGCACGGATCATACGAATATGATGATCGTCAAAAAAGTTCTCTTTCAGTTTTATCCAAAAAAGACGCTTTTCAGGTTTCCGTTTTGTCGGCTGATCTTTCTCGTAAAAGGATTCGCTGTATTTCTCAAAAGGATTCTGTGATTCAGTCATCATAACCTCCTGCATTACCGATATATGTGTTTCTCTGTACCGATCGGTAATCATTAGGCAAAAAAGATAGGTCACCATCACCGCCTGCCTGAAGATCAAGCCACTTCAGCAGAGAGATTGTCGGTATGATGATACCGCGACCTGTTACACCAACGCGAATCGCCGGAAAGTTTGCGGTTTCTGATTTGATTAGATCATATAAGGTCGGAAGGCTGATACTCATTAGTTCAGCCGCTTCAGCCGGCTTTAACGTCAGCTTATCATGGGCGATCAAATCAAGAATCGTTTTCATCGGTTTCAGCCTCCATTCGTAAAGACAACCTATGAATGATGGAAAGTATTCTACTTTTTTCATTTTGCGGCAGTTCAAACCGTAATCTTTTCGTAAATGTAACATCATTTATCCCGAGTTCAGCAGCAATTTGCCATAACTTCACATTCGCTACTCTTGCTGCATCACGAATATCTGAATTTGCTTTTTTCATCTTTTTCCCTCCTATTGACAGATTAACTTTGGTTGTGTATAATAATAATAACACAAATAAATTTAATCATCAATAGGCTGCATATAGTTGATTACTATTATTGCATTTGGAGGTTTTGACAATGGCATATTCTAAAAAAGTTGATAAAAAAGAGATAGAAAAACCATTTCCTACGAGATTGAGATGTCTGATGGAAGAGAATAATTGCACACTGAAAGAATTGAGTTCGCAAATTGGAGTTACATATCAGGCGGTTGGAGCATATCGAGATGGGAGATCTTTTCCTGCTTTGGAAATTGCACAAAAGATTGCTGATTATTTTGATGTTTCGTTAGACTATCTTTCGGGAAGAACGAATACAAAGTCAAGTAATACAGGTGTTCAAGCAATATGCAAATCTACGCTTCTGACTGAGGAAGCAGCAAAAGCTCTCACAGAAATGAAATCAGCCAGCGCAATTCATTATATAAATTTCATTTTAGAAACAGATACGGTGAAACTCGAAAAGATCGGTAATAAGTTTTACGCTTATTTACATTCAAAAATGGTTATTGAACCTGTTGCCAATGCTCATGCTGAAACACTAAAAGAGAAAAAAGTATATGCTGATATTGTGATTAACGACGAAAGATTGCCTCGGGTTCCAATTCAGGATGTAACTGATTATGCCAGATTTGAATTATTACGAACATTTATGGAAATAGTCGATGACGAATCAAGGAGGTAAATAATGCCGAGAAATAAAAATACCCGCGCCGCTCATGGAACGGGAACGATCAGGAAGAAGATTGTAACGCGAAACGGTAAAGAGTATGTCTATTGGGAAGCCCGGTATACTGTCGGCGTGGATCCCGGTACAGGCAAACAAAAGCAGAAATCTATTACCGGAAAAACACAAAAGGAAGTAGCGGAAAAGCTGAAAGAAGTTACTCACGCGATCGACAAGGGTGTCTATACCGAACCTCAGAGGTTGACTTATTCCGCTTGGCTGGATATATGGATCTCTGAGTATGCTGTCAGATCATGCAAAGCGACAACAGTATCGACTTATCGTCAACAGATCGAAAAGCATATCAAGCCGGCACTTGGTAATGTCAAGTTGTCGGCGATCAATACTATGCAGATACAAAAGCTCTTGAATGATCTGATACAGAGAAAAGAATTGGCTCCAAAAAGCGTCAAGAATGTTCACGGGATCATCCACAAATCGCTTTCACAAGCTGTCAGAATGAGATACATCCCTTATAATCCGACAGACGCTTGCGAATTGCCTCGTATCGAGAAAAAGGAAATCCGTCCTCTCACGGAAGATGAGATAAAAGCGTTTCTTGCGGAGATCGACAAAGGTGAGCAATTCGCGCGACTGTTCAAGGTTGCTCTATTTACCGGTATGAGAGAAGGTGAGATCTGCGGACTTCCTTGGAGTGCGGTGGATTTCAAGAAGGGGACTATCACGGTAAAGCAGCAGCTTCAAAAGGAAAAAGAAAAAGGCGGCAAATTCTATATTGCCGCTACGAAAAATGATAAGACGCGGACCATCACGGCCGCGCCGTTTGTTATGGAGTTGTTGAGGCAGGAAAGACTGGAGCAAATGAAGTCTCAGATGAAGATGGGATTCGTATGGAATAATGAGTGGGATCTCGTGTTCACATATCCCGATGGGAGTCATACCATTCCTCGAACAATACTGAAGCACTTCAAGGCGATAATGGCAAAATTTGGGCGACCGGATGCACGCTTTCACGATCTCCGGCACACATACGCCGTGATGTCCTTACAGGAAGGTGATGATCCGAAAACCGTGCAGGAAAACCTTGGTCACGCGACGGCAAGTTTCACGCTCGATGTGTACGGTCATGTCAGTGAAAAAATGAGGCAGGACAGCGCCGCACGAATGCAGAATTATATCACGAAAATCAGGGCTTGAAACGGCGAAAAAATCCTGTAAAGGGAAAACTTAAGGGAAAACGATGTAGCGGAACATAAGAAAAACGGCTTAAATCCAGTGTTTAAGCCGTTTTCTCTATGGCAGGGGCAGAAGGACTTGAACCCTCGGCACGCGGTTTTGGAGACCGCTGCTC
>AUXO013863049.1_pt1 | contig 11304 bp, 10 predicted proteins | sample 768731 | NCBI WGS metagenome assembly AUXO01 (sample SAMN02715735, study PRJNA202380) | gut metagenome | biome: sheep rumen | host: Ovis aries | place: New Zealand: Palmerston North | reverse complement strand
TTCTTATATTCAGATTTATTTTAAAAAATATTCTAATAATTTAAATATATCTTTGAACTTAAATCCTAATAAGGATAATTAATAAATTTTTTTATAACTATAACGAAATTTATAATAAACAATATATTCTCGATTTTAAAAGTTTATAATTTGAATAAATAATCACACATTTATTAAGATGATATTATCCATTTTATATTCATCATTGGAGGTCAAAGGAGAATCACGCATGGTCAATAAAAATTTAATTACAAAGATAGCGCCAATTGTCATAGCGTTACTATTAGTTCTAACTGTTTTTGCTATCAGAGCAGAAACAATTAATCTGGGCGGAATATCTGACCCGGACATGAAAGCATTATATCAAGATGATAGCGGAATGCCATATTTCACAGAGCTCGACTCATATTATAATTACCGTTTAACCGAGAATTATTTGAAAACAGGTCACTTAGGTGATACTCAGATAAATGGTACGGACTGGGATTCGTTATCAACGTCCCCTCATGGTAGGGAAGCAAACTATCAACCTGTAATAATCGTCTTAGCTGCTTGGGTATACAAATTTGTTAACATGTTTGGAAATGTTTCATTAACCCAAATTGCATTTTGGCTAGGTCCGCTTATAGGTTCATTAGCAGTTTTACCTGCATTTTTCATTGTTAAAAGAGCAACTGGAAGTACATGGGGAGCAGTCGTTGCGGGTGTTATAGCAGGTGCTGCACCGGCATATTTCTCTCACACATACGGAGGTTTCTTCGATACAGATATGTTCAACGTACTTTTACCATTGATGACCGTACTGTTCTTAACTGAAAGTATTTATGCAAAAAAACCATTGTTTAAAGCAGTTTACGCTGCAATATCTGCAATATTCCTTGCATTGTTCTCATTAACATGGAGTGGGTACGCATACATGGTACTTTTAACATTCGGTACACTGATACTTTATTTCCCTGCTTCATACCTGATGGACAAATTTGATGGTAAGGATCTTTCAAATAAAAAACAATGGCTACAAAACAATCCTGCAACAATACCTTTCATAGTATTTGCAATAGTCGCAATCATATTATTACTAATAACCGTTGGTTCAACATTCTTCGAAACAGTAATGAGCGTTCTCGGAATGTCTACCAGCTTACAAAGTGCAACCGCAGGATCAGCATATCCTAACGTATACGTATCCGTAGGTGAGATGCAAATTCCACAACCTATTGATATAATAAACAACAGTGGTGGACCATTTACCATATTATTCGCTTTCGTCGGATTCATATTATTGTTTGTTGGTTTATCCAAAAAAGCAAAATCCGAAGAAACAGAAGTAGTTGAGGAAAAAGAAGAAAAAGAAAAACAAATCAGAACAAGAAGATACATACCAAAAACCAAAAAGGCTGAAGAAATAAGTCATGCCCACGAACACAGGTTTATTCCTGGAAAATTCGAATGGACACAAGATGAAAAATACAGAAATCTCTTCCTGTTTGTCCTATTAATATTATGGACAGTAGGTATTGCAATAATGTTAACACAGGGTACAAGGTTTATCGAACAGTTCGAAGTACCTATGGCTTTACTTGCAGGTCTATCCATTGGTTTACTTGTTCATTATGTTGATTTAAAAATCGAACAGAAAAATTATGTTACAATCATAGCACTGGCACTTGTGTTATTGACGGTTGTAAGTCCGTTATACGCAGATCATCTAACTTCATCACAAGCAGTAGGAAGTACAAACGACGACATGTTCAACACATTAACATGGATTAAGTCAAACACACCTGAAAATTCAGTTCTCGCATCATGGTGGGACTTCGGGCACTTGTTTACTGCAATAGCAAATAGACAAGTGGTATTCGACGGAGGTTCACAGAACAACATGAGAGCTTACTGGATAGGTAATTCCTTGGCAACAACCAATGAGGATTTATCAGCAGGTATTCTAAGAATGCTTGCAAACAGTGGTGAAGATGCTTCAAACGTCCTGGATTCATACACCGGTGACACAACAAAAACCGTGAAAATCCTAAATGAAATCTTACCTATGGACAGAACACAAGCTAGCAGCACATTAACAGGAACATATGGTTTAGATGCACAACAAGCAAATTCAGTTTTAGACCTTACCCATCCATCTGAAACAAAACCAATGTACTTAATATTAAGTTCAGATATGCTTTCAAAAGCAGCATGGTGGTCTTACTTCGGAACATGGAACTTTGAAAATCAAACATCAAACCACTACTCATACTATGCAGCTCAAAGTCAAACAGAAGACATGGGTGGAAAACAATTCACATTAGGTAGAGAAAATGGTGTTGTCGGAGTTTCAGGTACAAGTAACGAAACAAACGGAACTACAATGAACTTTGCTTACATCGATCAAAGTAAATTAAATAAAACAATTGACATGTTTACACAAGAAGACAAACAACGTGTAGCAAACGAATTAAGTGAAGGTACAGGAAATGAACTGTTAAAACCACATAAACTAATACTCGTGGAAAACAATCAATTAACTGAAAAAGTTGTGAACAATAACAGTAACATGTCTATCATGGCATTCCATCAAACTGATGGTTCATACTTCACAGTATTATTCGATTCATTCCTTGAAGATTCAGTATTCACAAAATTATACCTTGAAAGCGGATATAATGCAACCCGTTTCTCATTTGCTCATTCAGAACCAGGTATAAGTGTATGGAATGTAAACGAATATCCAAACGCAACAGCTACAAACAATACAACTTCTCAATAACCACCAACATTAATCTCCCTTTTTTTTATTTTTTTTCAACAAATTCTTTAAATTAAACATCTCAAATTTTTTATAGAATAAATAACAAAGATATGTTTATATTAGGTTTATAAAAATAATGGAGATATTATAATTGAAAACACTTTCAGATTTAAAACAATCTGTTTTAATTCCAACAAATTCTTCTTTGGATGAAATTTTAGGTGGGGGTATAGAAAAAGGTGCAATCACCCAATTTTACGGACCTCCGGGATGTGGAAAAACTAATATTGTTTTGAAAATATTATACGAATCTACTAAAAATGGTTCCAAAGCTATTTTTATGGATACTGAAGGTGGATTGTCTTTAGAAAGAATTCAACAAATAGCGGCGTCTGATTTTGATTCTATAGCGAGAAACATATTTTTATTAGAGCCAAAAACATTCGATGAACAATTACTTGAAATACAAAATATAGAACAATTATTGAAAACTGATGATTCCATAGATATCCTAATCATAGATTCTATTGTAGCATTATATAGGGTAGAAGATGGTGATCCATCTGAAATCAATAAGAAATTAGGTAGATTGATGGCTAAATTATTAACGTTAAGCAGAGAATTTGATATTGCGGTTGTAATTACTAATCAGATATATTCTCCTTTTGATTCGGATGATCTTATTGTTGAGCCGATTGGTGGAACTGTACTTAAATATTGGAGTAAAATAATTATAGAAATAGAAAGAAATTTAGGTTCCTTAACAAGAACGGCCACATTACAAAGGCATAAGAACAAATCACCAGGTCAATCAATCACATTTGAAATAACAGATAGAGGAATTTCATAAAGGGGTCAAATCATGGTATTTAAAAAGAAAGAAAAGAAAATTCCTGCTGGATTTAATTCAGTGAATGAATTTTTCGATTATTTATATAAGAAAGAAGATTTAATATGGATGGGACAAAATACAAACCACTTACAAAATGATAAACATATAGAAAATGCATTAATTGAAGCAGCAAGAAAAAGAAACTACTGTATGTATCCACCTCCTGAAGGTTTTCCAGAATTAAAAAAACTAATATTACAGGATTTGGATTTGGATTCAGAAAACTATGACATTCAAATAACTGCTAGTGCTACTGAAGCATTATATCTTGCAATCAGCACAACATTGCATCACACTACAAACACCATAGCATCAGATCCGGGTTATTTGATAATCAACAACTTCTGTAACAGGTTTGGACATCACGTTAAGGAGATACCAATCTACAATGAAAAATGTGGATACAAGTTAACTCCTGAACTTATCAAGGAGAACATAGATTTACAAACCAAAATGATTATTTTAATCGATCCTATGAATCCGATGGGATTCACATATACTGAGGAAGAGATTAAGGAAATTGCAGAAATTGCAAAGGAAAATGATATTTATGTATTACATGATATAACATACAAGGACTTTGCAAGAGAACATCATCTGGTGGCAAAGTATGCTCCTGAACATACTATAACAATATACAGTTTCTCCAAAATCTTCGGTATGGCTGGATTAAGGATAGGTTCCGTAATCAGTTCCCCTGAATTAATCAGAAAAATGAGAGCAAGTGTTATAAATGATTTAGGTACTAATTCATTAGCACAGGAAGCAGGAATAGCTGGTTTGGAAAGTAAAAATGAATGGATTGATGACATAAAAGAAACATGTTTCAAAAATCAGGAACTTATTAAAGAAGCAATCGATGAAACACCAGGAACATTTTTACCAATATACCCTGTAGATGCAAATATGATGACAATCGACATTTCAGAAACCGGATTAAAACCTGAGGAAATTTCTGATTATCTGTTAAAAGAAAAAAGTATATTTGTACGTGAAGGAAATTATACAAGTAAAAAATATGGTAATAGATATATAAGGGTCAGCTTCTCAATTCCGACAGAACAAGTATTAAAATTCAGAGAAGAGTTTCCAAAAGCTGTTAAAACATTACAAGAAAGAAAAGAGAAATAATCAAATTAGTTATTTCTTTTCTTCTAATTCACTTGGATCAACAATTTCCACATCCGGATTTTCATCAGGTTTTTTAGAAGATAATTCAGAGTTGGAAATTTTTAATAGTATGTAATCACCTACTTGAGCAATCATGGCTGGTGTTACATCATAATTTACTTTTCTTAGACTGAGTTCTCCAGTATTAATAATTACCTTATTAATCACGTTTGATTTAAGATCAATGTCAATATCACTTACTTTTCCAATTTCGTTAGCTTCACAATCTAAAACTTTTTTACCTATTATTTTAGAAGTTTTCATAATGTCACCTTTATTTTCTTATAATATTAGTATATGCACTTAATAATAATACATTTTTGTTATAAATATAATTTTATCAGGAGGTTTGAAAAATATGGAGGATGCATGTAGATTAATCATTAAAAAAGCGATAGATAACAATATCTCCACTAAAAAAGAATTAGAAAAACTAAAAATTCAAACATGCAGAGAATTAAATTTGCCAGGATTTATGAGTAATTCAAAGATATTGCAATACGCCAATTCTGAAGAACTGGAGTTGTTAAGGCCAATTTTAATGAAAAAACCATCCAGAACAATTTCGGGAGTTGCAATAGTTGCTGTAATGTGCAGTCCCCACAAATGTCCTCATGGTCGTTGTAAATACTGTCCTGAAAGTAGTATTGCTCCACCAAGTTATACTGGTGAAGAACCTGCTGCATTAAGGGCCAGAATGTTTGAATTTCATCCATATATTCAGACATTCAATAGGTTATATCAGTTGAATAACATAGGACATCCTATAGACAAAGTTGAGTTAATTATCATGGGAGGAACCTTTGCCTCAAGAACACTGGATTATCAGGAATGGTTTGTAACACAATGTTTAAGAGCCATGAATGATTTTGAAAAGGTATCCTCACAAATTCCTAAAAACCAAAGGGAAATAGAAATAATTCCTCCGAATGATTTTTTATACCTTCATGATGTGCAGAAAACAAATGAACATAGTAAAGTTAGATGTGTCGGATTAACATTTGAAACAAGACCTGATTATTCCAAAATCGAGGAAATAAACAGGATGTTAAGTTATGGTGTTACAAGAGTTGAACTTGGGGTTCAAACATTATATAATTATAGATATAAACGGGTGGATAGAGGACATACAATACAGGATGTGGTGGAAGCCAATCAATTGTTGAGAGATTCAGGAATCAAAGTAGCAATGCACATGATGCCCGGATTGTTTTCCACTTTTGAAAGCGATTTAAACATGTTTAAAAGATTGTTTTCAGAAAGTTTATTCTCACCGGACATGCTGAAAATATATCCATGTCTTGTTACTGAAGGCTCTGAATTTTATGAATTATGGAAAAAAGGTGAATATGAACCCTATTCCTCTGAAGAAGCTGTTGACCTGATTGTTGAAATCAAGAAAATTCTACCCAAATGGGTACGTACCATGAGAATTCAAAGGGATATTCCTGCAACGTTGATTGATGCCGGAGTAAAAAAATCAAATCTGGGGGAACTGGTATATAACAGATTGGAAGAAGAAGATGTGCAGTGTCAATGTATCAGGTGCCGGGAAGTAGGACATAAAAAAGCTCATGGAATTGAACCGGATTATAACAATATCGAATTGTTACGTACCGATTATGATGTAACCGGTGGAAAAGAGATATTCCTCTCTGTTGAAGATCCGGATAACGATATACTCATAGGATTTACAAGATTAAGAATTCCTTCAAAAGGGGTCTTCAGACAGGAAATAACCAATTCCAGTGCATTGATTCGTGAACTGCACGTTTATGGACAAATGCAGGAAATCGGAAAAAATGACACACAGTTGTGGCAACACAGAGGATTCGGTGCCGAACTACTTAAAACTGCCGAGCAAATAGCCAAAGATGAATTTGACAAGGATAAACTTTTAATAATCAGCGGTATTGGAGTCCGAGATTACTACAGAAAATTAGGATATCATAAAAATGGACCATACATGTCCAAATTTTTATAGTTCCAATTTTTTTTATTTTTTGATAGAAAAATCTTTTTTGAATAATAAATTGTATAAATAATCATTCACATACATAATCATAGTTTATAAATAAAATAAAATCGTTTTAGGTTGTATTATTTTGGAAATTGAAACTTCTGCAAGATTACATTTATCTTTAATAGATCTTAATGGACTTGAAGGTAGATTGGATGGTGGCATAGGAATAACCCTTGAAAAACCATCATTAAAAATGGAATGTACACAAACGGATGACGATACTGTTATTGGATTTGATGATGATGTTTCAATTGTAAACAAAGAAGTATACGAATCAAAGATTCTCGACGCTGAAGATAAGATAAAGAAATATCTCAACATTGATACAAACTACTCTTTCAGAATTCATGAATCATATCCTATTCATCATGGATTAGGTTTGGGTACACAACTGTCATTATCAGTCGCAAAACTGATTTCATCCTTAAATGACATTGAATTAAATGCATATGAATTGGCAAAGATTATTCAAAGGGGAGGAACCAGTGGTATTGGAGTACATTCATTTGATAAAGGTGGTTTAATAATTGACGGTGGCCATAAGAAATCAGTAAAAAATGATTTCTTACCCTCATCTGCTTCAAAAGTTTCACCCCCACCTCTGCTTGCAAGGTATGATTTTCCAGAAGACTGGGATATAATTCTTATAACTCCAAACATTTCGCAGGGAGCTTCGGGAAATGAGGAAATCGATATATTTCAAACATATTCTCCCATAAACATTAATGATGTCGAAAGAATCTGTTATTTGACATTGATGAAATTAATGCCTGCGGTTATTGAGGAGGATATTGAAAGTTTCGGCGATTCGGTTAATAAAATTCAATCTATGGGATTCAAAAAAATAGAACGGGACTTGCAGGATTCAAAAGTTAACACACTACTTGAAAATATGAAAAGCATTGACATACCCTGTGTGGGTATGAGTTCTTTTGGTCCTACATGTTTTGGAATAACTGATTCATTATCAAAGGATTTAATAAATCAGATAACAGATTTAACTGACAGTGATACGCATATTCAGATTACAAAAGGCAAAAATCATGGTGCCATAATCAAATAACCAGGTGGAAAAATAAAATGGAAAAAATGAAAGGAAAAGTATGGAAATTTAGAGACAGTATAGATACTGATGTAATAATTGCTGGAAGATATCTCAGGACTTTCAACCCACAGGACCTAGCAGACCATGTTATGGAAGCGGAAGATCCGGAATTTTCCCAAAAAGTCAACAAAGGTGATATAATTGTTGCAGGATGGAATTTTGGTTGTGGATCCTCGAGAGAACAGGCACCAGTAGCCATAAAAACAGCAGGAGTTTCAGTGGTCATAGCAAAATCATTTGCAAGAATATTTTACAGGAATGCAATCAACATAGGTTTGCCTGTCATCACTGCGGATATTGATGTTGACGAAGGAGATATTGTGGAGGTTGATGTTGAAGCAGGAACAATCACCAACATAACCAAAGACGAAACAATAAATTTCAAAGCATTTGATCCTGCAATGTTAAACATTTTGGAAAATGGTGGATTAGTGGAACAATATTTGAAAAACAAAGAGGAGGCAGAATAATGGTATGTCCAAGTTGCGGAAATGAGGAATACGAAATATTAAAATCCAAAGGAAAAAAAACAAAGGAATTGTTGGTTCAGTGTATGGACTGTGGCCACGTTTATCATGAAACCGCACCTGAAGAAGCATATGAAATCGAAGTAAGGGTCATTATAAGTGAATTCGAAAGGTCATGGAAGACAAATGTTAAACTATATTCCGATGAATATTTGGAAACAGGAACCCTGCTGTATATAGACAACAAGGATGTTGAAGTAACATCAATAGAAAACAATGATGGCAATCGCGTCTATGAATGTCCGGTAGTTGATATAAAAACAATCTGGGCTAAATCATTAGATACCCTTGCAAGAATAGGTGTGTCCATAGACAATCAGGGAAACGTAATTTCACACAAAATTGAAGTGGAACGCGAATTCATTATTTCAATAGGTGATGTTGGAGAAATAAATGGCCTGAAATTCAGAGTTTACGGTATAAAAACATTGGAACGTAATATGAAAAAAGGTTTTGCTTATGCCAGGGTAATTAAAAGGGTTTACGGTAAGTTACTATCATCCAAGGACAAATCAAAAATCAAATACGATTTGACGGAATATGTTGTAAAGACGACATCTAAAGAAAAAAACTATAATTAATTGTGGTAAAATGAAAGTTTATTTAGAAACATATGGATGCACTTTTAACCAGGCCGACGGGCAGATTATGGCCAATATCCTTGGGGATGAGCATGAAATAGTTGATGACATAACAGATGCGGATGTTGTAATATTAAATACATGCTATGTGAAATTGCCAACAGAACAAAAGATGATTACCAGAATCAATAAGATCAAAACAGAATATCCTGACAAAAAGTTAATAGTTGGGGGATGTATGGTGGAAGTTGATTCCGAACGTTTAAATAAATTCGCAGGTGATTCCTGTTGGATTGGCCCTCATAAAATAGACATGATTAATGAGGTGGTAAACAAATCCGTCTGTGGAGAGGTGATTCATGAATGTGGAAAAACCTCAATGATAAAGGCAGGAACAGTTTACAAGAACTTCGATTCATTGATTCATATTCTTCAGATATGTGAGGGTTGTAACGGGGCATGTACCTTCTGCTGTACAAAGATAGCACGGGGTTTCCTGGTCAGTTATCCTATAGAAAAAATAGTTGAGGAAGCCAAAGAAGCAATTTCCAAAGGATGCAAGGAACTGCAGGTTACTGCACAAGATTCTGCATGTTATGGTATGGACACGGGGGAATCTTTTTCACAGTTGTTAAATCAACTGGCAGCTATAGATGGAGATTTTCGCATACGTGTAGGTATGATGCATCCGAAGAGCTTAAAAGGGCAGTTGGATGAAGTCATAAACGTCATCAAAAACAATGAAAAAATCTATAATTTTGTACACATCCCTATTCAAACAGGCAGTGCCAAGGTTTTGGAAGAAATGAATAGATTGCACACTCTGGAAGAATATAAGATGATTATCGACAAATTCCGGAGTGAAATTCCTGATTTGTCAATTGCAACAGACATTATAGTTGGTTACCCAACAGAAACAGATGATGATTTCCAGAAAACCATTGATTTGTTGTATGAGATAAAACCGGATATTATTCATATTTCAAAGTATATGCATAGGCCGGGTGCAAAGTCAAGCTCATTAAAAGAGATAGATCATGCTCTGATGAAAGAACGTACCCATAAGGTCAACAAGGTCAAAACAGAGGTTATGCTTGAAAACAATAAGAAGTATGAAGGTTCTGTTCAAAAAGTGTTGATAACGGGTAAAGGAACTTCAGGAGGATTTGTAGGATATACGAATTCGTACAAGAATGTTATTGTGGACGATGTTGAAATAGGTTCTTTTGTTGATGTCAGGATTACTGAAGGAAAAAGAACATATCTGCAGGCTGAAAAAATATAAACTATTATAAGTAAATAAAATATATTATATAAAGTAAACTAGAGAATTGGTTATTATGAGTTTTATAGTATGTCGAAGTTGTAAAAATTATGTTGAGGTTGATGAAAAACAGCCTTTAAGCTTTGATAAATGTGAAAAATGTGGTCACACACTGGAATTTGCGGAAAATGAAAGCGAATTAAAAATGATATTAAATGATGTGACAATTCCAAAACTTTCATATAACAAGATTTGTTTTTCATGTAAATCAGTGAATCCTAGGGAAACGGGTGCTTGTTTACATTGTGGATCAACAGATTTGCATATGCAATATGATTTAAACAGTTTTCCAGAGTTTGCAAAGTTCAACAATAATCAAGCTAATGATTCCAACAATACTCAGACAATTATCATTCAGGCAAGTCCTCAATTTACTCCTAAAAACAGTTTACTTTTCAGATTGTTTTCTTTATTGATTGGTTTAGTGGACTTTTTTTTCTTTTCACTATTGGGTGTTCAATTAATATTGGGATCTTCAGAATTACCGAGTGATGTAATGGCTTTTGCAACACAGAACATGTACCCTCTGATGGGAGTGATTTGTTTGTCCCTGATTCTTGCAGGAATAATGTCTGTAATGATAATTCCTCGTATGAGCTACAGGGATTCAATGGAAATTTCATCATCTGTGGGCCTGGTTGTAGGTTTAGTTACACTTCTTGCTTCAAAGGATTTGCTTACAGTAATCATTTCTGTGGTCTTATGCAGTTTATTATCAGGAATTGGCGGTTTGATTGGGGAATATATTATTCACAAGTTGACTCGTCGTCATTCCTGATTTAATATTTTTTTTACCCATGACCGTAAACTATATATATTAGAAAGTTAAGATATAATATTAGTCTTTAAAAGAGATATTTCTGGGCCGATGGTCTAGAGGTATGATACCTCCTTGACGTGGAGGGGATCGCGAGTTCGAATCTCGTTCGGCCCATA
>AUXO013356984.1_pt1 | contig 11305 bp, 10 predicted proteins | sample 768731 | NCBI WGS metagenome assembly AUXO01 (sample SAMN02715735, study PRJNA202380) | gut metagenome | biome: sheep rumen | host: Ovis aries | place: New Zealand: Palmerston North | reverse complement strand
GAAGAGAAGCCCAAGGAACCAAAGAGCAACTATGCCGTAGTAGGTCTTTATTTCTACCCCAACAAGGTAGTCGATGTGGCCAAACACATTAAACCTAGCGCTCGTGGAGAGTTGGAGATTACCACAGTGAATCAAGAATTCTTGAAAGATGGAGAACTGAAGGTCCAGGTCTTAGGCCGTGGCTTTGCTTGGCTAGATACTGGTACACACGACAGCCTTGCAGAAGCTTCTACTTTTGTGGAGGTCATTGAAAAACGTCAGGGCTTAAAAGTTGCCTGCTTGGAAGGTATAGCTTATCGTAATGGTTGGATAAGCGAGGAGCGTATGCGTGAAATAGCAAAGCCAATGCTTAAAAATCAATATGGCCAATACCTTTTGAAGGTTATCGACGAGATGAAGGAGGAGATAAATTCATTAACAATTGCTCATCCTGATTGGAAGACCATTGAATAACGATTTAAAACAAAAAAATATGTAATTATGATGTCAAAAGAGGAATTTATTAAGTGTTTTAGTGAGGCAACAGAGATCGAAATAGATTCAAATGTTGCCATAGAAACATCATTTAGAGAATTCGAAGAATGGTCCTCACTTGCTGGTCTATGTGTTATGCAAATGATGACAGAATTAACGGGAGTTCCATTTACGGTTTCAGATATTAAATCATGTAATACGATTGGAGATTTATATAATTATATAGTAAACAATGAAAATAGTTGATTGTGTGTGGGAGAAAGAAGTACTTGGCTGTCGCGTGGCAGAAGCAACTGTACTTAGTACCGATACCCCTGAAGAAATAGAATTAAGTAGGCTGAACGACTACGATTACGTTGTAGTTAAAGTTCCTATGCACATGGTAAATACTAATTATCTTCTAGCAAAAAACGGTTTTGCTTTAGCTGAAGTTCAGTGTAAGTTATCAAAAACATATAATAGTTTTGATTTTGATGATAAACTGATAAAGTATTTATATCCAGATGTGAGTTTTTGTGAGATAAACGACGAAAAGGGAATTAGGTCTATATTAGATAGTATAACCCCTAACATGTTTTCTACGGATAGAATCACACTAGATCCTGTTTTTGGAAAAGAAAAAGGCTGCTTACGATATAAACACTGGATTGAAGATGCATTTTTCAACAAAAATGCAGATTTTATGTCAATTTTTTATAGAGATGAACATGTGGGTTTCAGCATGTATTCTATGAACAATGGAATAATAGATGGTATACTAGGTGGAGTTTATGAAAAATATCAGTCGTACGGTATTGGTATGCTTACTCCAACACGTCATTTTTTGAATGCAAAAAAGAATGAAAAGCCCTTTAAAAAACTCTGCACTAGCATCTCTTCAAACAATGAGCCAGTGTGGAGGTTCTATAATTATTTGAATTTTAAAGTAGATCAATTATTTTACGTATTTATCAAACATCAATAATATGATTCCTTTCAATAGACCATTTTTGACCGGAAAAGAGGCCCATTATATGTATCAGGCTGTTTACACAGGGAAATTGTCAGGCAATGGGGTATTTACAAAAAAATGTCAACATTACTTTGAAGAGAGATATGGCTTTAAAAAAGCCATCATGACCACGTCGGGCACTGATGCATTGGAAATGGCTGCCCTTTTATGTAATGTGGTTCCAGGTGATGAAGTAATAGTGCCGTCATATACCTTCGTGTCATCAGCATTAGCATTTGTACGCCAGGGAGCTCGAATTATTTTCGCAGATAGTTGTGAGAACAATCCTAACATTGATCCAGAAAAGTTAGAGGCTTTAATAACTGACAAGACAAAGGTTATTGTACCTGTTCATTATGCAGGTGTGGCATGTGATATGGACAAGATTATGGATATTGCGAACCGCCATAATCTTCTTGTGGTTGAAGATGCTGCTCAAGCTATTGATTCTTACTATAAAGGCCGCCCCCTTGGTAGTATTGGACACTTTGGCTGCTTTTCATTTCACGAGACAAAAAATGTTACAGCAGGTGGAGAGGGTGGATTGTTAACAGTGAATGACGACCGTTTCATCCGTCGCTCTGAGATTATTTGGGAGAAGGGTACCAATCGCGCTGAATTTTTCCGCGGTATGGTGAATAAGTATGGTTGGGTAGATACTGGATCAAGTTTCTTGCCCTCAGAAATTAACAGTGCTTTCCTTTGGGCACAGCTGGAAAGCCTTGAAGAAATACAGGGACGTAGGAAGACAATATGGCAGCAGTATAATGATGGGTTGAGGTCGCTAGCTAATAAAGGATGCTTTGAAATGCCCTTTATTCCGGATTATGCAACCAATAATGCTCACATGTTTTACATAGTGTGTCGGAACCTTGACGAAAGAACTTCTCTAATCTCATACTTAGAAGAAAATGGCATCCGAGCTGTTTTCCATTATTTGAGCCTGCATTTAAGTGAGTATTATAGAGATCATCATGATGGGGAAATACCTTGTTTACCTCAATGTGATCGCTATGCAGATTGTTTGGTACGTCTTCCAATGTACTATGAATTAAAGGATGAAGAAGTCAAAATGATAATATCAAGCATATATTCATTCTATCAAGGATAAATAAGATATGGGAAAAAAGATAAAAGTTTTAATGTTGGGATACCATGACTCCAAAATGGCAGGTCATATACAGTATGAGTATGAACATCTGCCCCAAAATGTAGAAGGGTGTATGGTGACTCTTACTGGAATTTATGGTAAAACCTCTTCAAACTTTTATCAGCAAAATACGATAAGAAGCAAAATACATCATTTTCTTAGATATTTGTGGCAAAAGGTATATTGTCTACTCATATTACGATGTAATCCCATTGTTGATAATAATCATAGTGAATATTGCTATTTCGATTTTGATTTTTATCCATATAAGACGCGAAGAATTTTACAGAAATGTCCTCGTGGCTTTATTCCTGATATTATTGTAATTTATTGGGATAGAGGTTTCGTTTCTTCAAGGATCGTAAGAGAATTATATTGGAAAACAAAAGCTAAAATCGTATATCGATTCATTGATGAGTCACCAATGACAGGGGGGTGCCATTATCCAATGGAGTGTATGAATTATCTAAATGGATGCACTAATTGCCCTGCCTTAGTTAATGGAAAGTTACTCTCTAAAGCACAGATTTCAAACAAGGAGAAAAACCTCAAAAATATCCCATTGTACATAGCAGGAACCCCATATGATCTTAATAAAGCTGAAAAATCGCATCTTTTTAAAAATGCTATAAAGTTATCTTCTGTTCGATGTCCAGAAGTTATTGAAACGGAAAAATACGATGCGAGACGAGTTTTTAATCTAGGGATGAATGCTTTTGTCGTGTTTGTAGCAGCTTCAAGTTTATCTGATATAAGAAAAGGGTTTTATTATTCAAAAACAGCGTTGGCTATATGCGGTCAACGATTCTTTGATTTGGTCGTTATCGCAGCTGGTAAAGATACGCTTGAAATTCCTGGCGTAAATGTATTAAATTTAGGTTATGTTGATTTGAAAACCATGTTTAAGGCTTATTGCGCTTCTGATTGTTTTGTAAGTACAACACTAGCCGACAGCGGTCCAATGATGGTTAATTATGCAATGGCATTGGGAGTCCCGGTTGTTTCTTTTGCAGTTGGAATAGCAGATACCTTGGTTGTTCATAAAAAAACAGGCTATCTATCAAAATACAAGAATATAGTGGATGTTGCTGATGGTATTGAATATATTCACAATTTGTCTGTTTCTCAAAGAGAGCAGATGAAGAAAGATTGCAAAGAGTTAATCAAAGATAGTTCAAAAGGAGGCTCTTGGATTGACCAATTGTTGGGACTTGAATCATAAGACGTCACATAATTATTTTGTTTGTAATGAATATAGAGAATCCAGGATTGAATCCTCATCAGTCTCGTAAAACAGTAATAGAGCAGTTATTATTAGTGTTCCTGTTCTTTTTTATTGCAAATCCATATTTCTTTTGGCAATGGTATGGAATGATATTGCCTCGCATTGTGGCTACATTACTTGCACTGTTGATAGTTTATAAAAATCGTAGGCATATAAATGGTGGGGGAAGGTGGTTGATTCTGCTATATGTTTTTCTCTGGTCTTTTTATATGGTAAATGAATTCGCGAAAGGAGCTCGAATGGGGGTTTTAGCAAGTACACCATATGTGTTGATAGGTTTTATTCCCTTTATTAAAGAGAATTTTAGGAAAAATGTCTTCCGATATTTTACTTCAATTTATGCTGTTTTAATTGGTCTCTCCATGGTAATGTGGTTGGCAGCTTTAGCAGGGCTTATTTCTCCTATTGGTGAGATTGGTGAAATGAACGATTCTTTAATTGCTCAAGGAAAATCATATTTAGTTTACCCTTTAACGCTTGTGTCAACTAGCAATATAGATGAATTCCTTCGTTTCTTCGGACCATTTGATGAACCAGGCGTAGTGGGTACTCTTGGAGCTCTGCAACTTTGTGCGATGAGGTTTAAGTTAAAAGACTGGCGTACGGTAATTATCCTTTTATCAGGATTATTATCTGCTTCTATGTTTTTTTATGCAATCGTAGTTATATTTTGGCTTATTGATTTGCTATTTGTTAGAAAGGAAGTGGTTCCTGTTCTTTTGTTTTTCATTGGTGTTATCGTTGCCTATAATACTACTAAAGATATACCTGCCGTTAAGAACTTAGTTTGGGATCGTGTAGAGTGGGATTCCAGCAGAGGTACGTTTGCTGGCAATACTCGTGTTAATTCAAATACACAGTATAATTTTCAACATTATGTTAGTACAGGTGAAATTTGGCTAGGTGTTAATGACAAAGAAAAATACTGGCAAGATAATTTCGGTTCAACCTCTATCTATGATTTTATAGCAATATATGGTATAATTTTTTCTATATTGTATGTATTATGGGTCGTATTTATTGGATATAAACGAGGTGTGTCAACCTCTAGATTCTTGTTATATTGCTTTGTTGTTGTAGGTTGTTTATATCAGCGTACGAATGCTTTCAATATACTATATATATTCTTATTCATTTCCGTGGCCAATAATTATGTTTTTGACGACGCGCAAAAGAAGCCTTTAAAAACTACATCAATAAAGAATCTACATAGTCACATAATTTGATGATAAAACCTCTGATTATAAATCGTCCATGTTTCTTTGACCAATCGCCGGGTGGTGAGTGTTTGAGATCATTTTTAGGAGCGATGACTCAGGATATATGGGCACCTGCCGTCTATGCTAGCGACCGTATACCACAAGTTGGTCCGATACCATCGTATGCACATATCACACATGAGTATGCATATTTGCAGTATGTAGCAGCTGCGATCAGACGTTTACTGCTTCCAGACCTGACATTCCTTCCTGGTTATGAATGGCAGTCTTGGGGAATTAAAGCCACAAGGCAGATACTGAAAGATATAAAGAAAGGCTCAGTAAGGCCCGACTATATTCATTCCATCAGTTTCCCATGCGCATGTCACAAAGTGGCTCTGAAGGTAAAAAGAGAAACTGGTTTGCCCTGGGTGATGCAGCTATATGATCCCTACGCAGATAATCCATACAGGCCCTTTAAAACCAAGTTTTTCAAAAATATTGACTGGAAACAAGAAAGAGAGTGCGTAGAGAATGCAGACTTGATTATTCATAGCAACCAGTCAATTGCCGATTTGTGGAAAGAACGCTATGGGGAAGAGAACGCCAAAAAGATAGTTGTACTGCCTTTCACGGTTCCGTTACCAGACAGCAAAGTAGAAAGTAACAAACATAAGAGTGGTGAGTTACTCACCATTTCCCATATTGGGAACTTTATGTTAAACAGGACTTCACAACCCTTTATACGTGCCGTTGCAGAGCTTATCAACAGACATCCTGAATACCGGCAACTGCTTAAGGTTAACTATATCGGCAGGGTAACAGAACCGGAAAAGGAGCTTATTAAAATGAATGGGCTGGGAGATATATTTAATCTGACCGGCTCTATCTCCGCCGAAGAGTGTGTTGCGTACTATAAGAAGAGTGACCTTTTCCTGGCAATAGATGGTGTGAATAAAGATAATTTGTTCTTCCCGTCCAAGATATTGAAGTACCTATATTTCAGAAGACCAATTCTTGGTATAACCCCAGAGGGCTCCGTTCTTGATGGAGAACTAGAAAATGCAGGGCATACATCAATTGCTAACAGCGATTTAGAAGGGATTGTAAACTATCTTGAGCGTGCCATGACAGATTATGAGTCATTGTGTAATTTCAATTTGAACTATTGGCATCGGTTTGAACCCATGAATGTGGTTGCTGAATACAAGCAAATGGTCGAGAAAATGTTAATACGCTGTCAGAAATGAGATTATTAATAACAGGAGATTTCTATGCTGAGCACCCGGAAAGCATTACAGTAGAAGACGATGTGAAGCAGTTGATGAAAAGATGCGATTATCGCATTGTTAATCTTGAAGGACCAATCACTTGGACAGGGACCCGTGAAAAACCTGCGAAGAGTGGTCCAAGGCTCAAACAATCTAGAGAGGTCGTGAGAGTGCTTGAAGAGTTGGGTACAAATATGCTCACAATGGCTAACAATCATTTAATGGATTATGGAGAGGATGGCTACCTGCAGACAAGAACCGTACTACGTGGACGTTATGTACTTGCCGGGTGTGGAACGTGGGAAGATGCCTACAAAATGCAAATAATAGAGAAAGATGGGCAGAAAGTAGGTGTGCTTAATTTCTGCGAGATGCAGTGCGGAATGCTATATGATGAGTGGACACAAGGTAATGAAACTGTCGGGTGTGGCTGGATAAATCATCCAAGAGTGAACATGCTTATAAGAGATTCTAAAGATAAAGTTGATTACCTAGTGGTCATAGTGCATGCAGGAGTGGAGATGGTTAAAGTACCCCTACCGGAATGGCGCGATCGCTATAGAGATTTGATTGACTTGGGTTGTGATGCAGTGATAGCCCATCATCCACATGTGGTACAGGGATACGAAACCTATAAAGGAAAACCAATAGCATATAGCCTTGGTAATTTTTGCTTTCAAGGTGGCGTTAAGATAGACAACGATGAATGGAATATCGGTGCTTTGGCGATACTTGATTTGGCACAAGACAAGATAAATCTGAGACTCGAGGGGTGTCAGTTGAAAGATAATAAATTGTCAATGATAGATGCAGAAACATGGAAGGAGAAGATAGATAAGTTGTGCTATTTCTTGAATGAGGATTATATGGCGATAGTTGAAGCCAGCTGTAAGAGATTGATGAATAATTATTGGAATTTGTTTGCGATGGGAGGTATGTTAGCTCCAGAAGCCTTGTCAATGAAGAATCTGGCAAGGTTTCCCTTGCATAGATACGATCACATACATATATTGAACAATATCCAATGTGAAAGTCACCGCTGGTGCATTTCTCGTGCATTAATGAGCAAATAAAGTTAATCAATATAATAAAATTATAAACAATGAACAGTATTTCAAAAATAGGTTGGAACTTGTTGTGTAGATGGATGCCCAAAATGGCTGTTAGAATACAATACAAACACATCATGGGGGCAAAAATAGATTTGGGAAACCCTAGAGATTTAAATGAAAAAATCAACTATTTAAAGTTTCATTCTAACCTGAAAGAATGGGCACGCTTAGCAGATAAGTACGCAGTGAGAGAGTATGTAATCGAACGTGGCCTAGAAGAAATACTTGTGCCTCTCTATGGAAAGTACGACACCCCGGACGAACTAGTAGCAGACTGGAATGGATTACCCGAAAAGTTCGTCATTAAAACCAATCATGGATGTGGGACGGTTAAAATGGTACGAGATAAATCTGCAGTAGATTTAGAAAAGTTAAAACAAGAACTTAGTAGATGGTTAAAGATGAAATATGGGCTTGGTACAAATGAGAAACATTATCTTCGTATTAAACCCTGTATCATAGTAGAGGCGTTGTTGGAAGATGCGTCGGTGAAAGATTTCTCACGTTCATTGGTAGACTATAAATGTTGGTGTTTCGACGGCAAACCCTATTGTTTTTTCATAGGAGTTGATAGAGATATGGATAATATTAAAGCGCATCATGTTTTATTTGACGCATACGACACGCAATGGAACAGAATAGAAGGTGCTATGTCTGGAAAGATGCCTTTACCTGATAGGGTTTTGGATAAACCAAAGAACCTGGAGCGAATGCTTGAATGTGCTGCAATCTTATCTAAGGGGCTGAAACAGGTGAGGGTTGATATGTATGATATAGATGGGAAAATCTATCTTGGAGAAATGACTCTTACTTCCCAGAGTGGTTATATGGATTATTTCTCGAAGGATTTTTTACTTGAGCTTGGTAGTCAATTTGATGTAAAAAAATGATTTGTATTTTTATTGTGTGCCATAATGTATATAGTTATTGTCTATGTCGAAAGTTATAATTCATAAGGAATGGGATAATGAAAGAATAGTAGATCTATGAGAATACTAATTAACACCAATGGAGTTTCTGTAGGAGGTGGTTTACAACTGGCGGATTCCATTATTCGTGAAATGATCAAATACGACCATAATTATTATGTTATAGTTCATTGTGGTCAATTACCGTTTACTATAGAGTTTGTAAGGCGCTATAGTCATGTCAAAACAGTCTTTTATAATCCGAAAAAATGGAGGTTGGGAACTTTTACTGGACATGATAGTCAAATGGATAAAATTGTAAAGGATAACAATGTTGAAGTTGCTTTTACGGTAATGGGACTTTCAAAATGGAGACCAAAGGTTCCTCATTTGGAAGGCTTCGCTCGTTGTACTACTGTTATCCCAGAATCTCCTTATTGGAATAAATTAAGTAAACCTCAGCGAGTACTTCAGAAATTATCAAGTTATTTGATTAATTATTCTTTTCGTATAACATCAGATACATTTTGGGCCGAAAGTGACTTTATTGCAAATAGGGTAAGGGGTTTCCTTCCTAAGACGGCAAAAGTGTTTACTGTATCTGGGTATTATAACCAAGTATATGACAAACCGGAATTGTGGGACAATTCTATTGATTTCCCTCCTTTCGATGGTTTTACCCTATTGACCATTGCAGCAAATTATGCTCATAAAAATTTGTCAATTATCCCTCCCCTTATTCATTATATGGAGACAAAACATCCCGAAGTGAACTTCAGAATAGTTTTGACAATAAAAGAAAATGAGCTTAAAGACGCGGACGATGTCGTTAAAAGGCACATATTATTCGTTGGTGGTGTGAAAATTAACCAGTGTCCTCACATGTATGAGCAATGTGATATCATGTTTATGCCATCGTTGTTGGAGTGTTTTAGCGCCACGTACGCAGAGGCCATGCGTATGAAAAAGCCAATTTTAGTTCCTGATTTGGGTTTTGCATCTGTACTATGTAAAGACGCCGCACTATACTATGATGCTACTTCTGTAGAGTCTTTGGGGGAAACCTTGTGTGAACTATGTTCAAAACCGGAACTAAGAAACAGGTTGGTCATGAATGGAGTGCAACAACTGAAAACATTTACAAATTATGAACAAAGAGCAAAAAAGTTGCTTGATATACTAGATTCTTTGAAAAACTAATGAAACAAAAGTGTGCAGTAATAGGAGGTAAAGGTTTTATAGGGAAACACTTGGTTTACTATCTTAAGAGAGAGGGACATCAAGTGGTTACTTATGATGTACTTGAAACCGTGGAAGAAGGATATTCCCGTATTGATATGACTGATGTTGAGTCTGTAGCTGAGTTGAATCTGGATGTGGACTATATTTTTATGTTTGCTGGTTTAACAGGAACATATTTGGGTTTTGATTCCTACCCAAAATATATTAGCATCAATGAAATCGCTCTTCTTAATTTGCTGGATGCAATTAGGAAATCAGAATATAGACCTAAGGTCATATTTCCCTCAACAAGGCTTGTTTACAAAGGATATGACAAGCCATTAAAAGAGGAAGATGAGAAGGAAAGCAAGACAATTTATTCGGCCAACAAAATAGCGTGTGAGGGTTACTTACAGGCTTATCACGATAGTTTTGACATACCATACACAATTTTTCGTATATGTATTCCATACGGTAATCTTCTCTCTAGCGATTATTCGTTTGGTACGGTTGGCTTCTTTATCAAACAAGCCATGGCGGGCAAAAATATTACATTATACGGTGGAGGTGCTATTAGACGTACTTTCACGCACATGGAGGACTTGTGCCTTCAGGTAACAGAAGGTGCATTCAAGCCGGAAAGCAATAGTGAGATATATAATGTAGGTGGAGAGACGCTTTCATTGTATGATGCTGCAGAGATTATAGCTAAAAAATATGGTGTGAATGTGACTGCTGTCCCTTGGCCAGACAGAGATTTAAGGATTGAAAGCGGCCACACTTATTTTGATGACACGAAGATTCAAGCTCTGCTTGGAGGAATAACTTATAAGCGACTTGAAGATTTCTCAAAAGACATATAATATGAGAACAAGAAACGTAGAAGATGCCCAGTTGGACTTCTTGGTGTCTGCACTGAGCCATGGTAATTTTAAACCTACAGAGGAGATTCTGGCATGGATGAAGCAGCAGAATGAGGAGGTCCTTTCTAACATTAAACAGATTCCTATCAGTGAACTGAAAGGGTGGTCATATAGAGATGATAGAATCCGTCATGATTCTGGCAAGTTTTTCAGCATAGACGGTATTCATATTGAGACCAACTATCGTAATGTGCCTCAATGGGATCAGCCCATCATCAACCAGCCAGAGATAGGATTCCTTGGCTTTATTGTAAAGAAGTTCAATGGCGTACTTCATTTTCTGATGCAAGCCAAGATTGAACCGGGAAATCTGAATGTCGTTCAGCTATCACCGACTCTTCAGGCTACACGAAGTAACTATACCCGTGTGCATGGTGGTAAGTCACCTACTTATCTGGAGTACTTCAACGGAGAGAAGGACGTTGTTGTTTTGGTGGATCAGTTGCAATCTGAACAGGGAGCTCGCTTCCTTCATAAACGTAACCGCAATATCATAGTTGAGGTGGATGAGAATGAGGAGTTAGAAGTAAAGCCGAATTTCCTATGGGTCTCATTGGGGCAGATTAAGGAATTGCTTCGCTATCCAAATGTAGTAAATATGGATAGCCGTACAGTGATTTCTTGTATCAAGTTTGGCAGCTACTCTGAACATTCATTAAAGCTGATGGACAGAGTAAAGAGAATGGCAGGATTTCATTCGTCAAAACCAGATTCCTTCCTTTATTCTGTTCTCAGCGCGGACAACCATCTACACGAATTGCAGGATATTAT